>Ga0210017_1001124_pt1 | contig 23312 bp, 31 predicted proteins | sample CryGeyCG2014_020_FD_183966 | JGI IMG/M metagenome (GOLD analysis project Ga0210017, IMG submission 183966) | Groundwater microbial communities from aquifer - Crystal Geyser CG08_land_8/20/14_0.20 (SPAdes) (version 2) | ecosystem: Environmental > Aquatic > Deep subsurface > Groundwater | place... | reverse complement strand
TGGATGATGTTCATGTTTGTGTCAAAGTGCAGATACAATGTGTTCAGTAAGCAGAGCGGCATAAATGCCTGCAAGAATGGTTTTCTTGAGCTGGAACGGTTTGGCTTTAGGTTTGCAAAGTTTGGCTTTGCAGGAACACATTTGCATTTAGCAGTATTGTCATTATTACAAGCTCTTCTGGGCTTAGGCCAATTAAGCTTTTGGAACCCTTGGGCTGGGTAAGAGTAGCAGAAAAATATTTTCTATACAATCCTACAAAATATATCTTTGTTAAATTTATTAAATGTAATTTCTAATAAGCAAAATGAGATTGAATAAGGATAAAGAAAAATATCTTACTAATATGCTGAATTCCGATAAGCAGACAGAAGAAGGCATATTGGAGCAACAGCATGCAGAAGAAGGCTTTAACCCCCAAATACCTTTTTAAACCTTATACTGGATAATTTCTTCCTATATAGATTCTGTTTTTAAGAATCTCCAGCCTTAGGGCTGCAGAAAATACGCTCTGAAAAGAGTTGAGGTGGAATAGATGGCAGTATATGACGTCCCTGCAAGGGAATTGATTGATGCAGTTGCTTCAGATTTGGAAAAGAAATTTAACATAGAAAAACCAGTATTTGTTGAATATGTAAAAACAGGTTCACATAAGGAAAGGGCGCCAGACCAAGAAAATTGGTTTTATGTAAGAATGGCTTCTATGCTTTACCGAGTTTTCAAAGAAGAAGTTGTTGGCGTAGGATGCCTAAGATCCTATTATGGTGGAAAGAAAAGGAGAGGAGTAAAGCCGCCAATATTCAGAAAAGCCTCAGGAAAGATTATTCGCGTAGGTTTGCAAAATTTGGAAAAAGCAGGTTTAATAAAAAAAGGAGTGAAAGGAAGGGTAATTACCCCTAAGGGAGTTTCATACTTAACTAAAAAATCAAATGAAGTAAAGAAAATAGTGGCTGATAAAGTAAAGCTGGCCACAGAAAAGAGATTGCAAGATTTGCAGGATGCTGAAAAGAGAAGATTGTTGGCTGAAAAACAGGCAAAAGACAAACAAGCAGCCATGCAGAAGCAGCCAAGAAGAGACGCTAATGCCCCTAAACAGGCCAGGCCAGAAATAAAATCAGATGGAAAAGTGCAGGAGCAAAAGAAAGAGAAATAAGTTGATTTCTTTTTCTTTATGGGTGGGCATATGGATGATGAATTAGATGAAATAAGGCAGCAGAAGATGGCCCATATGAAACAAGCCGAGCAACAGGCCCAAGCAGAGGCCCAATTGAAGCAATTGCTTGATGTTATTATGACTTCTGCAGCAAAGGAGCGCATAATGAATGTTCGCTTGGTAAATAAGGAGCTTTATTTAAAAGCAGCCCAGTATATACTATTAATGTATCGTGCTGGGAAGCTGCAAGGCAAGCTTGAAGAGCAGGCTTTGATTCAATTGTTAAAAACATTATCCCAGAAAAGGGAAATAAAGATCGTGAGGAAATAATTATGGCAGCTAGAAAAGATAAAGAATTCAAGGATTTTCTTGTCTCAAAGAGAAAAAGCATAAAGCCAGGAATTAGCAGTGCGCCGGTCTGGGTTTTCCAGAAAGCAAACAAAAGAATCTGGAATCCTGTGCAAAAAAGGCACTGGAAAGATGTTGATTTTGGCAAAAAATTTGAACACAATAAAGTTTCTGATCATAAGAAATAAATGGTGAAAATATGGATTTGCAGGAATTAAGGATAAGCTTTAAGGATATTTTTGACTTGCCAAAAAGCAAAAGGGCAAATAAATTAGTAAATAAATTAAGAAATATGTACAAAACAAAGAAGCAGCCTGTAAAAATCTCAAATAAATTGAATGAATTTATCTGGGACAAAGGAAGGGAGAATGTTCCCCGCAAATTAAGCCTTCTTGTTTCAAAGGAAAAAGATTTAATTTATTTATTTTTAGAAACAGAAAGGAAAGAAGCAGAGAAAATGCTTGCTGACAAAAAGAAAAAGGCAGAAAAAGAGAAAGTAAAGAAAGGAGAAAAGACCAAGGTTTCAAAGGAAGAAAAGAAAGAAGCAGCAGACCAAGAGAAAAAGATAGAGGAAAAGCAGGCATTAGAAAAGGACTTTGCAAAAACTGCAATGAAGTAATTATTAGTGTTTTTTCATGCGCATAGATAAAGGATATATCAGGGCAAGCTCTTATGTGGGAATATTCATGAGGGCTTCTGATAACTTTATCCTTGTGCCTGATTCTATTTCTGAAAAAGAATACAAACATATTGAACAATTATTTAATTCAAAGATGATAAAATGTTCAATGGCAGGCTCACAATTAATCGGGGTATTGAGCGTTGCTTTAAAAAATAAGATAGCGGTTTCAGATATTCTAACGGAAAAAGAAATTTCTTATTTAAGGAATCAGGGATTGCAGGTTCATGTAATTAAAGGGGTAAGTGCTATCGGCAACCTTGTTTGTGTTAATGAATTTGGGGGCATATGCAGCAAAGCATTGACAGAAGCGCAGGTAAAAGAGCTTGAAACTTTTTTTGAAATGCCTTTTTTAAGGATGACAATTGCAAAATCTGAATTGATTGGGGCATCATGCGTGGCAACAAGCAAAGGATTTGTTGTTAATCCGGGAATTACGGAAGAAGAATTCAAAAAAATACAGCAAGTATTAAAGATTAGGGGGCAATTAACCTCGTCAAATTATGGTGACAGATTTGTTGGCAACGGAATAGTTGCAAATAATCAAGCGGTTATAGTTGGCGATCATACTACAACCCATGAATTAATAAGAATTGATGAAGCATTTAGGGAATAATTCAAAATATTAATTTATGTCTTATCAAAGTATACTATTAAGTAAGGTGATTTTATGGCAGAAGCAAATAAGGAAGTAAAGCTTTCATTGGGCCAGGTATTTAATTTATACCAAACACAGAAAGGCCAATTGGAAAATATCGCACAGCAAAGAAATATGATATCCAATTATTTACTAGATGTAAATAATGCTGAACAATCAATAAAGGAATTAGAAGAAAATACCACAAACGAGGTTCTTTTTTCAATAGGTTCAGGCATTTACATAAATGCCGAATTAAAAGAAATAAAAAAATTACGGGTAAATTTAGGAATTGATATCTTTGAAGATATGTCTTTTGAAAAAGCAAAGGATTTCTTGGAAAAAAAGAAAGCAGAGCTTACAAAAGTAATGGAAAGGGTAAGGCAGCAGGAACAAGAACTTTTGAAAAGTGTTTCAGGGTTAGAGCAGGTGTTAAATGCCGCACAGCATAAGATTGCCGAAGCCCAAAAAGCACGGGCTCAGCCAGGCAAAAACACAGGCTTTCAGCAAGGCAAAGGAAATACCAAAAAAGCATTGCCAGTAATTTCATAATTGGCAATCTCTTTTCTATTATGCCAAAATTCTAATTTGGCAGGCAGTAAATTTCTGTTGTTTTCACGGAAATTTAGTGGATTTATTAATCCAAATATTTTTAGGCATTCCCTTGCTTAATTCTTGAATACTATGTTTGATATTTTAAGGAATAAAATAAAAGGATTTACTGATAGGCTCAAGCAAAAAATTAATTTAGAACAAGGGCAAACAGAAAAAAAACCAAAGTCACAAGAACCATTCCTTGAAGAGCAATCTGAAAAGTCAGATATTAGCCAAAGCCCTTTGCCTGAAGAACCTCCTTTTGCAGAATCTGCAGAACCTTTAGAAGAGAAAGAAGAAAAAATTCCAAAAAGTGAAGAAAAGATTCTTGAATTAGAAAAAGAAACTGAATTATTACCACCAGAAGCTGCTGAAAAACCGCCGGAAACAGCTGAAGAACCATCAGAAACAGCCGAAGAAACTTCTGAAATCAAAGAAATTGAAAAAAAGGAATTAGATAGATTAAAGGTAGAGGATAAAAGAGAGATTAAGGCAGCAGTTTCTGCTACCTCTAAAATAAAGAGTTTTTTTAGTTCCCAAATTGCTCTTTCAGAGAAAGACCTTGATAATTTATTGTATGACTTTGAGCTGGCATTGCTCGAATCTGATGTTGATCAGGACACTTCAACATTCCTTTGTGGCAAAATAAAGAAAGAATTGCTTGGAAAGAAGATTCCTAAAGGAAAAGATTTTGATAATTTTATAAAACAAGAAATAAAAAAAGTATTTGCAGAATCGATAACTGTTGAACATCAAAATATTATATCTCTGATAAAAACTAAAACAGATAAACCATTTGTGATTCTCTTTTTAGGTCCAAACGGAGCAGGAAAAAGCACAAGCATGGCTAAGTTGACAAACATTCTCCAGAAGAAAAATTTTTCTGTTATTTGGTCGGCATCTGATACTTTCAGGGCAGCAGCAATAGAACAGCTTGAGAAACATGCTGAGCGTTTGAATGTTCGCCTGATTAAACATAAATATGGGTCAGATCCCGCTGCTGTTGCATTTGATGCAGTTAATGCTGCAAAAGCAAAAAAAATAGATGTTGTTTTGATTGATTCTGCAGGAAGGCAGGATACAAACCAAAATTTGATGGAAGAATTGAAGAAGATTGTACGTGTAATTAAGCCAGATTTAAAAATATTTGTAGGAGAAGCTCTCTCTGGAAGATCTCTTTTAGAACAGGCAAAGGTTTTTGATAAAGAATTGAATATTGACGGCTTTGTCCTGACAAAGATTGATACTGATACTAAAGGAGGAACATCAATTTCCTTGCTTCACACAATAAAGAAGCCAATTTTTTATGTAGGAATTGGCCAAGGATATGATGATCTCATAGAATTTAATTCTGATTTTATAGTAAATAGAATTGTATAAAAAAAATAAAAAAAAGAAAAGGGAAATATCCCTTTTAATTTATTAAAATTTGATTTATTTAAACTAATGTTTTTGGTTCAACAAAAGGCAATCCGAATGCGTCAGCAACTCCCTTATGAGTAATCTTTCCTTTGTATATATTTAATCCTCTCATGAACCCATCATCATCCTTCAACGCCTTCAATCCTTTGTTTGCAAGCTCTACTGCATATGGCAAAGTAGCTGTTGTCAATGCAATTGTGCTCGTCCTGGGATAAGCACCAGGCATGTTTGCAACGCAGTAATGTGTTACCCCCCCTACTTTAAACACTGGATCTGCATGGCTTGTTGCGTGGCTTGTTTCTACACAGCCTCCTTGATCAATTGCCACATCCACAATGACTGATCCATCCTGCATTTTCATTACCATATCCTTGCTTATAACTTTAGGGGCTTTTGCACCTTCAACTAATACCGCACCAACAACCAGATCAGCATCCAGAATCTCTTTCTCAATCTTTGCCTTGTCTGATTTTTCAAAGCGAGCTTTTGGATATTTTTTCTTTAATTCAGCAATCCTTTTGTCACTTAATTCAAAAAGAACTACCTCCCCCCTTAATCCATTAGCGTTCATTAAAGCATTTTCTCCAACTACTCCCCCTCCAATAATGACTGTTTTTGAGGGCTTAGTATTTTCTACCGGAGATAATAACATTCCTCTCCCTTGGAATGGTTTTGCTAAGTAATATGCGCCCATAATTATGGCCATTTGTCCTGCTACTTCACTCATGGGCTTCAATAATGGCAGTTTGCCGTCTTTTTCAACAGTTTCATATGCTATGCAGCATATCTTTCTTTTTAACATTTCATCAGTCAACTGCTTTCCTGAGGCAAAATGTAAATAAGTGAATAATATCTGGTCTTCCCTGAAATAATCATATTCCTGTGGCAAAGGTTCTTTTACTTTTATAACCATGTCTGATTTCTCACATATTTCTTTCGGGCTGTCAACAATTTTGGCTCCGGCTGAAGCATATTCTTCATCCTTAAATCCTGAACCTAACCCAGCTCCCCTTTCAACAAGAACAGTATGTTTATTATTGACTAATTCCTTTGCTCCCATAGGGGATAAACCAACCCTGTTTTCGTTGTTTTTTATTTCTTTAATAGTTCCGACTATCAATTTCTCGCCTCCAAGTATATATGGCAAGGAAAGTCTGAGCGTAAAGTATTAAATAGCTTTTGCTTTTGTTTGACCATAATCCCTGCAATTGTCGATTATCTACTTCCAAGTTTACTTATTGGTTTAGATTTTGCCCATTAATCTTCAATTTACCCATCAAAACATTATTTCATAAATATTATGCATCAACTTTCCGTATGCTTGGTGAAAAATTAAGGGCAGCATTAGATTTACTTCAACATTCTGCTTTAGACCGTGATGCAATTAAAGCAGTTACTAAAGAACTTCAAAGAGCATTAATTGCAAGTGATGTTCCGCTTGATTTGGTTTTGGATTTAAGCAAAAAAATTGAGGATTTTTCAAATGAGAAGCTGCCATCAAATATAACAATGCGTGAACATCTGATAAAAAGGATTTATGACAATTTAGCAGATCTTTTGGGCGGGGATTATGAATTGCCCCAAGCAAAAAGAATTCTGCTTGTCGGTCTTTTTGGAACAGGTAAAACAACAACAACTGCAAGATTGGCAAAATGGTATGCAAAAAGGGGAAAATCAGTTCTTGTAGTTTGTGCAGATACTTTCAGGCCCGCAAGTTATGAACAGCTGCAGCAGCTTTCTGAAAAAGCACAAGTAACCTTCTATGGGGAAAAGAATGAAAAGTTACCCTATAAAATAGTTCAGAATGCTTTGCAGAAATTCAAGGATAAGGAAATTATAATTGTTGATTCTGCAGGGAGAAACGCTCTTGATAAAGAAATGGTTGACGAAGTAAAAGATATGCATAAAGTGTTTAATGCTGACCAGAACTGGCTTGTTTTTTCAGCAGATATTGGGCAGGTAGCAAACAAACAAGCAAAGGCCTTTCATGATGCTATTGGTGTTAATGGAATTATAATTACTAAAATGGATGGATCGGCAAAAGGAGGAGGTGCATTAGCTGCTTGCCACCAAACAAAAGCACCTGTTTATTTTATTGGGGTTGGAGAAAGGCTTGAAGATTTAGAGCAGTTTAATGCTACCCGTTATTTAGGAAGAATAATGGGCTATGGTGACCTTCAATCTTTGCTTGAAAAAACAGCAGAGCTTTCAGAAGATGAAGAATTATCTCCAGAAGATTTATTGAAAGGGGATTTTACACTTAAAACCTTTTACAAGCAATTAGAAATGGCTAAAAAAATAGGGCCATTTGGTAAAATTGCTGAAATGCTTGGCATGAAACAACATCTGCAGGCAGATCAATTAAAAGTCGGGGAAGAGAAACTCAAATCATATAAAGTAATAATGGACAGCATGACTCCGCAAGAATTAAATGATCCTGATCTTTTAAGCAAGCAAAGAATCCACAGGGTTGCAAAAGGTTCAGGAAAACCAGAATCAGAGGTTCGTGAGCTGATTAAGCAGTACAATAATATGGCAAAAATGTTCAAACAGTTCAGCAAGTTGAATGAAAAGGATTTGCAAAATATGGATCAAACAAAGATGCAGCGTTTGATGAAAAAAATGCAGTTTGGCGGAAAAAAGAAGCGCTTGTTAGTAAGATAATCATTGAAAACTCAAATTCACATATTTATTTTTCTTTAATTTCTGAACAATCAGCTACACTCATTTCATTTTCAGAAAAATATTTATCACATTCTTTGCTTATTGGATTAGCAGTCATAAATGTTCCACAAAATGCCCCTTGCGGCCCTACCCCTATCGGACTTTGTGAAAAAGCATTCAGACATTCATTACAACATGTTGTTTTTTTGCACATCTTCCTGCACACACCCGCTGCAGATTATCAATATTGTCAAACCAACTACTAAAAATAAGGAAATATGTTTCATATATTGACAACGCTTTTCCAATATTAATATTTAATGGTTTTCTTTAACCCATTTTATTTGAATTTGTGGTAAAATATGTTATTTATTGAATTTAGGATAGCCCTGCTTTTACTGGCTGCAATTATTGCAACAGTTACTGATTTGAAAAAAGGCCTTATTTATGATAATCTCACTATTCCCTTAATTGCAATTGGAATTATTCTGAATATTTTCGATTTCAATATTTATAATTTTGCAATCCCTTTCTTTGTTTTTGCATTTTTTGGAATTTTATATTATTTGGGAAAGTTGGGCGGAGGAGACGTCAAATTATTTATTGCAGCTTCCATTCTTCTTCCATTTTATAATGGCCAAATTTTCCTTATTCCTGCATTATTTTTCTCAGCCCTGTTTTCCGTTGTATTCCTTTCAGTTTATTACACAGTGAAATATGCGCGAACCGGGGTAGATATTCAAAAAAATAAAAAAAACATCCTGCAAGCGGCAGTTTTAGGAATATTAATTATTTTCTATGCCTTTTTTATGATCTCCTCAAATATTCTTGTGTTATCATCCGCACTTTTAATTACAGTTCCATTGCTTTTTGCCCTGCCTTTTTTGGCTTTCCAGAGCGGAATAAGGGAAAGATTCTTCCTGAAGTATGTTTTTCTCTCAGAGCTTGAAGAAGATGAGATTATTGCAAAAGAATTCTTTGAAAACAAGGAAATGTTCAAAACAAAAGGAATAATCACAGAAGAAGACAAACAGAAATTAAAACAATTGAACATAGATAAAGTTCCTGTTTATCGGGCTCTGCCGCCATTTGCCCCATTCTTCTTAATTGGGATAATTTTGGCATTATTATTTCCGGATTTTTTATCTTTGTCTTATATTATGCCTTAAATAGTGTTTCTTTTTTATTTTTCCAAATTATTTTTTTAATTAGATTAATTAACCTAGTTTTCTTACATCCTAAACAAGTGACCTTCAAAACACTTTTTTTGATTCTGTAAATGCAATTCTTTCCTTCCTTCAAATATGTGCCGCAGTTCTTGCAGAATTTTTTTTTCAATTCCTGTGGAATTATTGCCCTATTTCTTTCACTTATTTTTCTAGCTAATTCAATATATCTTTTACTTCTATCGGGATGTTTATCAAATTCATCATTAGCTAATTCAAACAATCTATAAATTCTTTCTAAAGCAATCCTTTCAATAAAACTTTGGCCTTTTTTATACATAGTTTCATATAACTATTGTTGTTAGGGTATTAAAGAATATTATTAGAATTAGAGTGCCGCCGACGGGATTCGAACAATTGTTACTTTTCCGGCAAGAAAAGGTTTAAAAAGATATTACTCTATTATTAATAATATTAGAATTATAGTGTTAACTAAAATTTATGGAGTTAGTATTTTAGAGATAGGGGCAGAATATATGGTGGAAACTAAAACTATAGTATTTTTTCCCAGAAAAATGTTCTCGGCCCTGTTAGGGCAGGCAAATGATAAAAAAATCTCGCTGATTTTGGGTGCAAGGCAGACAGGAAAAACCACCCTTCTCAAACAGCTTCACTTAGGGCTTTCAAAAACAAATAAATGCCTTTTTTTGGATTTGGATGTTTTGTCAAATTATGAAAAAGTCAGTACATTTGAAAAGTTGCTGAATACTCTTAAAGTGGATGGATATGTGGAAAACCAGAAAGATTTCTTTTTTTTATTTCTTGATGAGTTTCAAAAGTATTCGTCAATGACTAAGATTATGAAAAATGTTTATGATAATTTAGGCAATGTCAAGATTTATGCCTCAGGTTCTTCTTCTGTAACCATAAAAGACCAAATACAGGAATCATTGGCAGGGAGAAAGAGGGTCACTGAGCTTTTCCCGCTTGATTTTGAAGAATTTTTATGGTTCAAGCAAAAGGATAAACTCGCCAAAAATATTTCAAATATAAGCAAATTGAAGGGAGACAGTTTGTATTCTTCATTAAAAGAATATTATGCATTATTGGAAGAATTTCTCATTTTTGGCGGTTATCCTGAAGTGGCCTTGAAAAGCACTAAGGAAGAAAAAATGGAAGTGCTTTCAAGCATTTTTGACCTTTATGTTAAAAAAGACCTGGTTGAATACCTGAATATGGAAAAAATCCTTGAAACAAAAAAGTTGATTGAATTTTTGGCAGTAAATAATGGGCAAAAGATCAAATACGATAATCTGTCTGCAATAACTTCTTTGAAGTTTAATGAAATAAAAAGGCAGATTGAAATATTAAGGGAAACTTATATTATTGAAATTTTGAGGCCATTTTACACCAATAAAAATAAGGAGATAGTAAAAATTCCCAAGATGTATTTTATAGATAATGGCGTAAGAAATTTTTTCATAAACAATTTCAATGAATTAACCTTAAGGAATGACTCCGGTTTCCTGTTTGAAGAGTTTGTGATTTCCGAACTTTTGAAGAAGGGAACAAGAAATCTAAAGTTTTGGCAAGATAAGAATGGAAACGAAGTCGATATTATTATAGAAGGCGCAAATTTAATTCCAATTGAAGTAAAATTCAAGCAAAATCTGAAATCAGAAGATTTTAGGGGCATTAAAGCTTTTTTAAAAGAGTATTCAAAAGTAAAGAAAAGTTATTTAGTTAACCTGGCTGTTCAAAAGACTCTAAAAAAAACCAAATTCATTTTGCCATACTGTTTAAATTTGCAGTGAGTAATTTAATTTATGCTCCTTTGAGATGGTAAGAATTTCGCATGAATCAATGATATCGGAGAATTTTTCTTTTATCTCATCCATTATTTTTCTCAATTCTTCCATTCCCTGCACCTCAAAATCAAAATGCACATCTGCCAACCCAATTTCCTGTATCAAATAAATAACATTGGGATGGTTCTCCCCATGCCCCACAAAATCTTGCAGCCTTTTTGCTGTAATATTTCTTAATGAAAAAATTGCTTTGAAATAATAAAATCCTATTTTTTCAAGGTTTACCTTAATCCAATGATGAATTAATCCTAGTTTCTCAAGCTTCTTTATTCTGTAGCTTACTGCCTCAGGGGTAATTCCTGCTTCTTTTGCCAATTCCTGCAATGAAGCTCGTGAATTTTTTGATAATTTCAACCCAATCTTAACATCAATTTCATCCAGTTCCGCTTTCTCAGCAGGCACAAAGATGTTCCGTGAAATTTCTTTAGGAATTTTTTCATCAATAAGATATTTTCTGTTGAAATAACTCAATCTTGTCCTGAAATAGAATGCCCTTCGGTTGAAACAACCCAGCTCACATTATTGCTTTCCTTGAAATAATTTATTATCTGGTTTTCATCATCTTTTGTTGCGCCTTTAAATTTGAACAAGATTGCATAGTCAGTATACCCTAATGCTCCAATATTCCATGTTGTGATAAATTCCTCAATTATTCCCCTTTCAACCATCCTTTCAATTCTGAATTTCACTACCTGTTTACTTAATCCTACTTTTTTTGCAATTTCTGAATATGATTTCCTTGAATTCCTGTCCAACTCAAATAAAATCTTGCGATCCTTCAAATCTAGTTCATATGCCATATACCTAACTATTCTAAATAGGTATATATAATTATTTTGTTTTGACAAAAAATTGATTAATAATCTATTTCTTTTACAAAAAGCAATATATAGTATGCCTGAGTATTTGGTTAGGGTTTTGAGTGAATTTTTGTCTTTAAATTTAGCTTTCTTTTTTGAAGTAGTTATAAATAACCTTCTCTGGGTTTTTATCTTTGCAATGATGGCTTATTTTCTTTTAGACCCGAAAAAATTAGTTGCAAATACCATTCTTGTGTCAGTTTACCTTTATGCATTTACTTCATTAATTATTTTCATTGGATGGAGTTTTAGCGCTTTATATCTTTTCCTGAATTTCTGCATCCAATGTTTCATAAGAATTTTCATCCCTGAACATAAAAGATTTTCATTGATTCTTTCCGGAGCAATTTATTTACTTTTGTTTTATGTTAATGTCGGTGCAGTTTTATGATTACAAAGTTTATTAGAGGAATAAAAATAGCAGCAATTATTTTATTTTTGCTTTTTTGTTTGGCGTTTCTTAATATTGAAATAGTTTCTCCGCAAACATTTAGCATTTTGGGCATTGTTATTTTTGTCACAACTGCCTATTGTGAAGTTCTTCTTGGGGTGTAACTATTTATTTTAATAAATAAAATCAAAGTGCAGCCGTCGGGATTCGAACCCGAGACAGGACCTAACTTCAATCAGCTTAATTTATAATTTATTTAAAATAAGTTTGGAAGGGTCCGATGTTACCACTACACTACGGCTGCGATTGTTTCATTATGTGTTGGAACATATCCTTTTTTCTTAAAGAAATTATACTTGTATATATGTTTTAAATTATTCGGTTTGATCTTTTTGAAGAATAGGTCTATTTGTTTTGAATCATAAATATAGGTGCTTATTCCACTTAAACAGACACTGAACCCAAAAGTAGATAATGCATCTCTAATTTCCTCCAAAAAGGTCTTGCTAGCACTTGTAATTTCAATTGCTGCTGTATTTTTATGATGTTTATGAAAACTGCCATCAGTATCAAATACCCCCCTTAAAAAAGCTTTTACTAATTTTTCTTTCTGAAGTATCTTTATAGGGATTTTTAACTTATTCTTTTTTAATCCTTCAGGGAAGTCATACTTATTTTTCAAAAAATTAAACAATTCTTTTGAGTAAACTCTGATGTGAATTGCATTTTTTTGGACTCGAATCGTTGGTACTGCCTGAAATAAATTTATGCAAAGTTCTCTTACCCTATTTTTTACATAATATTTATCTACTAAATTATTGCAAGTTATCGCAGTACAATATGGTTTAGTCAAACAGCCATCTCCACTTAAAATTCCTAAAAATTCTGCTAAATCTTCAGTTAATGGTGGTGTGTGTATATGTTTTGTTTTATTGTTTATATCTATTATTTTCAGAGAATAATTAGTTAAATCAAGCTTAGCGATTTCACATAGCTTAATTAAACTCAAATAGGGAATCCTATTTTTACCACGATTATACAAAAATATCATTCCACGACTAACCCCAATACTTTTAGCTAATTGAGCCCAGCTAAATCCTAACTTTTCTTTTAGGTTTCCTAGAATTTGTTTTTGTTGTTCTTTTTCAATATTTAAATAATAAGCAGACATATAAAAAAACAAGAAAAATTAGAAGATAATGTTTTCTAAAGAGTAGATTTCCGCTGAACTTTTTTATTCAAAAAAAATAGGATTTATTGGCCCAATTTCCCTATTATCTTATCCTAATCTTTTTAATATCTAACCATGCCTGCTACAATTCGGCCCATTCTTGGTGAATACATAAGATTTGTTTTGCGAAGAAGTAATTCTATCCAAGCGGCCGAGAGTACTGGCTGGCTGAAAGGCTGCCTGTTCCAATATCTTATGCCAATGCCTTCATAATATGCTAAACCTGCAGCTGCTAAAAGCCTTAAAATCTGCTGCTTGGTTTCATGTTTGATATTTCCCCTGCTATTTCTAGGATTTATTCTTCCTTCAATTATGGCTGCCAAGCTTCTCCGGTTCTGCCGCACATAAATGCGAACTCTTATTTTTTGCCTATCAGTTAATCTTGGTGAATCCCTTAGCATTTCATTAAGCCCGGAAATTTCAGAAGCAATTATTGCCCAAGGCTTAACAATTATTTTTTTCCTTGGTGAAATATGCTGGCTTAAGGTTTTTTTCTCCCTGCTTTTTTTGCCCCACCCCTTGAAGTTTTAGGATTAATTGGCATATTGATTTTGCCCCTAATCGCTTTTTTATTACTTTCCATTCTTCCAAAGTATTGGGTATTATCTGTTTGGGGATAAACCAATGAACAATATATTTTTATTCACTCAATACTTTGTTTTATATAGTTATTGGGAGTTAAAGGGGATAATAGATGAAAGGAGCTTTTATAGTATTTGAAGGATTGGATGGCTCGGGAAAAGGCACAATGCTAACCAGGGCGGCTGATTATTTATTTAATGAATATAAGTCATTTGACAGGTTGCTTATAACCAGGGAACCAACATATTCTGGAACAGGAAAACAAATAAGAAAAATGCTGCAGCAAAGCGATTCACCAATGAGTGATGCCAAGAGATTGCTGCAATTATATCTTGATGATAGAAAAGATCATTTGGAATTTTTAAGGCCATTAATAAATCAAAATTGTGTTATCCTTTGCGACCGCTATAAGTATTCAACTTTGGCCTACCAGCAGACACAAGGCATTCCCTTAGACAGTATTGTAAAATTACACGAAAAAATGTTAATTCCTGACATTGTTTTCTTTTTGGATGTCTCCCCTGCTGTTGCCCTGCAGAGAATTAAGGAAAGCAGGTCCTCAACAGAAAAATTTGAAAAAGAATTCTTTTTTGAAGAATTAAGGAATAACTATTTGAAACTTCCAAGTGTTCTGCCAAATGAAAATATAAAAATAGTTGATGCCAATAGGTCAAAGGACGAAGTTTTTGAGCAGATAAAAGCATACCTGAATAATTTCTTCAAAACAAAGATGGCTGAACAGTAAATAATTAGCAAAAGGTGGTTCTGTGAATATTTCAGAAGCGATGAATTTCTCATTATTATCCTGGTTAAACAAAGAGTCATTAAAAAAAGCACTTTCTATCCTGGTTTGTTATATTATATTTTATGCCATCCTTGTTGGAATAGTTGTATACTTTTTTGCAGAGCTTTTCATATCGTTAGTTTCTAATAAACTGGATTCATACCTCCTGAAATTATTCCAGCCAGCATATATGTCCAATTTTTTAGGCCAGATGCTTTTGTTCGTTATTTTAGTAATTCTTCTTATGATTATATTCAGCTTAGTTATTAATTACTTTTATTTTTCAATTTTAAAATATGCTTTAAGCAAAAAAAACATTAAATCCCAAAAATTATCTTCAAACTTATTCATTCGGTTGGTTTTACTCCAGATTTTAACTGTTTTAGCAGTGCTCTTCTATCCTCAAAACAAAAAAATCTTAGCAATACAATGGATTAGTTTATTATTATTTATTTCAGCTATGTTGCTTGCAGCAATAATCCCTCTTGCAGCTATTTTCATGATTTTTGTTATCCCCTACGGCCTAATTATGATCCATAATGGCATAAGATATTCCCAATCATTAATATTAATGCTTGTAGACAATTCATCTTTCTCAGCTTCCCTGAAAAAATCTTGGGATCTTACCTGTGGAAGATTTTGGGATATTTTTGTAACTAATTTAGTTGTCATTATTGCCATGGCTTTGGTAATTGCAGGAATAAGTTTTGTTTTAACCCTGATTCTTAGCGCAATATCCAGTTTAATTGTGCAGAATGAGACTGTTCAATATATCATTTCAGATGCAATCTCTAATATTATATTTTCACCAATAGGCTATTTTGTTCAGGCATTCCTGCTCGCATTCATTTATTCAAACCTAATTTCTGCTAAACAAAGCCGTCCTTGTTGTTCTGAAGATAAAAAGCCAGAAGAAAAATCTGGTGAACCTAAAAAAGATCCTTTGCCAAAGCCTTTGCCTAAGAATTCAGTTTCTAAATCAAAAACAAATAAATCAAAAGCTAAAAAATAGAATGCGGCCACCGGGAGTCGAACCCGGCTCCCAACCTTGGCAAGGTTGAATCATCAGCCGATAGACTATGGCCGCATGCTTTTTCTGATTAAATAAATTCCCTGAAATGGTATTAAAAACTAATTCTTTTATTTTTAAGCTCCTTCTTTAAATTATGTTTTATGACAGGATCAGTTGTTGTTTCAAGCAGCTCTTTTACATTATCTGGAGTTACTTCAACCGTCTTGAACATTAATTCACCGCCAGGCCCGGTAACAAGCATATCAATCTTGATTGGTTTTTTCCCTGCCATAACAAAGTAAAGTGTTTGTTTAATAAATTGTTTTTGCTAACATTGAATTATGAAAGGAAGGTTTAGGGCGGCTTTTAAAATGGCGTTAAAAAGGGTTAGGGAATTCAGATTTAATGGAACCCACAGCATTCCAATTGCAGTTAAATTTAAGGGCAGGCCCATAGCAAAACCCTTATGCATGTCTGATGCTGAGGATAAAATCAAAAACATTCTATTCCACCAGGGGCGGAGAATTAAGGTATTCCTTGGATGATTTAAATTTAGCAAGAAAGCACCGATTTTCTGATTCTTTTAAATTAGTTATTAAATATTAAATGGGCCCGAAGAGATTCGAACTCTTGACCCCCACCGTGTAAGGGTGGTATCATAACCGCTAGACCACGAGCCCGGCCTTTTCTTTTTCTTTAAAAAAGAAAAAGAAAATGTACGTTGCCAAAAGAAAAAGAAACGATTAATATATCACTATTTTGTAGATAGCAATATTTAACTTTATTACTCAGAAGTCTATGACTTAAATTTATAGGGTTATAGATGAATTGGCAAATAATCGAAAAGAATATAAAAGGCAATTGAGTAATAACTAATAGAACGATTGCGGTAGGGATTATCGTTTGTGTAAAGCACATCCAATCCAAGTGTGTATCGTTCCACAAAACTTGAAATTGGTGATTGGTGGCAAGAAGCCATAATTCCTAACATAGTTAGGTTATGGTAATTCACATATAAAAGTACTCTATTATGAGTACTATTTATGCTGATGGTGGTTTAAAATGCAAGGCTTAATGAATGTAAGGGTTGGCGGCCAGCAGATTCAGCTAATAAAGCTGATGGGCGCTTTTATTGTTTTTGCTGCAATACTCATGTTTTTTATGGCAGCAGCAGAGATGTTTGAAGCATGGGGCAATATCAAAACAATTGATGGTTGTTTAAATATCGCAAAAGGAGATGATGTATTCTTTAAAGAATGTAAAACAATGGCATTTGAAGCCTTTGGCTTATTTGTGAAGCCTGAGCAAGCAGCATTAAATGGAAAGCAGCTTTACATTGTATTGATTAAACCGGTTGCTGCATTGTTCATCTGGATTGCTATTTTAATTTTAGGTTTTGTAATCTACAATTTGCCATCAAAAATGATGGTTCCGGCAAAAAAAGACTTTAAACTAAAAAAATAAAAAATAAGTAAAGGGAAGAATTCTTCCCTTTTTTTTCAAATTTTTTGCAATTATTCAAGTAATTACTGCAAGAAGATTTGCTGAATAAGTTCCTTGTCCTGTCCTAATTAGTTGTTGAAACGAGTGAGGCATTCTTATTCTAAAGCAACTGTCCTGATTTATCATGGGTGTCAATCAAATGAGGATTAGGCGATCTTTGTGCTAAACGTTCAATTTCCCCGAGAAGTTCCATTGTCTGCTTTTTCTTCAAAGTTCCATTTCCTACTTTTTTTTGAATGTATTTCTTGAGAAGCCTAGGACTAACACAGGCTATTTCAAAAAATACTGGTTCCCCTATTTTATCAAATCCAATATTCATGGGCTTAGTATTTACAAAAATTCCTGCTTGTCTAAGGGCTATACTTCTATCCCTTACTTTATCATTAGAATAAATTCTATCGGTATGATTCAAATATTTTTCCCATCTAGAAGTTTTATAGAAATCTATTATCCCAGTTCTGCTGGCTTCATCAATATCTCTCAGTTCAGAATAATGTGCAGACCCATCGATTGCGCTAGCTATGGGTTTTACAAAATTTCTTGGAAAAAGCAGATGTGCAAGGGTGTGTGCATGGCTATAAAGGGCAACTTCTGTCACATCCAACTTATTCTTTGACCATCTTTCTATTACTCTTCTCCTTGTTGCAAATCTTATTCTGCTTTTTGGAACCTCGCTGACTATAGCATGGTCCCCTCTTATCCTCTTGAATTTAATGGGGTTTCTTCTCGGTCCTTTTGGCATAACTTAAATTATATGCCAATAAATTAATAAGTGCTATCACTGTATTTTATTTTTGTTTTATTATAAAAAAATAAAGTAGATTGCTGACACTATCTAGCATCAGCAATTTTATAAAAAACCTTTACTCTGCAGCAATAATCCTTGTTTTATTGCCTTCTTTTACATTGCCTTTCTTGATTCCCACAAGGAAATCCACGCCAGATTCTTCACATGTATCCAACAATCTCTTTGTTATGATTCCATCAAAGACAACTGCTTTAATTCCCTTATCTTTAGTTATGCTTTTTACTAAATCTCGGACATTTACTGTTTCTATTTCTTCATATCCTGCATTTAGCAATTTAGCAGTCAAGCTTCCTTTTATTGAAGCCAAGATTGTAGGGAATTTATCAGGCATTGGAGCCTCAACAGCAGCTGCTGTTGCAACAACAGGTTCTGCTGCTTGTTCTGCTCCCTGTGCAGTAGTAGATCTTTCAAAGCTTTCAGGCCTTTCAACCCTTTCAGCAGGCCTTGGGTCATAGGATGGCCTATATTCCGCTTGCTCATATCTTTCCCTTGCATTGTTGGCAGCAGGGAATTTCTTTCTTAATGCCATCTCTATTTCCTTCCTTGTTAATTCCTCTACTTCCTTGCCGTCAGGAGCCCTGGCAATGTAATCTATTTTTGCCGTACCCATTAATTTTCTGATTATCAGGTCTCCGCCCCTGTCTCCGTCAATGAATGCTATTACCTGCTTTTTCTGTGCTAATTCAGCAATGCTTGGCGGTATATTTCCCCCATGCATTCCTACAACATTCTTGATGTTGTGTTTTAGCATGTTCAAGACATCAGCCCTTCCTTCAACCAAAATTATTGAATTGCTTTCTTCAATTGATGGCCCGGCTGGCAATTTATCCTTGCCATAACTCGTTACCTGGCTTTTCTTTACCTCATTCTTTACCCTCTCAGCTATTTCAGTAGAGTCAGGCATTTCTTCATGCAATAATTTCTGCAATAAAGCAACAGCCCTTTGTGTAATGAATTCTCTTTTCTTGGATCTCATATCCTGTATGCTTACAGCCTTGAATACTGATTTGTAAGGTCCAACCTTATCAACAGTTTCAATTGCCGCAGCAAGAATGCATGTTTCAACCATATCCATTGAACTAGGAATAATCAAATCACCAAAAGTATTGCCTTCTTGCGTTCGCTGATTTATTTCAATCCTTCCGATCTTTCCTGAATTTTGCAATTCCCTAAGATCGAGGTCTTCTCCTACAAGACCTTCACTCTGGCCAAATACTGCTCCTACAATATCGTGTTTTTCTACCATACCTTCAATTCTGAAGTTTATTAGGACTTCGTATTTGGCAGTGTTAATATATGTTTTTGCCATAAATTCACCTTTTTTTATATTATTTAAATTTTACTTCAGGTAAAAAATTTAATTTTACCGCAAAACCAAAAGGTTTTGCAACAGTAAAAAATCATTGATTTTTTACTTTTTACAAAAGTAAAATTTATTCTAGAAAATTAGAGTTTAATTTCAAGGAATTTAAAACAGCAGCAGAGCAATCAAGGTCAATGACCTTACTCTTGCTTGTTTTTCCCTTCAAAATCCTTACTTCACAATTACAAAGCTTCCGCAATTCCTTAACAAGCTCAAGATTTGCCTTGCCATTTTCAGGCCTTGATTTCAGATGAATTTTAAACAAATCCTTCTCAGAATCAAAGCAAATCCCAAAGCCTTTGCTGTTAGGAATCACTTTAGCGTTAATTATCATATATTAAGAATGATCAATTAAACTCTAAATCTTCCAATAAACATTGCAGTGTTAATACACCGATTTATATATGTTTATAAACTACTCTTTCTTACATTCAATTAAAAAAGGTATTCTAATGGCCTATTACGACAAAGGAGCCAATGCAGAAAGGGAATTACTTTATCTATTTGCAGAAAGAGGCTTTTCTGTGGTTAGATCTGCAGGATCTGGCAAAATAGACCTTCCAACGCCGGATATAGTTGCAATGAGCCCTAAAAATAAATATGCGATTGAATGCAAGGCCCAAGCCGGAGCTTATTTAAACATAAAGAATGAGCAGATGTTTGAGCTTATAAAATGGGCAAAAAATGCCCATATCAATTTATGCATCGCCTGGAAGATCACAAGCAAGGGCTGGCGTTTCTTAAAGCTAGGCCAATTCAAGCAGAATAAGAAAGGTTTCCTGATTTCAAAAGATGACGCTTTGGAAAATGGCCTTTCGCTGGAAGATTTTATCAGGCAGAATTAGAATCTAATTTGTTCAATTACTTAATATTATTGTGCTTGCTTCTAAGAAAAAATAAATTCAGGAGTTTACTAATCTTAGCAATTTAAAATAAAAGCTATTTGTTGCTTGTTTTGTTATTGCTAGAGGTTGGTATAATGCGTAATTATTCTAAAAATAAATCAACATATATATTTAAAGATATTCTACTAGATATCTATAAAGATATCTTTAAGGCTAAGTATAAAGGCATCCCAATCAAAACAGCTACGCAAGAAGCATTTCAAGAATTGGAATGTTTGTGTTTGGATTTTTCAGATGTTCAATATGTTTTGGAAAATGGTTTTGATTGTGCAAGGAGCAGAAGAAGAAAAGAAATTATTGAGAAATGCATAAGAAAAGGCAAAAAAGTTTTGAAGGTTGTAGTGGAAAGAATGATGAATTATGGAGGCCCAGGGTATTGGCGCATAAGGCATGCCGGAATGTTTACCTTCAAAAAGCAAATGTTTGGTGAAAAATATGAATAAGATAAACTGTGTTTGTGGGAAAACAGCTAAGCAAAAGGATTTCAATGTTCAGGGTTTTCAGGTAAAAGGCTGGCAGTGCCCAAGTTGCAAAAGGATTGAGTATTCGGATGATATAAATAAAGTTTTGGTTATTAGAAAATTGCAGAAAAATCCGATTATTGCTAAAATAGGCATTTTAGGAGAATCTAAAATAGTGCGCTTGCCTAAGCAGCTTGATGAAATAATGCTAATAAAAAAGGGCGAGTTGGTTGAAATTTATCCGGAATCTTTAACCAAAATCGCGATTGAGGTTAAGAGCCAGACAGCCTAATAGGTTTCTTTTTAGTAGTTCTCTTTTCTCTTACAAACCTATTTTCTCTTTTCTTTTTTTAGGTTTCTTTTCTCTGACACACCTCAACTCTCTTTTCTTTCGTAAAGAAAAGAGAGGTTCGGTAACGAGCCCGCTGGGATTCGAACCCAGGACACCCAGATAGCTCCTTTTATTGAACTAAGAGTCTGGTGCTCTGCCAACTGAGCTACGGGCCCATTTTGTACAAATAACTCTTTAGAATAGGATTTAAAAAACGAATTTAATGCTTTGATTCTTTGTTCATTGTCTTTTCTTTTTCTTCTTCATCAAGCAAAGATTTTACTTTTTTCAGGCGTTCAATTGCTTCCTTAATTAATACCCTTCTTCTTACGCTGTTTTCAGCTAAGGACCTTCTTTCCAATTCAACAATAATCTGTTCTAATTCAAGAAACATCATAGAAATCAATATCATTATAATAAACGAGAACCTTTAAAAAGGATTTACAAGCCGAAATATCTTTAATTGATTTGTGCGTATTCTTTTAGTATGCCACAAAGAACTTCTGCAAGAAAACCGGTTGCACGAAATCCAAAAAGAGGCATTAGTCTAAGAAGAAGCACTGACCGTTCAGCTAGAAGGAGGAAATTGCTTACTGCGGTAGCTCATATTGAAGCAGACCTTGAAGAAGAATTTCCCTCAATAAAAAATACTCCTGTCTTTGACAGGATTGTAGCAATAACCCTGAGCCCGCATTTTTTCCGTACTGAAAGGGAAACTGCACTTATCGGCGCATTTAATGAAGCAATTTATTCCATGGGCACATCAGCAGAGCGAGCAAATGCCCTTGAAACAATAAACAGGTCGGCTGGGCAAGCGCTTGGAAGAAGGATGCCACTTAAAGGTAAACCTGAAAAAGATTTGCCAAGAAGAAGCAACCCAGAGAGAAATTACCCCAAACTGGCCAAAGGCGTAAAAAGCGAAGCACACAAAGAAAGAAGAAGAACTGATTCTTTAGTAAATGGTATTTTATCAGGAATTAAAAAAGCAGTTATTGGTTTAGAATTTGAAAAGGATTTTCCATCACTGAAAGAAACAGAATTTCCAGGAAGAATTTCTGCAATAACCGCAAGCGCACATATGTCTCCTTATGAAAGATGTTTATCTGGAATAGCAGCATTTCAGGAATCTATTTATTTTATGAAAAATCCTAAAGAAGTAAATAATGCTTTGGGCACAATATCTAATCTTTCAGTGCTAGCTAAACAATTAGAATTAGTTGAAAGAAAAGCACCAAGAAGGAGAAACCCTTAAGATATTAAAAAATTTCTTGTCCTGTTTACACAAGCGTAGCAACAAACAAAATTGTTATTCCTACTAATGCCATCACTACAGTAATTATTATGTTCTCCATGCTCATTACCTGGGCATTTGTAAAAAACAGATATAATGCGCTGAAGCAGAAGATTAATCCAAGGAATAATAATCCAAATGAAATGAATTTATTTCTTGACCCTACACCCTTAATCTTCAATTCTTCCATATCCTTCTCAATTGTATTAATCCTTAACCCTAATTCATTTAATGCATTCTTAGTCCTGTCAGTTAAATCAGTTACTGCTTTTATATTATCCCCCATCTGCTGTTGAAATGTCTTGCTTTGCCCTGTAACATTTTTTTCATATTTTTCAAGATCCCCCATTACTTCCGCACTTACCCTTTTTTTCATTTCCTTGCTTACAATATCCGATTGCTCCTGCAGATATTTCACCGTTTTTGGCTTTTCCTTTTCCAAGTCATTGGCAACTATTTTGCTGATCTCATTCCTCAATAGTGCAAAGGTATCTGCTTGCCCCAATAAAAGAAGCCTTTTTGCCTTTTCCGGTTCTACCCCAAGAGATTGCAAAGTGGCAATTATTTTTTCTTCAGATTCACCATTTTTTACCATATCCTGTATTATTTGGATAATACTGGATTCTTTTTGAACTTCTTTAGCAGGCATTATTCAATCACCATCTCTACCTTTAATTCCTTTATAGTATTTAGTGCTTTTAATTTAAATATTATCTGTGCAGTTCCTTTTCCTATTGCCTCAAATTCAAAGTCTTCATTAATGCATTTTTGGCCATTCATAGCAATAGTTCTTTCAAATAGCTTATCATTATCTGTATCCATATCATCAGTTTTCAATAAATCTGAAGCTATGCTTGTTTCTATCTCCCCGGTTTTCATCTCATCCGAGCAAATTTCAAGATAAATCTTGAATACTGTTCCAACCTTTACCTTTTTTGGGTAATTTGCACTTAAATTAAGAGGAACACCGGCCTCAATTTTAATTATTGCTATGCTGACAGGAACATGCCATGGCGCATTTGCCGTTATTTTTATTATTTCTTTTGGAACTTCAATAACCTTCTTTTCTTTTGGTTTTAATTCAGCAATAAAGCCTATTTTGTTTCCTTTTTCATCAATTATATCTATATTATTGATTATGTGTGAAGCTTCATTGCTTAAAAAAAGTTTTTCCCCATTAGGGGTTATTTCCCTATCCAATGTTAATCCCGAATTAAAAAAGAGCAAATACAGAAAAACAGAAATAAATATGACATAAATTA
>Ga0210017_1001119_pt1 | contig 23350 bp, 17 predicted proteins | sample CryGeyCG2014_020_FD_183966 | JGI IMG/M metagenome (GOLD analysis project Ga0210017, IMG submission 183966) | Groundwater microbial communities from aquifer - Crystal Geyser CG08_land_8/20/14_0.20 (SPAdes) (version 2) | ecosystem: Environmental > Aquatic > Deep subsurface > Groundwater | place... | reverse complement strand
AAATCAACAAAGTTGAAAACATCATAATAATAAAATGTGGAACTCAAAATATTTTCAAAATCAAAATCGCAATCATTTACAAGAAGGATTGAACATGGCAAAGAAACCCTTGCAGCAAGCAAAACAGAACCAGTTATGCCATTCTGTGATTTCCCATAAAAATTTATAACATAACCACCCATCCCTGCACTATGCGGGCAGGTAACTGTTAATGTCACATTTTTTGTTTCATTAGCACCCAAGGTTACGCTTTTGTTAAAGGATGTTTCCCATCGCAAGGGAGTAGAAACTGTAAAATTAATTGTGTTTTCATAATCATAATTATTTTTTACAGTAACAGTATAATCTGTTGAGTTACCAGGCGCTATCCTGGAGACATTGTTTATGCAGACAAGCATTTCCACTTCTTCCAGGAACCATGATACAACCCTATTGACAATCTCATCTCTATCATCACTGTTTTGAATAAATGATAAATCAAATGCGAAGAAAACAATCCTGTAAACACCAGAGTATCCTATAGCAGAATAATTGTTTTTCCCGGAGAAAATTCCAAATGAGTCATTGTCTGGTGTAACATCATCCGCATAATCATTAACTGAGGTCATTATAGAATAATTAACATTATCAAATACAGGCCTCATTCCAACCAGGGGATTTGGAACACCTTTGTCCTGATCAGCAGAAACAACATGCAGATAATTTTTCACAAAATCATTCTTAATATCATGGATGATGTCTTGTCCTATGAACCAAAGACTTCCACCGTTATCAAGATAACTTGAAAGATTTTCCTGCTCAGATAAACTAATTGTATCAAACCATTTTTTACCGCAGTACCAAATCACAAGATCATAATCACACAAAAAAATCCTGGAAAGATTTGCTATGTCATAATTATAGAATGTAGAATTAAGCGCATCCCTGAACAATTGTGACGTCTCCTTCTCCACAAGCAAGATGTTTGCTTGTCTCACAACCCTTACAGTAATATTAACTGAAGTATTCTGGTTATAAAATGTTGCTGTAACGTTAACAAAATAGTTTCCATAGGTGAAGTTAAATGGCACCCTAACAAGCAAACTTATGTTTTTGCTTTCACCTGGTGAAAGCAAAACAGACTCAGTGATGTTTACAAGTAAATCAGAAGAAACACTCAGATTCACATATCCTTCTTTTTCGCCAATGTTTTTTATTTCTATTGATGCTGCAGCATGCCCACCCACTGGCACAACAATGGTTTTCTCTCTGGCAACTATTTCAATGTCATAATGTTCTTTTACTATCACAGTAACAGTTATCCCAAAAACAGGGTTGTTATGCTCAGAAATCCCTGTTACACCAATACTGTAACTTCCAGATTCTACACCTGAAAGTGCAACAACAGTGAGATAAACAGTTTTTGATTCAGATGCGTTCAACAATATTTTGTCTGATGAAAAATATGTTAGCAAAAAACCGCATTCATTATCTAATCTCATCTCAATTGTGTCATCACTGCTTCCTTTGTTTGTCACATTGATTTCATACACTGTTGCATTACTGGGTGTAGCACCTAGGATTATGGTATGCACATCATCTGGGCATTCCAAAACTATGTTGTCTCCCTTTTCCGCGTTTGCACTTATCTGAAAAACTAATAGAAGCATGCACGATATAATAAGTAATGCTAATGCTTTCATTATTTTTGGTTTCATAAAGTGTAAATGGGTGAGTTGGTATAAAAGGTTTAGGCTGAACAGGTTTATAAGTCCATATTTCATTTCTGTGATGAATGAGGATTGATTGGTCGTTTGTTAAAGGGTCAGCGGTTGTTGGTGTGGGGAATGTGCGCTTGTTTGGATGGAGAAAGAACAACATGAAGCAGTTGTTTAAGTTACTCAATACTCGTGGAGGTTATCCATGATGAGGATTTTAGACAGAAAAATACTTAGGGGCGCTACATGGGTTGGAATAGGTAACGTTACATCCCAGGCATTAGCGTTTCTTTTTATGGTGATACTTGCAAGATTTTATTCAAAAAGTGATTACGGACTTATAAGATATGTCATAAGTGTGGGTACCCTTGTAGCCATAATTGTGGCTGCGGGTTTTCCTTCTGCATTAGTAAGGTTTATTGCAAAAAATCTTGGAAGACAAAAGAAGATAGATGAATATTTCACAAACATTTTTACAATTACTTTAGGACTTTTATTTGTAGTTGTTATAGCTGTGGTAATTATTTATAAATTTGATATGATGATTATATCGATTGTCATCGGCTATTCCGTGGTTTATATATATCTTGGTATGATTCGCGGTTTCATAGATTATAAAAAAATAGCACTATTCAACATTCTCCGCAATCTTGTTAAGGTCGCAATCTTGCTTATCTTATGTTATGCTCTCTTTGTAAAATCTCCATTGTTTATTGTATTATTGTATGCTTTTGGTGGATGGATTGTGATACTGCTTCTTGAACTTGTTAATCCATCACAGGTACATTATTCTCCTGCTCTCATATCACGAAAAACCATGAGGGAAGTTACCGTTTTTTCTATTCCGGTAATGGTTAGTATGATCGCATATACAACCTTATCAAGTATTCCAGTAATAGCCATCAAATCTTTTTATGATTATGAATTAGTTGCTCTGTATTCAGCAGCAATAACACTCACTATTTTATTTAGTTTTATTCCTACAGCCCTTGTGACAGTAACTATGCCAAAGATCTCAAGCGTAGAGAAGAAAGCTCAACGGATCAAGTATACTGTTCAGTCTTTTTGGTTTGTTCTAGCCTCTGGAGTTATATTATATATCCTTATATTTTTCTTTGGGAAATTTGCACTGGGGATGATATTTACCGAAAAATATGTACCTTCGTACCCAATCCTGCTGGTTTTATCAATAGGTACAATCTTTGCTGGTTTGCGCAACGTGTTTTGTGCTTTATGGGAAGGGAGCGGTCGTCCTATCATCGGAACATATGATATAGCATGCGCTTCTGCAGTATGCATCACTTTGAGTTTTCTATTAGTACCATGTATAGGTTCAATTGGAGCTGCCTATGGATATAGTTTGGGTTTTGTCACGGCAGTTATTGTGGATTTAGTTTATTGGATAAAATATAGGCATACAGGGAAGTTAAAGCTGGAAGATTAGAATTAGGCCCCCGTCCCTCTAACTCTACTATTTTCTCTTTTAAGTATGGACATCTAATGCATATTGGTAAACCTTTGATATTTCCTCAACAACTTTTTCCCAAGTATGTTTAGATTCGATATATTCCCTCGCATTTTTTTCAATTTCTGTTCTAACAGATTTATTGTCTAATAAATTTATAACCTTTTCAGCCATATCTTTATAATCGCCTTCACCAAATAGGACACCTATCTTATTGTCGCTTCCATTGATAATTTCTTTTAAACCACCTATATTCGATGCCACTACTGGTTTACCTGAAGCCATACCTTCCAACATTGTAATGCTTGTTGCTTCCTCAACATCTGCTATATGAATGGACGGCACTACAATGATGTCAGAAGCAGCATAGTAATAGGGCACCTCGTCATTTGATTTCATTCCACAGAAGATAGTATTCTTTTCCAATTTGAGTTCTTTTGTCAAGTTTAATAATCTACTTCTAAGTGGTCCATCACCAACTATTAAGAGGGTGGTCTCAGGATAAACTTTTATAATTTCTTTCATAACCTTTATAGCTACTTCTGGCCCATTTTTTGGTGAAAGAGCTTTTACAAAGAGGATTACAGGTTTATTTTCTAAATGATATTTGCTCCTTATTTTAGACCCGTTGAGGTCTGGACAAAACTTCTTTGTGTCTACTCCATTTGGAATATGAAATACCTTTTCGGGATAGCCATTTAATTCATTAATTATCCACTCATAAATTCTTTTATCGACAGCAATCACCGCATCTGCTCTTCCAACTGCTTGTTTTTCGACACAACGCATAAACTTAAAGTGGGGAGAATTTGGTTTGATTCTACCATGGGAAACAGATTCGAGAGATGAATAACCATGAATTGTCAATACAAGCGGTTTCTTTTTGTCTAAAAAACCAATACCTGAAAAGAAAGGGCCGTGAGCATGATACAAATCGATTTTTTTCCTGAGCAACAATGCTCTTTTTGTGGTTTGAAACGTAGTTTGCAAAGTAGTGTATCTATATAGATACAACAGTTTCTCTTGATAAACTTCTACTCCGTTATCGTTCCAATGCCTCAAGCCAGTAGAGTATCCTCTTTCTTCCATATTTAATACATAAATCTTATTTTTTTCTTTCAGTTTGTTAACAATGTTTTGAACGACATGAGAACCACCACCTACTTGTGGTTTGTACCAACCAATCATTAAAATAGATTTTCCTTCAATCATTCTCTTTTCCCCTATATAAAGCTAAGAATCTCTCTCCACATTTCTCCCATGTAAATTTCTCTTTAGCAGTTTTCTTAGCATTCATTCCCAGTTCTTGTGCAAGCCCCCTATTTTCCCACAAATATTCAATTTTCTCAGCAATCTTATCCACATTTGGCTCCACCAAAATACCATTTTTTCCATTTTCTATCGCCTCCGGGATTCCACCTATGGGCGTTGCTATTATTGGTTTTCTCATTGACATCGCCTCTAAAAGTGCCAATGATAATCCTCCTTCTCCCAACGTAATATGTGTATAAATATCACAGATTGCAATTGGAACAAAAGGGTTATCAACATCACCTGTAAAAATCACATTATCGTAAACGCCTTCATTTTTTGCAAATTCCTTTAGTTCATTAGAATAAACTCCTTCTCTCGTCAAAATTAAGATTATGTTGAGATATTTGTCTCTTAATTTTTTAAGAGATTTTATTAGTAATTTTACACCCTCTGCTTTTAGTTTATTAGCGGTAAAAGCTTGGGCTAATAAAACTATGGAAGTATTTTTTATGTTAAATCTTTCACAAAATTCTCGCTTTGCTTTTTCTGAAACTTCTTTCACATTCACTCCAGCATAAGTTATTATTTTTTTTGACTTTATATTCAAACCAGAAACTACTTTAATTTTTCTTTCTAAATCTTTTGAAACGAAAGCAACATAATCAAATCTATTTAGGATTAGATTATAAAGAAGTCGTTTATAAAATGGCAATTTCTTTTCGGGCTCAGTATGCTGAGTACAAATTAATCTCGTTTTTTTATGAAACGTTTTATAAATTACTGCGGGTATTTCTGTGAACCACCCACCCTGAGCATGGATGGCGGTTGGCTTTATTTTTAATAAATATCTCGTTGTCTTTAACATGAATATCATCTTATTTTTACTTGGACAATAATTCTCGGGGGCCATTCCTTCTCTAAATATTATTGATATATCTAGGGAGGGATCTAATTTTTTAAGATGGTCAACTAAATTTGTTGTATAAACTTTAACTCCTCCACCAGCAGAGTTTTTCCAATAATTCGTTATTAGAGCTAACATTATTTTATTATTAGTTATTGGTTCAAGCATGGTAAAATCACTCCCTTGTTCCAATATTTCTTTTTGCACCTGTCGTTTACAGTGATCGTATTATATTTTGATAATTCTTTAGAAATTTTATGGATATGAGTTGCGATGCTCCCGGAATAAGTTTGAGGATAAGCACCAATCATTGCTATTTTTTTCCCTTTAATTATCTTTCCATTCATCCTATACCCCCACTCCAAGATACCAAATACTTTCCACCCCATCATCATATATTTTATACCTTTTCTCACGCACAGATTTGAAAAATTGATCTTGAGGCTGCATGTTGTTATTTTCTATGTAATAATGAATATTGTATTTTGATAATAGTTCTTTAGCAGTTGTGTTATCACAATCAAAAGTTAACGACACATTGTAGTCTTTCTGCACTGTATTATTTGCAACATAAAGATAATCCAAATTTAATGTAAATTCAGTCATGCTTACAATTTCAGGATTATCTATAAAACTATATGCAAGTGGCCATGCACTGTGTCCTGGAAAAAGAGGGGTTTCTGAGTATGCTGAGATTCTGTAGCTTATTATACTATCACTGGAAACGAATGTACCATGCCCATAGGCTTTAAGAAAAATTGCCGCGGAATATGTTTCATCTTCCATTAGAGGGGTAAGGTTAGTTTTACCAAGTGGTATGTTCTCCCAATGGTTTATCATAAACCCTGAAAATGATAAAGATATCAATAGACAACACATTATGATTGGAATCCCGTATTTTCTCATTTGTGTTATATTAAGTATTTTACATAATCCAATGCCTATTAAAACTGAAAAAAACGGCAAAAGAACTATTGGGACATAAGTGCCCAAAGCAGATAATGAAATTAAAAACAGAATGCTGAGTAGTATAAACCAATAATTAAAATCTTTTTTTGATTTTAACAAAAGAACAAATATGCCAATGATTCCAAAAAAGATTAGAATTCCTATTTGTCCGGTATAGTTGGTCAGCATATTTAGTATTAGAATATACCATTCCGAACCTTCGAAAAAGTAACCTGCTTGATAATTGTACCAGATATCACTAGTTTTATATATGCTCATCTCTGAAAATTGCATAATAAAACTACATATAAACAGGAGGATTAAAATAAGTGAGATAATCACAGATGCCCTGAGTTTTTTATCTATTTTTTGGAAAATTGAATTAAGGAAGTATGCAACAAAAACAATGAGAAGCAACGGTGTTAAATTATCAGTAGCCATGATTGCACAAATTATAAGTACACCTAACAGGAGGATTCCTAATATAGGTAGCAGAGTTTCTTTTGATAATTTTATTTTTCTACTGATATTTTCAATCGTTACTGCAATAAAGTATGCAAAAAAAACAGGGATTATTAACCATGCGGCTCTATGTATTGTGGCAATAATCACGAATAGAACAGCGGATAATAATATATATCTTGTATCATTTTTATTATGATATCTAAGTAAACCCCAGATAAGCAACGGTAGCAAGCTGAGAAACATGCCCCTAGTAGATGCACACCATCGGGTAAGACTTAATAACACAGGAGATAAAGAAAAAGTAAACGCTACCAAAAATGCGAACAAGTCATCATTTTTTATTTCCCTAGCCATTAGATATGTGGTAAATATGGCAAAAATACCGACACATGTTCCAACAAGAAATATTGTCCATTCCATACCCAAATCGGTACATTGGGATACACCTGAGAGAATATATGGAATTGCACTGGGATATGAATATGGGTATAATCCAAAGATGGAAAGTGGATTAATAATCCATTTTGCATAACCATTTACCGAGATAGAATTTGCTAACCCATGGATGAAAAATGAGTCAAAACCGCCAAGTTCATGCATAGTAGTCGGATACCTAAATATGATATTAAGCATGGTTAGAATTAATAGTAAGATATAGTTAAGTTTTTTTGAGAATTTCATTTTCCCTCACCTTTCTTGGTTAGCTTACTTATAATTTTAATTAGTCGCTTTTCCCTTTCCTTAATAGAGAACATACTAATTATTCTTTCCCTTGCCATTTTCCCCTTTTCAGGCGATGCTAATGCTTTTTTAATAGCATCTGCTGTTGCCTTTAAATCATTATACGAAGTGTAGAAACCTGTTTCGCCTATAGCTGTTTGTATGCCGCAATACCTTGTGCCGACAGGAACACACTCACATAACATCGCCTCACATAAGGCGTTGGGTAGTCCCTCATACCTAGAAAGCTGACAGTAAACTGCCGCCCTTTGATACCATTCAAGCAATTCATCATCTGAAATAAAATTTGTGAATTTTATGTTTGAAGTGGCGATTGATTTCAAACTATTTATTGAGTCGTCAGTGTGTCTACCAATGAGCGCAAAATTTATATCTGGCAGATGCTTTGCTACTTTTACAAATGTTTCAAAGCCTTTTCTTTTAACCACACTCCGCGTAACATTTCCTACGGTTATTGCCAAACTTTTATCTTTGTTTCCTTTTGGCTTGTATTTTTCGTAATCATATCCTGTTGAAACAACCACTATCTTTTTTTCTATATGGAAATTTGTATTTCTAAGGATGTCATTTTTTAATGACTTATCAACCACAAGAATCTTGCTACTATGCTTATAAACAAACTTTGCTAATAACCCCCTCCACCATGATATGAAAACACCATAACTAATCTCAGGGACGTATGCGGCATCATAGCCGCCTATAGTAACGATTGATTTTTTTCTAAAGAGGCTAGCAAACAAAACTGAAAGAAATGCATGCCAACCAGCAAACCATACGAAGACTAAATCAGTATTTTTAATATTGAACACTAACTTGAATATGGTTTTTGGAATGTTTTTTGTAGCATGCAAAGAGACGATTTTATAGTGCTTCTTCAATATTTCTACATCTCTTCTAACGAAAGTAAAAAGACTTGGATAGACAAATAGAATCGTTTTATAATTCATCAACTCAACTCTTGGCAAATTATACCTACAATTCTTCCCCCGCTCCTCCCATCCCCAAACTGGTTTTTCGCATTACTCATCCTTTCCTCAAAATTAGTGTCATTTAATATTTTATTCACCATTTTTACAATCTTTTTTGGATTTGTTCCAACCAGATAGTTTGCGCCTGCCTCAACTGTTTCTGGTCTTTCTGTGTTATCCCTGAGTGTTAAGCATGGTGTGTTCAGGATGCAAGCTTCTTCCTGGATGCCACCTGAGTCTGTTAGAACAAGTTTTGCACTTGATAAAAGATTAAGGAAATTCAAGTACCCAACAGGCTCAATTAGTCTTACTGCGTTTTTCAACTCGTTATACAGTTTAAATCTCTTAGCCATTTTCCTGCTTCTGGGGTGTATTGGGAAGATAACTGGGAAATCTATTTTTGTTAGAGCCAGGATAATATTTGAAAAACTTTGTTTTACATCAACATTTTCCTGTCTGTGGAGTGTGAGTAAAGCATATTCATCTTTAATTCCTAAATCATTCATTATTTTTGATTTCTTTTTTGCAATATTTAAATTTTGGTGCACGGCATCAACTATTGTGTTTCCTGTAACAAAAATTTTTTTCTTTGAGATGCCCTCATTTAGCAAATTTTGTTTAGAAGTTTTTGTGGGAGCAAAAAGTAAATTTGAACAATGGTCTGTTAATATCCTGTTGATTTCTTCAGGCATGCCTCTGTCAAAGCTTCTGAGACCTGCCTCAACATGCCCGAGTTTAGTATGAAGTTTTACAGATGCAATAGCACCTGCAAGAACAGATCTTGTATCACCTTCAACTAAAACAATATCAGGCTTTTCTTTTGTTAAAATTTTTTCCATACGTTTAACCGTTTCCCCTGTTTGTGAACAATCTGTAGAATATTCTTCCCCTATATCAAGTTTGTATTCTGGTTCTTTTAATCCTAAATCATCAAAGAATACTTTGTCCATGTTATACGAGTAATGCTGACCTGTATGAACTAAAACATAATTTAATCCTTTTTTCTCACACTCTCTAATTATCGGAGACATCTTAATTATCTCGGGCCTTGTTCCAACTACAATGCAGATTTTCATTTAATATCTCTCCATTATGAATCCTTTGACATTCTTAACAAGATTTCTTGTATCTATCAAGATTGGATAACTATTCATCAACTTTTTAACCTCCCCCCAGTTGATATTTTTGAACGCAAAGTGATCGGTTACTATTATGCATGCATCAGCATTTTTAAATGCTTTCTCAAAATCATTTTCGAGATGCGGGTATTGTTCAAGGATAGGGTCATAGACAACAGGATGGCATCCTTTCTTCTTCAAAATATTTATTATCTTGCCTGCAGGTGATTCCCTAACGTCATCCACATCTTTCTTATAACTTGCTCCTAATAAAACAATTTTTGAGTCTTTAATATTCTTCCCTGCTTTCCTGAACCCATTTTCCAAAAGTTTACACACATATCTTGGCATCTCCTCATTTGTTTCTAAAGCAGTTTTTATCAATTTTGTATTTCCATCTACAAGGAACCAAGGATCTACTGGGATGCAATGCCCTCCAACACCAGGACCAGGATTTAGGATATTTACCCTTGGATGCCTGTTCGCAATTTTTATTGCCCCCCTAATGTTAATATCGTGTTTTTTTCCAATCTTTGCAAACTCGTTTGCCAGAGCAATATTCACTGCCCTGTATGTATTTTCCATCAGTTTGACAAACTCTGCTGTGACTGTATCTGTAAGACATATTTCTCCTTCAGCAAAACTTGAGTAAACATCTTTTGCTTTTTTTGCTGAATCAGCATCTATACCGCCTATCACCCTATTGTTTTTAACAAGTTCCTCAAGCAGGTTTCCAGGCAGAACCCTTTCAGGTGAATACACTAGGTAAAAGTCTCCTGGACATTTTAACCCTGATTCGTTTTCTAAAATTTTTCTTACCAATCCTTTTGTTGTAGCTGGCGGCACAGTTGATTCCAGGATAACAAGGTTTCCTTTCATAATTTTTTTTCCAACGGATTTAACTGCTTTTTTCACAAAACTAAGCTCCACTTTTTTATTCTTATTCAGTGGTGTTGGAACACATATGATAAAAACATCTGCCTCTGGTACATGTGTTTGTACTATTAGCTTTTTAAAATTTATCGCTTTTTTCAAAAGAAGATCTAAACCAGTCTCATTAATTTGTAATTTAAAATTCTTAATTTGATTAACTTTATCTTTACTAATGTCTACACCAACAACACTGAAACCTTTAGAAGCAAACATTGCTGCTGTTGGTAGACCGATGTATCCAAGACCGATTACACAGATTTTTTTAATGAATATCACCCTTAATCTCTTCCAAGATGTTTTTTGTAATATTTAGAACTTCCTCTTGAACCTTTTTGCATCTCTCTAAATCCAATGGTTTTTTCTTACTGTTTATCACATAATCAACAATTTCATCAATATTTCTTGAATGAAATATTTTTCCTTCATCGACCAACTTTCTGTCAACAGATAAGAGTTCATTTGGATAAAAGGACACGGCTGGTGTTCCCATGCATGCGGCCTCTCTTGCAAATGTTCCAGAACCAGTTAATACTGCTTTAGAGTAATAACAAACATCCAAACCATTCAAAGGCTCTTTTGGGATGAAAACATCTACTCCTTTAACATAATTCCTATCAATTTTGTATCTTGGAAGAAAAAGTATGTTAACATTTTCCTTATTAAATCTTTTAATCAACTCTGGAACAATGCTCTCTTGCATTGCTACATAAGATGCTTGAAGCGCCTCGGGTCTTATAGTAACAAATTCCTTAAATGGCAAACTATCCAAAAAATTTATATCAGGTTTAAAATCAGCAATATACACATCCTCTTTAAATCCGTCGTATTGTATGATGTTTTTAGCACCCTGAGTCTTTAGTGCTTCTGATGATATTGCTGATGGCACTATTAAATAATCTATAAATCTGAAAAATAATTTGTTTGCAAAAACAGATTTCTCATTATCTGTAAAAGATATCCCTTTTTTACGTTTCATCTTTGTAACATGCGTGCAGTACACATTGTTGAAACTGATTGAAACATCAAACTTGTTTGTATTAAGACAGAGCAAAATATCTCTGAAACCTAAGCCTATTGCTTTTTTCACAAGGTTTCCACCATAATGTTTACCAACAATTCTGCCTTTAATCCCAAAAAATTTTGCTAGTTTGATTATCTCTGCATAGTCGCGCAATGTAACAAAACCGGGATAATTTGAGAAGTTTTTTAAGAATGGTTTGAAGAATGCTGGCTCATGTGAGTTCTTGAAATCATACCAGAGCTTCATCAGCATCTGTAATAGTTAATCAATATAATAAATTTGGGATTCACATAATATCCAGCATCATCACTATAACCGCCATCCCACCAATCACTGCTTCAACCCCCCATAATATACCAACAACTTCCCATTCCTTCAGCCTCCATCTTTTCATAACAATATGTGTTAACGATTCCGTTCTCCCATTGTATCTCAGATAACCTTTTTCATCAGGTGTTCCAAAGCATTCTGCATTAAATCTTCCTTTCAGTTTCAGGAAAAACTCAGCAACCATTGGAATGAGCAGAATAAAGCATATCCATTTCAGCATACCAATAATTGCAGCAGATGCTATTACCGCGCCTGTGAAAAGCATCATTGTGTCGCCCGGGAAAATCTTTGCAGGATACATGTTGAAGCAAAGGAATGCCAAAAGAGCACCTAAAAGAGGGAAGAGAAGGAATAAGGCATCAGTTTTTCCTTGGATAAATGATGTAACTATAAGCGTGATGCACATTATTATGCCGAGTCCTGTTCCAAGACCGTTGAACCCTTCAAGCATGTTCATGCCGTTGGCTGCACAAGTTATGGCAAATACAAGGATTATACGTGAAAACAACCCTAGGTCTATGTTTCCTATAAATGGAACATAAACAAATGTGCCTCTGACATACACTGCGAGAGGCAGTGCGAATATCATTGGCAGAATCCCTTTTACCCTCTGCCTCAGCCCGAATACATCATCCATCATTCCGACAAATGCGCATCCTATCATCGTAAAAAGCGCGGCCATTATCACAGGTGTTAGTCTGAAAACCTTTAGTACTATTAAAGAAAAAAAACCGATTAAAAATCCTATTAAGACAGCTATTCCACCCATCTCAGGGATTTCCGGTTTATCTATTTTGTTCATGTCTTTGCCGACCATTCCAGCATGACTCATTTTCTTTATCAGCCATGGGATTGTGATGAGTGTTGCTATGAATGATGCAATCAAAGAAACTATGAGCATTAAAGTTGTTTGTTCCACCTCTTTGAGAATGTATCCTATCCTAAAAAGGTTTTCCATTGGCGAAAAAGAAAAGAGACTGCCAACCAAAGGTTGGCATGGCGATTGCTTCGCAATCGCCTTTTTTCTCTTTCTTGAACCCCAGGAACTTCTTTCTCTTCCTAAGGAAATCACAAAATGATTTCTTAGGATGTGAGGAATTCCGCATGGGAATTCCGAAGCATCTTAAGAGAAAGAAGGGGCTGACCTTAAACCTTAAAACCCTAAAGTCCATTATCCTTTATGGATTTAGCAGTCATTGGCGCAGGTCCTGCAGGATTAAGCTCTGGGATATATGCTGGAAGATTTGGGTTAAATGCTGTAGTATTTGATGAAAAAATTGCTGGCGGGATTGTGAATGTAATACCTGCTGTTGAAAACTATCCTGGATACAAATCTATTTCTGGTATGGAATTAATGCAAAAAATGAAGTCTCAGGCAGAAAAATACTGTGAAATCCATGAAATGGAAAAGATTGAAAAAATCATTGTTGACAAAGAAATAGAAATCGTTACCACGAAAAAGATTTACAAATCAAAGGCTCTGGTTTTTGCTTCTGGAACTGAGAAAAGAAAACTGGGGGTTAAAGGTGAAAAAGAATTCCTTGGTAAAGGTGTCAGTTACTGCGCAACCTGCGATGGAATGTTTTTTAGAAATAAAAAAACAGTTGTTGTTGGCGGCGGTAACGCTGCTGCGATTGAGGCAATGCATCTGAAAAACCTTGGCTCAGATGTTTATTTGATTCATAGAAGGGATAAACTCAGGGCTGATAAAATCCTTCAGGACTATGTTTTTGAAAAAAAAATAAATGTTATCTGGGATTCTGTTGTAGAGGAAATATTTGGTGATAGTATTGTTAAGGGTGTGAAAATCAGAAATGTAAAGGACAATAGTATAAACGAAATGTCTATAGACGGTGTTTTTGTTTCCATTGGCGAAAAACCAAACAGTGTTCTTGCAAAATCTATTGGTGTGAAAACAGATGAAAAAGGATACATTGTTGTTGACAAAAAACAGGGAACAAATCTACAAAAAATTTATGCAGCTGGCGATGTAACAGGCGGATTAAAGCAGATTGTTACAGCATGTGCTGAAGGTGCTGTAGCTGCGAATTCTGCGCATGAGGATTTGCTATGATAACAATAGTTGGTGCAGGCTCAACAAAATCTGCATACGAGGATTTACTATGATAACGCTGATTGGTGTAGGGCATGTGTTTGACATTGGCAGGGAAATAGAAAACATAATCCTGAGCAGAAAACCAGGGGTTGTCGGGGTTGAGCTTGACCCTGCGCGTTATCGTGCCTTGACAAGCAGGGAGCCGAAAAAGGATGTTCCTTTTGTTTACAGGATGCTTGCTGTTTTTCAGCAGGCAATTGCGAAAAAATATGGTGTGTCTGTTGGCAGTGAAATGCTCGCTGCAATTAACACAGCAAAAAAACTTGGAATAGGTATAGCATTCATTGACATGGATTCTGGGTATGTTTTCTCAAAAATCTGGAACGGCATGGGTTTTTCCGAGAAAATAAAACTTTTGTTTTCTGGAGCTGCAGGACTTTTTGTTAGAAAGGAGATGGTGGATAAGGAGATAGAAAAATTTGAAACGGATTATAATCATTACATGGAGATTTTTGGCTCCGAATTCCCAATACTGAAAAAAACACTGATTGATGAGAGAAACACTTACATGGCAGAGAAAATCAGGGAGTTGAGCAAAAAATATGAAAAGATTGCTGCTGTTGTTGGTGATGGGCATATTGAGGGAATGAAAAAAATACTGGATGATTTGAACCCTGAGATTATCAGGCTCAGCACGTTAAGGAAAACATCTCCTGGAAGTGTTTCTGTTGGTTATGAGTATAAGGAATAAAAAATTAGAATAAAAAAGGGGTTTTATACCCCCTCTTCAGCTTAGCCGCTTATGTTATACGCTGAAGTTATCCACTGCGATCCAGCCGCCATGGTCACTATTCCCATACCCAAACAGGTTTTACAAATATTTTTCTGCTACCTATTTCTATTTTATCTTCTTGATTATAAGTTAAAATAAACCCTTCTTTTAGATTGAATTTTTTCATAGCTTCTATTAAACCGCTTATCTCTCTATTTTTATTTTCTTCATCAAGTTCATAGCAAACCTGAATTGCATATTTTATTTTTTCACCTTCTTTTACAACAAAATCACACTCACCCTTTTCTCGAAAATAAAAAATATCTCTGTAACTCCTTCTTAGGTTCAGAAAAACTATATTTTCTAACATTCTTCCCTTATCTTCTGAGAAAGATGCAGAATTCACATGCGTTAAACCATTATCAATAGAATAAACCTTTTTTGGATTAATCAACTGCTTTCTCAATGAATAATCAAATTTAGGTATAGTGAACAGCAGATAACTATCTTCAAAATATGAAATGTATGATATTATGCTGTGAACCGAACCCAGACTAAATATTTTTTTAAGAGAATTGTATGAAAATTCTTTACCAATATTCGTAATCAGATATAAAGCCATTTCCTTTAAAATTTTTATATTTTTAATTTTATATCTTGCAGCAATGTCCCGTATAAGTATATCATTGAATAATTCTTGAAGTATTTCTGCCCTACCAATCTTGAGATACTCAGGAAAACCGCCTTTAAAAAAATAGTTTTGGAATGAATTTATACTCGCTTTTTTATCCATCAAACTCAAAAATTCCTTAAATGAAAATGGAAATAACTCGTATCTAAGATGTCTGCCCGTTAATCTTGTTCCTAACTCCCTGCTCAACAATGATGCATTTGAACCTGTAATTACAACATGTCTTTTTTTATCCAGCAGCATCCTTACAAATAATTCCCATTTCTGGACATTTTGTATTTCATCAAAAAAATAATACCCGCTATTGCCATATTCCTCAAGAAAAACATCGTTAAGTCGCTGAAAATCATTAACCTCAAAATCTATTAATCGCGGGTCATCAAAATTAATATAATAAAAATTTTTGAGCTTTTTCATCATCTGACGCATAAGTGTGCTTTTTCCGCATCTCCTCACACCAGATATAACTATTGCGAATGGTACACCTAAATCTATTTGCCTTATTTTTTCTCTCTCAACCCCCTCATCATATAGTAAAAGTTCGTCTCTTTGTGATTTTATAATATTTCTTAATGTTTCTTTAAGTATCATAGTAAATACTTATGCAGTAAGTATTTATAAATCTTTGCATTATAAATGCACAAAATTATGCATTATCGGTGCAAAATATGTAAGATGTAAGTAATACCTGAAATCAAAAATAAAAAACAGAAAAATAAATAAAAAAAGAAAAGATAGTTCGGAATTTTATGCAATTTTATGTAATTCCTCCTATTTTTATCAGAGATAAAAAATAGTTCGGAATTTTATGCAGTTTTATGTGATTCCTCCCCCATGTCGTAGATAGGTCTTCAAGGTATATCTCAATAATTACAGAAAAATAAAAAGTTATAAATATGTTGTAATAATATGCTCTTTTGTAATTATTATGAAAAATAAAAAAAGAGGATTTTTATGTCCCTGTTCTTAAGATTGCGCCTCTGTGCTAAATAATGTTTTCTCACACCCGCATGTTGCCTTTACAGTGATTGTGTAATCTGTCAGAGAAGACAAAACTATGGATAAAGCGATATTGTGATGATGTATTATCATAAAATGGGGAATTTATGATAATATTGTAGCATAAAACTTATATTCTATGAGGGTGTTGTATTATGTATGGCAATAAAACTCACAGGTCTTTCTTCACAGAACCCATGGTGGAGAGACAAAAACTGGGAAAAAGAGGACACAGATATTGGAAAAATAGAAAGAGTTTTTTATAGAAAAAACATTGATGTCGGAAAAGTAACTATTGTAAGAGGCATGAGAAGGATTGGAAAAACTGTTTACGCCAAAATTCTGATTAAAAAAATTATAGAGTCTGGGGTTGAGCCAAGAAAAATTCTTTACATCTCTTGTGATAGGTATTCCCCCAAGGAGATCAAAAACATAATTCAGGAGTTTCTGATGAGATACGATGAGGGTTACCTGTTTCTTGATGAAATCACATATGTGAACGGATGGAATAAAATCATAAAAGAGCTGGCTGAGCAGAATAAGGTAAGCATATTCGCCACAGGTTCAAATCCGATTGAGATAAGAAAATACTCTGAAAGACTTCCAGGAAGAGGGGTTGAAGGTAATGAATACTACATGAATCCTCTCTCTTTCAGGGAATTCCTGGAGAACACCACTGATATAAAAATTCCCAGTATGAACTCATTCAGCCCAGAGGTTGATGATGCAATCCCATATTTTGATAAGATTCAGAAAAAATTCTATGAATACATATTCACAGGAGGTTTTCCCAGTGCGGTAAACGATTATATGAAGTTTGAAAAAATTGGGGATGAAAAACTTGAGATGGTGATAAGGCTTATACTGGGAACGCTTTCAAAGGAAGGAAAAAGTGAGGAAGTGATAAGGGAGATAATGGAGAAAATCATGAACTCAGGGACGGGCAGAACAGATTATCTCAGCATTGGAACCGATATCGGAATACATCACAATACTGTCATGGATTATCTTGAAACTATGGAGTCAGGAAGGGCGATTTATGTGCTTAAAGCATGGGATTTATCAAAAAAGAAACATGCTCCAAGGAAACAGAAAAAGGTGATATTCCAGAGCAGCTTGATACCCATTGCTTTACACAGGTATATAGAAGGAGGAAACTGGGATGACACGCTTGATTTTGTGGACAAAAATATGGAATGGCTTGTGGAGAGTACAGTATCATCCCACATAATCTGGAGTGAGGAAAAACCTGTTATGAAGGAAAAACACTCTTTTGCAGGATTTTTTTACAACTCAAAGGAATGCGACCTTGTCATATTAAAGAACAGGAAATTTTATGGGTTTGAAACAAAATACGGAAAGGTGAAGAAAACAAGGTATCCCTTTACTCCTGTGTATATCAGCAGGGACACTTTGGATAAGGATGTTATTCCAGCATCTCTATTCCTTGCAGGAATTCAGAAGAACGAGAAATCCCTTTGACAAAAATGAAAAAACAGGAAAGAGAAAAGAGAAAAAAATAGTTCAGAATTTTATGCGGTTTATGTAATTCCTCCCCCATGTTGTAGATAGGTCTTCAAGATATATCTCAATAATTACAGAAAAATAAAAAGGTATAAATATGCTGTAATAATATGCTCTTTTGTAATTATTATGAAAAAAGGGATTATAGAGATAATCCCGAACCTTTAAGGCATTTCTTCTACCTGTTTTTTTCTTCTGAGTAAGTGATTGTCACATCTGGCTCAGCCATCCATAAATGTTTTTTCCCTTCTATTTTACAGTAAGCAAGCCTTGCTTTTTGAAGACTGCTTAATGCACGGGACACATTTGGCTGTGGTGTTCCCAGTTTTTTTGCGAGGGCGCTTGTGGTTATCGGCTGATGTGTCACAACTTGTTTAAGGATGTTAAGTGCTGACTCCCACACACTATATTGAGCTGCCCTTTCTTCTACAAATGTTTTTAAGACAGGTTTTGCGACATCCATATTTATTTCATCTATAAGCTCGTTGTCTGCTGTAGCATAAACGAGTTCTGAGGCGAGTCTAAAAATGTGTCTGATTCTTCCTTGAGTTGCATTATAAAGTGTTTCTATAACTTTGGATGATACTGGCTGGTAGGCTTTTTCATGTAAGGCGTTGAGCTCTACTCTTCTTTCTATTACTTCAAATATTTCAGCTGGTTTTAAAGATGGTGTTTTAACTTCTATGGAAACAATATCGCTGACTCTGTCTACATGTGTGCGTATGAATGAGCAGAGGCCGGTGTCACCTACTAAAACCCAGTTGTAGCCTGGTATTTGTAGTGTGTCTCTAATATTGTTAAGAAAGAATCTCATTTGAGCTGGTGGCATTACGGTGGTGAGATCCAGATTGTTTATTTGAATAATGCTTTGTTTTTCGTATCCTTTTTCCTCTAGGAAGGGTTTTAGCTCTTCTAAGTATTGGATGAGTGTTGCCTCCGGGTATATTGGTGGGGTACTGATCACGGTTTCTTTACCATATTTTATTCCGACACCGGTACCGCCCACGCTGAGTTGAGCCGCTATTTTTCTGTATGTTTCTCTAACTTCATGGGTGGCCCTTTTAATTTTTTTAAAGTTTTTATTTTTGTTGAGTTTTTTGAAATCCTGCTCCAATCCTCTTACTACTGAGGAAATTACATTTGCAATGAGAATTTCGCTGTTCCATCCGGGGTGTACGGAAAACTCGCGTTTTGGTGTGTAGTTAATTTTCTGTTCTTTCTGCTTGAATCTAACATAATTCCCGAAGGAGGTAGTCCCAACACCCCTGTCGCCTTCTACTATTATTACTGATTTTGTACTCAGTGCTGTACAGCATTTTTTTATCAAATCTTTTCTTCCTACAAACAAGCTCAGTGTATCTTCTCCTATGGGCTCGGTGGTGTAAGGATTATCTTTTAGTCCCCATTTTTCGAACGGCTGCATTTTTTCCACTCTCCATTGTATAATAAAATATATGTATATCACAGTATTTAAATTTTACGATATATATCGTATTTACGATATATACCGAATTTTTATTGGTTTACGATATATATTATTTTTTTTCCTTCTTTGTATCCAGAACAAATTATACTTTTTTGTTACTAACATTCCTGTTAAAAAATAAACAAAATAAAAGAAAAAAGAGAAAAAAAGAGATTCATGAGGTTAATCATGAGCCCCATGTTAGGATATAATGGGTGCTTCGTCCTTTCCCCTTTGTTTTTATTACGCCAAGTTTCAGCATTTTCGTTATTTCATCCATGGTGCTACTGCTGGATAATTTGAATGTGTTTCTCATACTTGAATGTGTTTGATTTCCCGGTTTGTGATACTTCCTTTCTGATTCAGGAATTCTATAATTTTCATTTGTCTTTCTGTGAGTGCAATCTGCCCTCTGGCAATGGAAAAAGTATATAATGTATGAAATGTATAACATATTAGCATACAAATTATACAAACCATACAAAAGGAGGATGATGCTAATGGAAAAAACAAACCCGTTCTCTCCGACATTCCCTGTGAACCCTGACTACTTTGCAAATAGAAACGAAATTCTAACTTCATTTAACACCGCACTTAAACGTTCTGTTAAAAGCGCACTGCCAACACCAGACAATATTGCAATTCTTGGTGACTGGGGAATAGGGAAAACTTCTGTACTGAAAAAATTTGAATCAATGATGCTCAAGATAAAAAAAGATGAATGTTTTTCAGTGATCGTAGAACTGGGGCCTACTACATGCAGATCCTTTCCTGCTTTCTCAAAAAATATCATAGAAGATATAGATACGAAATTTACGGTTACCGCACCCTTAATCTCAAAAATCAGGAGAGAACTGAAAGATTGGAGGCTGAAAACTATCGGATGGGCTGAAACATCAGCGGAAAGAAAAATAAGATCTGAAACACCAACGTTTACTCTAAAACAAGGGCTGATAGAACTCTGGGGGATACTTGAGAAATCTGGTGTGGAGACAGCGATCATAATGCTTGATGATATTCACTATCTGGCAGAAAAGTATCCAGATGGACTATACGACCTCCGCGGAATATTTCAAGGACTGCCGAAATACGGATGCAACTATATGTTATGTGTTACAGGTGCAAAAGGATTGTTTACAGCCATCAGGGAACTTGCTGAGCCTCTCAGCCGTTTCTTTAACATTAAATATACATTACAACCATTCACTTTGGAAGAAACGAAAGAAGTGATTGAGGGCCCTCTACAGAAAGCTAAAATAAACTTAAAACTTGATGAGGATGCAATTACTGAAATATACAACCTTACAGCTGGACATCCATACTTTATCCATTTTATAATGAGAGAGATTGTGAGTACAGAAATGGCTATAGTGAAATTATCAGATTTTAAAAGTGTTTATCAAAAAATAGAGAGTTTGATAGGAAGAGAAAAATTTGATATAGATTTATCGATTGCAAGCAATAAGGAAAAGGAAATACTCCTTGCTGCTGCGGAGCTACCACAACAAATATTTTCTCCTTCTGATTTAAAAATAAAAGACGCACACACAAAATTATCAGCACTCTGCGCAAAAAAACTTTTTGTGAAAGCGGATAGGGGAGAGTACAGCATATATCATCCGCTCTTTAAAGAATATCTGAGAAAGTGGAAAAAACGGAACTCGAAGCTAATAAATTAGAATAAAAAAAGAGAAAAAAGGATTTATACCCTCTTCAGCTTATGCTGTTTATGTTACGCTAAAGTCGCCCACTGCGCGCCATCCGCCATGATCACAGTTTCCAGCCCCATGTTGTGGAGAGGCATCATGGACTGTTAAAACAAATCCTTAAATACCTTCAAAACCATCACATTATTTGGTGGTATTGGTGGCTTTGATGAATCCTTTTAGACCCGGTGGTCCTGTAGAACCTGAATACTTTACAGGGAGAAAGGATGAGATAAAATTGTTTGAAAGATTCTTAAAATCCACAAAAAACGGAAATCCTTTCAATATTGCAGTATTGGGTGAAAGAGGGATAGGAAAAACATCGCTTTTAAGAAAATTTGAGGACAACGCAGAAAAATCAGGCTGTATAGCTGTAAGAGGGTCTTTGGATCCATCGATTTCAAATCTGCCAGAACTCTGCACATACATTCTTGAACTAATGAGAGAAAAAGGTGTAGGTAAAAGTGGACGAATTAAAGAGTTTTTCAAAAAATATAATTTAGAGAGAGTAAAAATCAACATACTTGGACTGCAAGCTGAAATCAAAAAAGGATACACAGGTTCACTTCAAATTACGTTTAGAAAAGAATTAGAAGAAATCTGGAAAAATGTAGGAAAAGAAACCGGTGGAATAATACTGCTTATTGATGAAGCAGAGCAACTAGAAAACATAAAAGGCTCTCTGCCGTTTTTAAGAAACGTATTTCAAAGCCTCTCAGAAAAAAGAGCGGGTTACATGCTTATATTATCAGGCAAACTGGAGCTGTTCAGAAAAATTAAGGACATTCATTCACCATTAGCAAGATTCCTAAGACCTATACATCTATGTAACCTATTAGATGATGAAGTTAAAGAGGCGATAATCAAACCCCTTGAAAACACCGTAAAAATAGATGAAAATGTATTAACAAAAGTTATAGAAGAATCTGCAGGTCATCCGTATATTGTGCAGGTTTTTGGCTATATGCTGTTTGAAAACATGAAAGATAAAAAGATTGACATAAAGATTTTTGAAAAAACTTATCCTGAAATTATCAGGTTTCTTTCCGCCCAGTTTTTCAACGATTTGTACTACATAGCAAGTGATTCTGAGAGAGAAATTCTGAGAGTAATTGCCTCCTTGGATAAAAACATGTTTTCACCAAATGATATTGTTGAAAAAAGTGGTAAATCATCTAAAAGGGTTTCTACATGTTTTCAACGTTTGGTAGAGAAGGATGCCATAAGAAAACTTTCAAGAGGAAACTATGAACTATATCATAAACTCTTCAAGAAATACTTAAAATCAAAAACAGAAAAATAAAAAAAGAAAAAAGAGGTTTTACTCTTTGGTCTCTGGTACTGCTTCTGGCTTCTTCTTTTTCTTCATAACCACTGCAACTACTGCGACAACGATGATGAGTATGATTATTATTACAGCAGCATATATCCAGACATCAGTGGGTTTCTCTTTGACTGTTATGGTAGTTATTGTGCTTGTATGGGTATCTATGCCATCGCTTACAGTGAGTTTCACCTCATAAGTGCCTGCTTTATCATACTTATGCTTCGGATTTGCTCCTGTGTCTGTTGTGCCATCGCCAAAGTCCCATGAGTATGTTAGAGTATCGCCATCAGGATCTGTGGAAGTGCTTGTAAATGTTATCTCAACACCCACCTCTACTTCAGTTTTAGATACAGTGAAGCTTGCTGTTGGCGCTGAGTTCTGTATAGTCACATTTGCTGAGGTTTTTAGCACGCCAAAGGCAGTACCGTCTTTTGGTTCAACTGTGAAGTACCATACTTGTCCTTTTGCTGTTGCTGTTGAGGGCACTGTTTTCGTATTGTTGTATGCGGTTTGTAATACTCCATCTTTGTACCATCTGATCTCAGTACCGTTTTCAATATCATTATCTGCATCATAGTAAGAATAGTTTGCTACTAAGTTGTCTGTAGTCTTGGGCGATACCGGTGTTATTGTTAAGTTGCTAGCTACCGGTGGGAGATTTGGAACCACAAGTGTTATTAACAATGTTTTACTGCCCTCAGCGCCGTAGATGTCTTTTACAGTTAGGGTTGCAGTATAATCTCCTGCGGATGTGTAGCTCTTTACTGGATTGTCTTCTGTAGAGTTAGTGTTATCACCAAAGTCCCAGAGGTATGTTAAAGTGTCGCCATCCGGATCTGTGGAGGTGCTTGTAAATGTGTATTCTGTACCTGTGTAGCAAGGTGCTGGAGGTGATATTGTGAAGTCTGCGACAGGGGCTTGATTCATTAATATTGGACCGGTTGCATTCAGTATACCTACATTGTC
>Ga0210017_1001112_pt1 | contig 23409 bp, 22 predicted proteins | sample CryGeyCG2014_020_FD_183966 | JGI IMG/M metagenome (GOLD analysis project Ga0210017, IMG submission 183966) | Groundwater microbial communities from aquifer - Crystal Geyser CG08_land_8/20/14_0.20 (SPAdes) (version 2) | ecosystem: Environmental > Aquatic > Deep subsurface > Groundwater | place... | reverse complement strand
TGAAAGGCCTACCGGACAACGAGCCTCTTTGGAAAGAGGAAAAAGGCAAACAGCAGATGAATGATTACGGCGGCGGCCGGCCTTCGTTCGGCGGCGGTTCCCGTTTCAACGGCAGAGACCGCGGCGGATTCAGACGCTAAGTCCCCCCTTGATAAAGGGGGTTAGGGGGATTGTATTTGTCATTGCGGCCTCCGACCTCATCATCGCTACGCGAGATCTGGCGAAGCCATGACAATCCATTTCCTTATTCGTCATTCCTGTGTAGGCAGGAATCCAGAAGTATTATTTTTCTTTCTTCACATAAAAAACACCTCCGATAAAAGGGGGGTGTTTTTGATTTTATTATTTCCTGTAAATTACCCTGCGGCAGAGACCGCAGGGCGTTAAAACTCACAGATCAAAGAGTTTTAGTTGCCTGACGTCATCTTGCCGACCTTGATTAATGATATAGTTTTCAATGATTTTTTTGTTGCCTCGCCCGCTGACTGTGGCGATGTAGTAGCCATCCGTCCAAAATTCACCGCCCCAAAGTTCCTTCTTTATCTCTGGAACTTGCTGGAATACCTTTTTGGCGGAAATGCTCTTGACCAATCTGATCACTTGACCGCCGGAGTGCGTTGGCAGAAATTGGGTCAAAATATGCAGATGGTTCTGATCAAAACCGTAATGGCTGATTTCAACGGCATAGCGTTCTTTTATCCCCTGCAAACTTTCCCGAATTACCTTTTGTACCTGTTCGTCCAGCAACACTTTTCTGTATTTTACCGTAATTTGGATGTGATAGTGGCACTCGGAGACATTATGATACCAATGCCAGATTGGCGTATTGATGTTTGTCATAATGCCTCAATTGTACCACCGAGACGCTTACGCGTGTAGGGGGATATCCCCCTACAACCCCCTTAAGAGGTAGACTGCGGCAGAGACCGCAGTGTGAAATTATTATATAAGCTATATTTCATTATCAGGTATTTGGACTCTATGCGCTATTTCTAAAAAATTATTCATATATTCACGATGCTTTCTGTAAAAGCTAGTTACGTCCATATCTTTATATTCTGGTTTTGAGGCGTTTAACTCTAATACTCTTCTGGCGACTGTGTCAGCTATAAGTTCGGCCATTAATAAACGAAAGTGAATACTGTTTTGCCCTATAAAATCTGGTGCTGGACCTAAATATCTTTTTATGTTTTTATGCCGACCATTAATTTTCATCAAATTTTCAATAAGAAGAGCTCTTTGGTCGCCTAAATCTTCATCAGCAATTTTAATGTCAAAATTTTTACCAAACTCTCTTCTGGGTGCAACCCTAATTTTTGTTTGAATTTCCTTACCCTTTAAAGTAGCACTAATAATAACTGGTCCTCCGGCTTTTAACCCTAATATTTTGACTACTCCCGTAGCTAATCTCCTTCCAAAAATATCTTTTAATTTACGATCATAATCCAATAATATATTTTCAGTAAGAAGTTTACAAAAGTTTGTCCCATCCATGGAAATTTTTATTTTGACTCTACCATGTATAAATTCTGGCCATTGAACAAATATTCTAATATTTTTTTTCTTTCCTTCTTTAACAGTATAGCTATCTTTTTCAAATTGAAATTCTTTAATATTTTGCGGCTGTTCATTTTTAGACATAACTATAATGGATAAATCTTTAGGAATTTCTCCCCAGGTTAATTTAATTTTTGTGAAACCTTCCTTCATACCTTTAATGGCCAGAGCTCCTACCAGTATCCCGTCACCTCGATCGACTAGACCAATTATTTCAGTGTTTAATTTAATAAAATCTGAATTATTTATAACAATCACATGTTTTTCTTTTTGCTCTAGTAGCGGACGGATATAAATATAAACCTTCTTTTCTTCATTGATTAATAATTTTAAACCCGCCGGAATAATAACCATCCCCCCAGTTTTTATTTCAGATGGCGTAAGATAATTTTCATCTTCAATATTAATATCAACCGTATTGTCTTTAATAAATTTACTTGCCTCATTTGCAAGTTTTTTAAATCTATCCTTAGTTCTTTTATTTTCAATTTCTCTCGTTTCTTGTTTTGACTTATCCTCATCATTTTTCAATAAAACCTCCAAGCATTTTGCAATTTCACCATATAATTCTTTTGTAAAGGGATGATCTTTGACTAGCCCATCTCTAAGCGGATGAATAATACGATCAGGGTTTTTATCTAAATGCTTACCTGAACTTTTCTCCATTTCTTCATATTCAGACATAAGATCATCTATATAAGGACAAACTACCTTACCAAAATAAAATTCAAAATACGGATTATTTTCAATTTTTTTTGATAATGAAGTAACTTCGTGAATAGCTTTTTTACTTCTAACTAAAATTCCACCTTCCCAGTAAGGTGAAGAGCTATCGCAACTAATACGATTAGATAATTTCTCAATAATTAAATGGGTTTCTGCTTCAGGATAACTTGGAATGTTAATTTTATTATCAAATACTATCTCGCCTTTAGGATAATCATAAGATAACTTCTTTCTTCTTTTATTACATACATCTATGAGAATTAAACTTCTTTTTGAATCTGACGCGATATCTCTAAGACTATAATATTTACAAAGATTTTTTACAAGAGATTCATGCGATGGTATCTTGAATTTCGGCTCTACTTCTTGCATAACAAGAGTGCCATTTCCTTTTTCTATACCCGTATTAAATCTTTCAAAATTTGTAGCTTTTTTGCTTAAAATTGGTATAAATTTACCTGGCCTTTTAATTTCTATTTCAGAATATTGCCCATTCTTGATTGATTGATATTTTATAGTCCCAAAAACTACACAATCCTTAGCACCTCTACCCATAAGGCCACGTCTTGCCTCCCCTTTTGTTTCTAAAAATCCACTTGTAATTCCACCAACTCTCTTTAATTTAATTACCATTTCTTCCATAGTCATCCCTTCTGCTTTATCCAATATTTTAACAATAGAATTTTTATTTCCCCTTCTTCTTTCAATAGAAATCTGAATTTCTCCGTTTATTTTTTTTCCATTCTCCTCTAAATGGTTATAGCTTTCATCACAATTGGTTATAAATTCTACCAATGCCCTAACATAATCACCTTTCATTGCTGCCTCGGCATTTTGCATAAAATATCTATTTTCATAGTCAAGATCATACTCTTTCCCCATTTTTATTTGTTGATTATCTTTCTTCATATCAGGGATGGTTAGTTAATTATTGTTGAAAATTTTGGGATTGCAAGTTACCGTTTTTCTAATCTTCAGCAAGGTTCTAACTCTGAGTAATAGTGATTCTGGCGTACACAAATGTTTGCAGCGAGTCCGAATAATTTTGTTAAGTGATTCGATTGAATTAGTGGTGGCTGGCAAATTTAATTCGGGATAAAGCAAGTATGATCTGAATTGATGCAAGTGTCTGAGAAATTCTGTAGCGATCATTTTCAGCCTATGCGGGCAATTCGATTTGTTAATCAAATATCTTAAATGTTCTTCTAAAATTTGTTTGCTTTCTTTGGCGTATAGCAGCTTAACGACCGTTTGGTAAACTTTTTCTCGCATTGGCGTGTCCGGCATTTTCTTCCATCGTCCGCGGTTAACTTGCAATTGGGAAATCAAGTGAAAATGACAGCGCTGGACAATCCAGTTATTAAATTTGGCGATTCTATCAACTCCGCGGAAACCGTCAGAAACCACCGCTTTTATGGGCTGTTTTATTTCTTCCGGCAAACCGTCGATGTAGCCGCGCCAGCCCAAATGGCATTCTCGTCCGCAAACCAGCTTAGGTTCAAGAATATCCGCCTTGTTACCATCAACACTGCGGACGGCTCCGAGATACAGAGTCCAGCGTACTTTCTTAAACTGAAACCAAACGGCATCAACCACTAAAATGCAATTATCAGGATTAGGTGGCGGTGTTTCAATGTTGCTGAGGCAATTTTGCATCGCCTTCGCTAATTTGGCGCTCAGCGATGATTTGGCCAATCGATTCTTGGTCATGCCAACCGAGAGCAAGCTTCGTTTTTTAACCAGAACCTTTTCAAGAAGGTTGTGGTTGGGACGCGAAGGTTTTACACCACGCTTTTTCGCCCAAATAGTCCAAGTTTTTTTGCACTCAGAACATTGTCTTCTTTTGCCGCCGAATTTATATATTTTCGCCCGGCAGCAAGGCGATTTCTCGTGTAATTTGTTCATACACGAGAATTATGTCAAAAAACTAACAAATAATCTTTAGTCTTAGCTTAAAAAATAACGTTACTTTCAACAGAAATTAACGAACCATCTCTCATATAATTATTATTATACTTTAATGTTCGCGGATGTCAAATTCCCTTGTTATTTTTAAATATTTAGGCTAAGATAAAAGAATAAAAATACAAGAATGTCATTGCGAGCCCCGCATTTGGGGGCGAAGCAATCTCCGGTAAAAATCCACGTATGTGCCATTGAACCAGAGATTGCTTCGTCGCTCATTACGCTTCGCTTCATTTGCTCCTCGCAATGACAACGACTATATGATTATATTAGGCATTGAAACTTCTTGCGATGAAACCGCGGCTGCGGTAGTGCGTGGAAATAGCGAAAAGGTGGAGGTATTGTCTAATGTGGTGGCGTCGCAAATTGAAATACATCAGAAATACGGCGGCGTGGTGCCGGAAGTGGCGGCGCGCGAGCATGTTTTAAATATTTTACCGGTGGTGAATGAGGCGTTGGAAAAGGCAGGAATTAAAATCCCCCTAACCCCCTTTGATAAAGGGGGTAAAAAAATTGACGCTATCGCGGTGACGATTGGTCCGGGGCTGGTGACTTCGCTATTAGTTGGCGTGGAAACCGCCAAGACTTTGGCATACGCCTGGAAAAAACCGGTGGTGGCGGTCAATCATATTGAAGGGCATATATATGCGAATTTTATTCGCAATGACAAATGCCAAATGACAAATGTCAAAAATAATATAAAATTTCCGGCTTTAATTCTTACTGTGTCTGGCGGTCATACCATGTTGGTTTTGATGACCGGGCATGGCGAATATAAAGTACTGGGCGAGACGCGCGATGACGCGGCTGGCGAGGCGTTTGATAAAGCGGCGCAGCTTTTAAATATTGGTTATCCTGGCGGACCGGCCATCGCCGCTTACGCGGCTAAGTTAAAAGTTAAAAGTAAAAAGTTAAAAGTTAGTTTACCGCGTCCCATGCTTAATTCCAGTGATTTTGATTTTTCTTTTTCCGGATTAAAAACCGCTTTGTTATATGCGATTCAAAAAGATAAGCAGTGGAAGAAAAAAATTCCCGGATACGCGGCTGAATTCCAAGCGGCCGCGGTTGAGGTGTTAGTTCATAAAACCATTAAAGCAGCTCTGACATATAAGGCAAAAAATATTATGCTGTCCGGCGGCGTGGCGGCTAATACTGAATTGCGCGGCCAGTTGGAGGCGGCTGTGAAAAATAAATTAAGCGGCGCCAAATTATCAATTCCTGAATTCAAATATTGCACCGACAACGCGGCCATGATCGCCGCGGCCGGGTATTTTATGGCCAAAAGAAAAAAATTTACGCCTTGGCAAAAATTAAAGGCGGATGCGAATTTGGAGTTGACAAATTAAACATCTTTGTTATACTGGCTTTAGAACCTAAAAAATCATAAAACCAGCTTGGGCCCCGAGTAATCGGGATTGGGCCCGAGCCTAAAGGGTGGCTTCTGCATTAGTGGTAGCCCGGTTTCCTCCGTAACCATAGGATAATCGATGTCTCCCTGAACATTATTGAAGGGGCATGAGTCGATGAGCGAAAACAAGACGCTCAAAAGCGTTTTTTTGTTTCCGAAATAAGGGTGGCAACACGTGAAGCAAGGCTTTCCGTCCCTTGAGCATAGTTTACCCGCCTACGCTCCTTTGGAACTGCGGCGAGGCAGGTCTATGCCTAAGAGATGGGAAGCTTTTTTGTTTGAAAAATATGGTTCTTTATACTGTCATTTCGAGCTTTAGCGAGAAATCGCTTATAGATAGAAGCTTAAAATTTAAGGGATTTCTCCCTTCGGTCGAAATGACAAAAATCAAAAGGAGGGATTATGAAGTGTGGTATTCATGGCTATGAAATGGTGATTAAAAAAAAGGGCGTCGGTTGGGAACTGTCAATATTCGGTTGTCCGGAATGCGAAGCGGAAGAAGAGGCAAGGAACAAAGATAGCGGTCGCGAAAAAGTTGTTTTTTCAAGCGGCAACGGCTGGGGCAGGTATTAAGCAAAACTGATTTTTAAAAGGAGAATTGAAGAAATGGGAAAAATGACTTTATCTGAAATTGCGGAATTAGTCGGAGAGCAGGTGGTCAATCTTTCGCCCAAGTCAATTGAACGAGCCGTAGAAGCAGGAATGATTTCCCGCAAGCAGGGAGAAGGCTTATTGACCGAGTTGAATAAAGCCGATGGGATTTGGGAAAATCCCATGCCGGGCGTTGCTTGCGCCGAACGCCTTTGGTAAAGGCAAAACGCGGGGAACGAAAATTTTTTGTTCCCCGCTTCTTTACAATTATTTTATTTAAATATAGAATAAAACCATGGAATTAGACGTAAAAAATAATAAGCCAACCGTCTTTTCCGGGGTTCAGCCTTCCGGGATTTTGCATTTGGGCAATTATTTGGGTGCCTTAGCGCAATGGGTGGAAATGCAAAATCAGTATAATTGCATTTTCTGTGTGGTGGATTATCATGCCATCACGGTTAAGCAGGAACCCAAAGAATTGTCTCGGCGTATTCTGGACGTGGTTAAAACCTATTTGGCCGCGGGTATCAATCCGGAAAAGTCAGTGGTTTTTCAGCAATCGGATATTACGGCGCATACGGAATTGGCTTGGATTTTAAATTGCCTCGCTCGAATGGCGGATTTGAATAAGATGACGCAGTTTAAGGAAAAGGGCGGGGAAAAAGAATCAGTTAGCGTGGGGCTTTATGATTATCCGGTTTTAATGGCGGCCGATATTTTACTTTACAATACCGACGCTGTGCCGGTTGGCGAAGATCAGGTTCAGCATGTTGAATTGGCCAGAACTTTGGCGCAGAGGTTTAACCGCGACTATGGCCAAGTTTTTAAAATTCCGGAAGTGGCAATTAGAAAACAAGGTGCGCGCATTATGGGGTTAGATGACCCGACTAAAAAAATGAGCAAAAGCGCCAGCAGTTCAGCTAACTATATCGCTTTAACTGACGCACCGGAAGTAGCGGCCAAAAAAATTATGCGCGCCGTGACCGACTCGGGCTCGGAAATAAAATATGATGCGAAGAAAAAACCGGCGATTTCCAATTTGCTTGTAACCTATTCGCTACTGGCTGGTATTAGCCTTAAGGAGTTAGAAGCACGCTACAAGGGCAAGGGTTACGGCGACTTTAAGAAAGATTTAGCTGAAACTGTAAAAAACTTTTTAACCGAATTTCAAATTAAATATAATAGTTTTTCAGACGATGAAGTCAGGCAAATTTTAAAAGATGGGGCGGAAAAAGTCAGGCCCATAGCAGAAGAAAAACTTAAAAAAGTTAAAATGAAATTAGGCGTGAATTAATTATTTTAGGACTTACGCGTTTGCGCAAAAATATATAAAAAATTAGTTAAGTGTGAGATAATAGGGATAAAGGCTATCTTTACGGCCTAAAAACAAAATATCCCTATGCAAAAACAAAAATGTTCTTTAAGCCTTTACAGCAATTTTTTAATTGGCAACCAAAACCGATATTCGGGAGTTGAGCTGTCTAAGGTTGCTGATGGCATAGCTCACGACGCGGTTTCGCGGTGGCTGTTAAAATTTACTTTCAAGCCGCAAGAATTGTGGAATCAAGTAAAGGATTTGGTCAATCCGCGAGCTGGTTATCTGGTGGTTGACGACACTACTCTGGACAAACGATATTCCAAAGAAAATGAACTGGCCAAACTGCAATACAGCGGAGACGAACATGGGCTAGTTAACGGCATTAATTTAGTAAATTTGCTCTGGACAAATTTAGAGAAGTGCGTGCCGGTGGACTATCGGATTTATCAAAAAGAGATAGACGGGAAGACTAAAAATGATTTGTTTCTTGAATTATTAAAAAAGGCTTTAAAACGGGGGTTTTCTCCGCTTTATGTGCTGTTTGATTCCTGGTATTCTAGCCTTGAAAATTTAAAATTCATCCGTTCGCAAGGATTAAAATTCATCTGTAATCTTAAAAGTAACCGCATCGTTTCTTGCCACCGCGTCCAGATGTCCTTAAGCGACTTGAGCTTGGCCAATAAACAGGTCGAGAAAGTCTGGCTAAAGGGCTTTGGACAGATTCTGGTTTGTAAGGTTGTCGCCACCAACGGCGACATTACATATCTGGCGACTAACGATCTGGCGCTAACCGATTACAATGAGTTTACCGGACATTTCGAGCAACGTTGGAATATCGAGGAATTTCACCGAGGCATTAAGCAAACGACCGGCATTGAAAAATGCTATTCCGTTAAGGCTCAATCCCAGAAAACTCACATTTTTTCCGCCTTTGTAGCCTTTGTCAGATTAGAGGCAGTCAGAATTTCAGAATCTATCAGCTGGTATGAGCAAAAGGCGTCTATTACCAGATTTGCTACCGCAAATTATATTAAATACGCAAACGCGTAAGTCCTATATTTATGGCAAACCAATTTAAAGGAGTCATTGAGCAGTTAAATAAAACTTGCGCGCTCATGGGCATTGAATCTGGCGAGCTGGAAATTTTAAGAAAGCCGGATCGGGTCATGGAAGTATCACTGCCGATTTTAATGGATGACGGCAAAATTAAAGTTTTTGACGGCTATCGCGTGCAGTATAATAATATTCTCGGCCCGTATAAAGGCGGCCTCCGCTTTCATCCTAAAGTTAATTTGGATGAAGTTAAGGCTTTGGCTTTTTGGATGACCATAAAATGCGCCGTGGCCGATATTCCTTACGGCGGCGGTAAGGGCGGAGTAGCGGTTGACGTTAAAAAATTAAGCCAGGGCGAATTGGAACGCTTAACGCGCGCCTATACCAGAGGCTTCGCGGATTTTATCGGGCCGTATAAAGACGTGCCGGCGCCGGATGTTTATACCAATCCGCAAATTATGGCCTGGCTGATGGATGAATATAGCCATATCAAGGGCGAAAACACGCCGGCGGTCGTAACCGGCAAGCCGGTGGAAATCGGCGGCTCGCTGGGGCGCGACACGGCCACCAGCTTAGGCGGGTTTTTTGTTCTTGAACAGGTTTTGAAAAAATTAAAATTGGCCAAAAATAAAGCCAGCCTGGCGGTGCAAGGCTTTGGCAACGTGGGCATGAATTTCGCCGCGATTGCTTACCGGGCCGGCTATAAAATCGTGGCCGTGTCCGATTCTCGCGGCGGCATTTATGATAAAAAAGGCTTAAACATAGAACAAATTTTAGCCCATAAGCAAGCCACCGGCAGCGTGGTTAATTTTAAGGGCGCGGCTAACGTCACCAATGAAGCATTATTGGAATTGCCCGTGGAAGTTTTAGCGCCGGCGGCTTTAGAGAACGTGATTAATGGGAAAAACGCCGGCCGGATTAAAGCCAAAATTATTTTAGAGCTGGCCAACGGGCCGACCGCGCCGGAAGCTGAAGCTAAATTATTGAAAAAGGGCGTGCTGGTCGTGCCGGATGTTTTAGTCAATTCCGGCGGCGTCATCGTTTCCTATTTTGAATGGGTGCAGAATCTGCGCCATTATTATTGGGAGAAAGAAAAAGTTGAAGCTAACTTGGAAAAACAGCTGGCCAATGCTTTCCGAAAAGTTTGGCAGACCATGGTAGCGCAAGGCAACCGCGAAATGCGCACCGCGGCTTACATGGTGGCGGTGGAGAGAATAGTCAAAGCGCTTAAAGTAAGAGGAATCTAGAAAATTTAAAATTAAAAATTATGGAGTCCGCTCGTGGCGGACGGAATTATTTTTAATTTTACAATAATTTTACATTTTGAGATTTGCATTTTACATTTTTATTATGGACATCCAGGAACTTCTGGCCACGGCCAAAGAGCAAACCTTTGACCGCTTCGCCCAAAAATTAAATTCTTTGGTCAGGGAAGATTATAAATTCAGGAACCTGGACGAGGCTAATAGAGAAATTGTTTTGGCTATCATAAAAAAGCATTTGGGCGACATTCACAACGGCCAGGGAATTTCTTCGGTGGTATTGGAGCGGGAGTCATACAAGCTATATCAAGATCGGCTGAAGCTGAAATTAACCGAAGAGGATTTAAAAGACATTAAAGAGATATTGAGATTATTTAAAAAGTAGAAGACAAAATAAAAAAGCTGAGGTTAAAAGCCTCAGCTTTTTTATAGTAAACTTTGTTTATATTTCAACATCCGTGACGCTGCGCTAGGCCTTACTTTTTATAACTAAAAAGTAAGCAAAAAGTTTCGGGGAGTTCCGATTGGCTATCAAATTTAATATGATGATTACTGTAAGCAGGGGCGCCAACTCCACTCCCTGAGCCCCTGGGTGATTTTGAAAAATTATGAAGATTTTTAGCTTAAGTTTTCTACGTTTACCCCAAAACTCCAATCAATTTCTTTATATTCATGTAGCAGACTATGGATGTAAGTTTTTAGTTGGTTATATTTGTCTTGCGTTAAGGCTTCAAATTTTATGGTGATATAGGGGCCGTTTTGCGAATAACGGATAACCAGCATGGAGTCGGGCATTTCCAGCCTGACGCCGTCGCCGGCACGTTCGTCGTCAATCACTTCCGCGGCCGGATAATCAGTGCGCAGCTTAATTGCGATTTTTTCCATCAAGCCGACCTTAACTTCATCGCCGCAGCCGACTTTAATTTCCGGGCTGGAAATATATTTCGGCAAGGCGGCCACGGCCTGGGCCAGGGTTTGGCCGGCCCTTGATAAATAATGTAGCAGCCTCATGGTAGTATAAAGGCCGTCATCATGATTGTAAAAATCCGCGGAAAAAAAGAAATGGCCGGACAGCTCGCCGATAAAAGCGGCTTTTACTTCCTGATTTTTTTTCTTTAAAAATGAATGGCCAACGCGCCACATAAATGGTACGCCACCGAACTTAGCAATAGTGTCTGGCACTACTTTGGAACATAAAATGTTAAACATAATTTTGGCACCCGGATGGTCGGCCAAGACGTCAATGGCAAAGAGCGCCACTAAAACGTCGTTCCAAATAATGCCGCCATCGCCATCAACGATACCAATGCGGTCGCCATCAGAATCATAAGAAAAGCCTAAGTCGGCTTTTTCGGCTAATATTTTTTTTGATAATCTTTCGGCCACTTTTTTTTCCGTGGGGTCAGGCGTGCCGGTGGGGAAGCTGCCGTCCAGTTCGCAATTACTCTCAATTACCTCGCAGCCAGCCTTTTTTAATAATTCAGGCACAAAAGCTCCGGGAGTAGAACAGCCGGGGTCAATCACCACCCTGAATTTATTTATCTTGGGGAATCTTTTAATTAAATCGGCGAAATACATTTCAGTGATATTTTTTTCAGTTAAATTGCCTCGGCCGGAAATAAAATTATCCTGTTCGACGATTTTTCTTAATTCTTGGATTTCATTTTCAACCATGGTCCTTGAGTAGCCAACGCCAAACTTAAAACCGTTATATTCCGCCGGGTTATGTGAAGCGGAAACCGAAACGCAACCTTCAGCTTTAAAATAATATTGCGCCCAATAAATAGTTCCAGTCAAGGCTAAGCCAATATCAACAACATCAATGCCGCTGGCCAGCAGGCCCTTAATAATCGCCTGACTATATGACTCGCTGGTGAGCCGGCAATCATGTCCGATTACGGCTTTATTTATGTTGTTTTTTAATAAAAAAGTGCTATAGGCCCTGCCTAAATGTTCAACAATCTCCGGAGTTAAATCTCTACCGGAAACGCCCCTTAAATCATAGCCACGGAACATGTGTGGATTTACTTGCATAGTATATTTATTAAAAAGGCGATGGATTAACACTGCCTTTTTATTCTAACAAAGTATATTATTTTTGTTAAGCTTTTTTGAAAGCCAGTAAAATTCCGCCCAGGCCCCAGAGCACGGCCAGTAAGCCAAGAACCCAGCCGATAAACGGCAGGGTGATAATAAGTTTAACGATGATGATACCGATAATCATGGCCAAAATCAAAGAATCTTTCTGTTTTGTCCAATAATTATTTAGAAGGCTGCGACCAACCAAAATACCGACAAAAATTTTACTTAAGTACAGGGCGATCAGCCAGAGCGCCATTAAAATAAACGACAAAGGGATGCCGATAATGGTAATTAATAAAATAATGGCGATTATCGGAGTTAAGAGCAGAGCCAAAACTCCCCAGCCAAAGGCCGGACCGACCTTGCTTAACATCAAATCGGTGATTTTTATGACCGGTTGGTGCCAGAAGCTGATTAATACCAGGCCGATAACCAAAGCGGAGAACAAGAAAATTAATTTACCCCACCACCAAGCCAAATTCATGAAGCCAGGTCTGGCCGCGGTCGCCTTCGGCAGATTATGCGTGGTTTGGCCTTTAATAACCGCGCCGTTTTCAATCGTAGCGTTTTCGCTTGAAGTGTATTTAAGGTCGCCGTTGATTTTAGCCGTGCCGGTGATGATCAGAGGCGGAGCACCGGCCTTTTTATTTTGTCGGCCGAATTCCAAATTGACGTTCTTGCCGATTTGGCCGGAAATGGCGGCTTGGCCCAGGCTGCCATAAAGGTCGCCGCCGACATTACCGGCGATTTGCGCGAAGGCGCCCACGGCCAGCAGGTCCCAACCGATGCTAGAGCCGCCGGCCGACAGAATGGAAGCGCCGAAAGCCATGACGTTGCGGCTGACCTGGCCGCTTAAATTAATGGAATTACCGACCGCGCGCAGACTGCCGCCGACATTGCCGGTAACGTTAATGGCTTGCCCGGCGCAGATGACATCACCGGACACCTCGCCAGAAATGTTAATGGCTTGCCCGGCGCAGATGACGTCGCCGTTAACTTTGCCTTCAACGGTTATATTGGCTCCGGCGGCGTAAAGATTACCTTCAATGGTTTCGGTTTTTGGCACGTAAACCGAGTCAGCGGTTTTTATGGCGTAAGCCGAGGCGGCCAGCGGCGTTAGCGTTATAGCTAAGGCCATGAGAATAATTGCCTTTTTCATGGGTTTATGGTTAAATTTATATGCTTATTTTAACATTTAAAATGTGAAGTTGCAATTATGGCTCCGCAAAAAAGACGGCTTGCGCTAGACGAACTGGCAAGCCGTGTCGAGAGTGAAATGTTGAGCCTTAGGCAGCTGCTGATACCGGAGGCTGGGAGCGGAATAAATTGCCGGCAAAAGGTTGCGTTTTTCCGTTGACTTCCAGCCAGATCACCTGGTCGCAGCCGAGCGCTTTCAAAATACAAGCATGCGGCCCATCATTTCTTTCCGGGCAGGTGCAGCCATAATTTTTAACCCGCAGGATTATGCGTGTATTCGCCATAATAGCTGCAACCATCTTTTCCGCCGCGTCGTCGACTCTAAAGGTTTCTTTGAATTTTTCCGGTATGGGAATCGCCACCCCACCGACTTCGTGATCGCACTTCTCATAATTGCTCATAACAACCCCTTTCTTTATATGTTGGTAAAACATTTCTTTCGTTTTAATGACCGATTATATAACAAAAACCCATAGGCTACGCGCCTCTGGGTTAAAACGAGTCTGTTAAGCTTCACACCGTAGACTCCATAACTTATTATATTCCATGAAAAAAGATTTGTCAAATTTTAAAGAAAAACAGAACAAAAAAAGATTTATCGCCGAACTATTAAGCGCTAAAATAAGTTCACGCGCCGAGTTAATGGCTTTAAAAAGAAAGCTGGCCAAGAAATACGGCGTTAGCATTGTTGCCAATTCGGAGATTCTTAAAGTTGAAGCCGGCAACGATTTATTATTGCGGAAAATCCTGCGCAAGCGCGCCGTGCGCACGCTCTCCGGCATCGCGCCGGTGGCGGTTTTAACCAAACCCTATCCTTGCCCGGGCGAGTGCATTTATTGTCCGACCGAGAAAAACGTGCCGCAGAGCTATTTGTCCAACGAGCCGGCCGTGATGCGCGCCATTAGATGCGATTACGACCCGTATAAGCAGGTGCAGCTGCGTTTGCGCGCCTTGGAAGCTAACGGCCATGAGCCGACTAAAATTGAGCTGATTGTTATCGGCGGAACCTGGTCGGTGCTGCCGGAGAAGTATAAGTATTGGTTCATAGAAGAGTGTTTTAGGGCGGCAAACAATTATGATGGATGTCAAAACTCAAATGTCAAAACTCAAAACTATAACTCAAAACTCAAACCTGAAAAATTAAAAAAATTATTAAATACAGAGCAAAAGAAGAATGAAAATGCTAAATATCGGATAATTGGCATTACTTTGGAAACGCGGCCGGATTATATTAGTGAATTGGAATTATGGCAAATGCGCGAGCTGGGCGCGACGCGCGTGGAACTTGGAGTACAGGCGATTGACGATAAAATTTTAAAATTAAATAAGCGCGGTCATGGCGTGGTGGAAATAGCGCGGGCCACGGAATTGTTAAAAAATTACGGCTTTAAAGTTACTTATCATATCATGCCCGGATTACCAGGCGCTACGGCTAAAAAAGATTTAGCCATGTTTAAAAAGTTATTTACGGATGAACGTTTTCAGCCGGACCAGCTTAAATTTTACCCCACGGTGGTAACGCGCGGCAGCCTGCTATATCGCTGGTGGAAAGCCGGTAAATACAAGCCGTATTCTGACAAAGTTTTACAAAATTTAATTGTGGAATGCAAAAAAGCCGTGCCGCCATACGTGCGGATAATTCGCCTTATCCGCGATATTCCGGGTGAATCAATTATCGCCGGCAATAAGATTACTAATTTAAGGCAGGTGATGAAAGACCGGGGCGTGGCGTGCCGGTGCATAAGATGCAGGGAAGCCAAAGAGCAACAATTGCGAATTAATAATTACAAATTACGAATTATTAAATATAAAGCGTCTTCTGGTATGGAATATTTTTTAAGTTATGAAAGTCGGGATGGGAAAATTTTATACGGGTTTTGTCGGTTGAGGCTGGTGAACGTTAAATCCCCCCAGCCCCCTTTATTAAAGGGGGCGGCGTTGATCCGCGAACTGCACGTGTATGGAGAGTTGGTGCCGGTCGGCGGTAACAAAAAAGTCCAGCATGCCGGATTGGGTAAAATGTTAATGAAAGAGGCGGAAAAAATCGCGCGCGCGGCCGGGTTTAAAAAAATCGCGGCGATCGCCGGCGTTGGCGTCAGAGGGTATTACCGAAAATTAGACTATAGACTGGACGAGAGTTATATGGTAAAGAGTTTAGTATAGTATAAAAGGGGGAATGCTATTTTAACAATAAATAAGGAGAGGAGGAAGAGCGATGAATAAGGACAGCAGGTTCGGCGAGTTAGGTTTGATCATTACCAATTCCCATCCGTCACTAGGCCAGGAGGTGGCGGCGATACTCAAGAGAAAGTTCCCAAACATCGATTCGCAAATTAAGTCGGGGCCATTTCCCAATAAAGAGTTGAACGTGGAGCGGATATGCGACGTGAGCGGTAGAGATATTTGTATATTTAGTTCGCTTCATTCGCGGTATGACACTATTGATGAGTTAAGGTTGATCTGTGACTCCATCCGTAGCGCCTCTAGGGTTTTTGGCGTTTTTTCATTCGTTAGAAATGGTAAATCAGATCATGTTAAAAAATTCGGCGAACCTGTGGCTTACAAAAATACAGCCATGCAGATCTCAAGCTCGGGCGTGAACACTATTGCTATTTTTGACCAACATTCGTCCCAGCATCCGGGTTTTTACGACGTCACCCATTATCGGCTTAAAACAATCCATCATCTATATTTAATGCGTATTTTGATTGAATATGCTCAGGCGCACAGCCAGGAGTTTGACGGGGTGCTTGCTTTGGACGATGGCGGTTTTAAGCGGAATAAAAAAGTGGCCGAACTTTTAGGTAAGCCCGTTTCTTTTATTATTAAGGATAGGGACGCTGATACCAGACGGGTCAGTATTGAAAAGTCAAAAATTGTCGGTTATGTAAAGGACCAAAGGGTTGCGGCTTTTGACGACATGCTACAAGAAGGTGAAACTTTGGAAATGGGTGCCAAAATTGCCAAACATAACGGCGCTAAGGAAGTTTCCTTTTTCGTTGTGCATAATGATTTCAGCCAAAATACTTATGCCAGGATTAATCCGCTGCTCCAGGACGGGACTATTGATCGGATTTACACTTTAGGGACCTTACCCATGCGGCCGGATGAAGTTTGGCATAAGAACCTGATTGTTCTTAGCCCAGCAAAGTTAATTGCCGAAGTTATTTTCCTAATTCACACCGAGGGACATATGCGGGGGCTGTTTCTCGAAATTTAATGCAAAACAAAACGAATTATTTTTAAGGGCGCACTTTTTAAAAGGGCGCCCTATTTTTTTGACAAAAGGGGTATTTTAGATTACGATTGTATTGTAAAATACAAATATATGCCAAAAATAATTATGGCTTCCGGGCCGGTGATAGTGGAAAATAACAAGGTTTTGCTTAATAAGCATGGCGACACGGCTTTTTGGAAATTTTGCGGCGGACGGGTGGAAAATTACGAAACTGATTTAATTGAAAATGCCAGGCGTGAAGTTAAAGAAGAAATGGACATAGAAATAAAAATTTTAAACGACGAGCCGTTTTTAACTTTTACCCGAAAAGAAACGAGAGAAGGGAAGGTTGATATTATCTTGGTTCATTTTTTAGCCGCGCGAATCGGTGAAATTAAACCCGGAAAAGATATCAGAGAATGGCAATGGTTTAATTTCAATAATTTACCGGACGATTTAGGGCCGAACATAATTCCGGCGTTGAAATATTTTGGGTTTATTAAGTAAATTTTTAATCTAAACATAGTGTTAAATTATAAAAATTTAAGCGAACAAGATAGCGAGGTTATGGCCGTGGTTAAGCGGGAAATGGTTAGGCAGGCGGAAGAAATGGAATTGATCGCTTCGGAAAATTACGCGTCCAAAGCCGTACTGGAAGCCATGGCTACAGTGCTGACTAATAAATATTCGGAAGGTTACCCGGGCCATCGCTATTACGGTGGCAATCAATATATTGACGAAGTGGAAACTATCGCGATTGAGCGGGCGAAAAAACTTTTTAATGCCGAACATGTCAATGTTCAGCCCTTGTCCGGCTCGCCGGCCAACGCGGCCGTGTACATGGCGTTTTTAAAACCCGGGGATAAAGTTTTAGGTTTGAAATTAGATCATGGCGGGCATTTATCGCACGGCCATCCGGTGAATTTTTCCGGCATGTTATATAATTTTAGCCAATACGAAGTGGACGCGGAAACCGGCAGAATCAACATGGTTAAAGTCAGGGAACTGGCGTTAAAAGAAAAACCGAAAATGATTGTGGCCGGCTATAGCGCTTATTCGCGCGAAATTGAGTGGCAGAAATTTAAAGATATTGCCGATGAAGTGGGTGCGTTTACTTTTGCCGATATTGCCCATACGGCCGGCCTGATTGCGGCTGGTGAAATGAATAATCCAGTGCCATTTTTTGACGTTGTTTCCACCACCACGCATAAAACTTTGCGCGGCCCCAGGGGCGCTATGATTATGTGCAAAGAACAATTCGCCAAGCAGGTTGACCGCGCGGTTTTTCCCGGCATGCAAGGCGGGCCGCATGACCATATCACCGCGGCCAAGGCGGTAGCGTTCGGCGAGGCGCTCAAGCCAGAATTTAAACAATACGCCAAACAAGTAATGGCCAATGCCAAGCTCATGGCCGAAGAATTCATAAAATTAGGCTACCGAGTGATATCCGGCGGCACGGATAATCATTTGATGGTAGTTGACATGACCAGCAAGGGCGTTAGCGGCAAGGAGGCGGAAGTGGTGTTAGAGCGTTCCGGCATCTCGGTTTCCCGCTCCACCATCCCGAACGACCCCAACCCGTCCATGAATCCGTCCGGCGTGCGCTTCGGCACTCCGGCCATCACCACCCGCGGCATGAAACAAGAAGAAGTTAAAAAAATTGTCGGCTGGGTAAACGCCGCCATTGAGCAGAAAGACGAGGCAGAAATGCTGGATAACATAAAAGCGCAAGTTAAAGAGATGTGCTTAAATTTTCCGATACCTTCAATTTAATGTCATTGCGAGGAGCCTGTAATCAGGCGACGAAGCAATCTATGGTTAGTCGCTATGAACCTGAGATTGCTTCGCTCCTTTCAGTCGCTCGCAATGACAGAATTCTATGCTTAAAATTATTGACGGCAAAAGATTAGCCGAAAAAATTAAAGATAAAATTACGCGGGAAATATATGAACTAAACGGGCCAAGACCAAACTTGGCCATTATTTTAATCGGCGAGCGGCCAGACTCCGAGATTTATGTCAGCCTCAAAGAAAAAGAGGCCTTAAAAGTCGGCATAGACACCCATTTATACAGATGCGCGGAAAATATTAGCGAGCCGGAAATTTTAGAGATGATAAAATGCTTGAATGAAGATAAAACCATAGACGCGATTTTAGTGCAATTGCCGCTCCCCGCCGGAATTGACGCGGATACGATTATTCAGGCGCTTGACCCGGCTAAAGACATAGACGGCTTTCAGCCGGATAATTTAGAAAAATTATTAAAGAGCTGTGATTTTAACGGGTTAATGCCGCCGGTTTTCGCGGCTGTATTGGAAATGTTAAATAGCATTAAATTTGAGATAAAAAATAAACAGGTTTGTATAATTTCCAATTCGGATATTTTTGGAAAAAGCTTGGCGCATGTTTTAATTTGCCGCGGCGCGGCCGCAGTCGTTATAAAAGCGGATGATAAAAATTTAGTTGAGCAGACTAAACGGGCTGATGTTTTAATCACGGCCGTGGGCAAGCCGAAGTTTATAAAAAAAGATATGATAAAATCTGGCGCGGCAATAATAGATATTGGCATAACCAAACAAGGCGATAAAGTCGCGGGTGACGTGGATTTTAATGACGTCAAAGAAAAAGCTGGTTACATTACGCCCGTGCCCGGCGGGGTCGGGCCCCTGACCATCGCCATGGCGCTTAAGAATACGCTCGCGATTTACAAAAGAAGGAAAAAATAATTTTTTGGAATAAAAAAGGCCAGCCAGGAGTTTATCGCTCCAGGCGGGTTTGTGGTTAATTGCATCTTAGGATTATTTTCTCCGCCTCCCTGGAGTTGAGCCTGGCCAAGGTGCAAAAACTGATAGCGTCGTCGCCAATCCGCCGGAGATATTTCCAGGTTAAAGGGTTTAGAAGAATAAAGTTTCCGAAGTTTTGATACGCGGTTGATGACTTGGTCAGGTTGGTTACCCCCGCTTCCTTTATTACCTGCATTAATCTTCGGTAAGCAGGAAGCAGAGTCAGGGGAAACATGCCGCCGCCCGAGTGGCCCATGATTGATGAAGTCATTATGGTGGAAATTTCGTGCCCGTGCGTCTGGATTGCCATATTATAATACCTCCTAGAAAAGTTGTAATGACCGGTTTTTTTGTCTTAATTATTCCCTTGTGTTAATCTTAAATTAGTTTAATTTGTCTTATAAGTCAAGAAATCCCCCTAACCCCCTTTGTTAAAGGGGGCTTATATATGGATAATCAAAAACAACAACTTCAAGAGCTTTTAAAAATCCATTACGGCTTTAATTCGTTTCGGCCGGGCCAGGAAAAAGTGATTGATAATATTTTAGCCGGCCAATCCACCGTGGTTATTATGCCGACGGGCGGCGGCAAATCTTTATGCTATCAGTTGCCGGCCTTGGTATTAGACGGCGTGACCTTAGTGATCTCGCCCCTAATCGCTTTAATGAAAGACCAGGTGGACGGGCTACATAAAATCAGCATACCGGCCACTTTTATCAACTCTTCCATCAGTTTGGCCGAAACCGCCAACCGACTGGAAGCGGTCAAGACTGGAAAATATAAACTGCTTTATGTGGCGCCGGAAAGATTTTACAGCGCTGAATTTATGGCGGTTCTCACGCAGATAAAGGTGAGCCTGTTCGCGGTTGACGAAGCGCATTGCATCAGCCAATGGGGCCATGATTTTCGGCCCAGCTACATAAAATTAAAAGGCGTGATTGAATCATTGGGCAATCCCGTGGTCGCGGCTTTTACGGCTACGGCCACTTTAGAAGTTCGCGAAGATATTATCAAGCAGTTGGGGCTGGTTAATCCTGGCCTAGTAATTACCGGTTTTGCCCGGCCCAACCTGCAGTTTGGCGTAATCAACACGCAAGACTCGCGCAAGCCGCAATTCGTTTTAGACGCCATTTCCAGCGTGCCGGAAGGGACCGGCATAATTTACGTGGGTACGCGCTCGCGCGCCGACGAACTTTTACAAACCTTATTAGCCCATAACATTGAAGCCGTTGGCTATCACGCGGGCATGGAAGCGGAAGAAAGAAAATGGGTGCAGGAAAATTTCATGGCCGGCAAAGCCAAGGTCATTGTGGCCACCAATGCTTTCGGCTTGGGTATTGACAAAAGCGATATCAGATTTGTCATTCATTACGACATGCCGGGCACGATTGAAGCCTATTATCAGGAAGCCGGCCGGGCCGGCCGCGACGGCCGGCAAAGCTTCTGCCTGCTTTTATATAGCCCGCGCGACCGCTATTTACAGGAATTTTTTATCAAAGGCGACAATCCGCCGCCGGAAATGATTTTGGAAGTCTATGAAATATTGAAAGGCTATGAGTCTGACACGGTGCTTATCACTTATGCCGAATTAGCCGAACAATTGTCCGATAAAGTGTCGGAAATGGCCGTGGGCACGGCTATAAAAATTTTAGAACGCGAAGGTTATGTGACGCGGTCTCACGAACGAGTAGGGCAGGCGTACATAAAATGTCAAATGCCTGCCCTGAGCGGAGCCGAAGGGCCAAATGTCAAATGTCAAAACTTTAAAAGCAAAGGCCAGCGTGATTTAATTGAGAAATTATCTAAAAAATATGGAAGTGAGCTGGAACAGGGCATGTACGCCAATCTGGAAGAAATGGCGGAAATTTTAAAAATTAAAAAAGACACTTTGGCGCGCCTGATTAAAAAATTAGTTGAGCTTGGTTCGGCCGAATATATTCCGCCGTTTCGCGGCACGGAACTGAAAATTTTGAAGCGCGTGGAGGGCGACGACGTTAAGTTGGATTTTGACGCTTTAAAATATAAACTGAAGCACGCCTACAAAAAATTGGATTTGATGGAAAATTATATTTACCATAATACTTGCAGGCAAAAATATATTTTGGATTATTTTGGCGACCTGGAGGCGCGCGCCTGCGCCAAATGCGATAATTGCCTGGTGGGCGAGATGGACGAAGTGGAAAAAGTCCAAGTTGAGGCCAGGCACAAAAAGAAAACTTCCAGCTTATCAACCAAGCTGACCCAGCTGGAAACTTTGGAATTATGGAATAAGGGCATGAGTGTAGAAAAAATCGCCAAGGCGCGCGAGTTAGCCATCGGCACAATTATCGGCCATTTATGTTTTTTAATTGAAAAAGGCTTGGGTGTAAATATTGATAAATTAGTCAAGCCGGAAAAGCAGAAAAAAATAATGGCCATGGTGGAAAAAATCGGAGCGAAAAAATTAGCGCCGATTAAAGAGGCGCTGGGCGTGGATTTCAGCTATGATGAGATAAAGTTGACACTGGCGAAGCTGCAGAGTAAAAAATAAAAAATATTGTCATTGCGAGGGAACCGGGCAATTTCCGTGGCGGCGTGGATTTCAACTGGAATAATCAATTCCCGCCGGAGTTTATCCCGACCGTAGCGTCGGGGCGGGAATGACAGAAAAAATTTAACAGGGCGTCACCACGGGCCGCCCTTTTCTTTTTGGCCTGGAAATGGTAAGAAAGAAAGAAAGAGATTTCTGGATTCCTGCTTCCGCAGGAATGACGATTCTATTATATGGATCAACAAACGCAGAAAAATTTATTAGATTTAGTAAAGCGCAACTACGAGGAAATCGCGGAAGATTTTGACGCGACCAGAAAAAAATATTTATGGCCGGAACTTTTGAAGTTGGCGGATATGGTTAAAAATGGAGACAGGGTTTTAGATGTGGGCTGCGGGAATGGAAGGTTGATTGAGGCATTTCGGAACAAAAAAATTAGTTATTTGGGAGTGGATAATAGCGAAAAGTTGATTGAAGCGGCGCAGAGGAATATCCAGCCTGTCATTGCGAGCGACCGAAGGGAGCGTGGCAATCTCAGGTTAGAAGCACTTGACCAGAGATTGCTTCGTCGCGATTACGCTCCTCGCAATGACAATAATAGTTACGCATTTAAGAATGTTGATATTTTAGAATTAGACAAACTGCCGGAAAAAGATTTTAATTATGTTTTTTGCGTGGCGGTTTTGCATCATTTGCCGGGTGAAGATTTGCGCCTCCAAGCGCTTAGGCAGATGAAAAATAAGCTCTCGCCCGATGGCAAAATAATTTTAACGGTTTGGAATTTATGGTCGCAGCCAAAGTTTCTAAAATTAATTTTGAAAACATTCTTAGAAAAGATATTGCGAAATTTGGGTTTAATGTCCCGACGCTGCGGTCGGGATCCCGATTTCGCTTTGCGAACATCGGGAGACTTCGGCGATATTTTGTTTGACTGGAAAAATAGCCAAGGCGAGCGAATAAGCCAGCGCTATTATCATGCGTTTACTAGCCAAGAATTGAAAAAATTAGCCGTAAATACTGGCCTAAAAATAGAAAAATTATATCGAGATAAATATAATTATTATTTCATTTTACATAAACCCGCAATTTTGTTATGATATACTAAGGTATCACCCTTTAACTAATCTTTAATGACTCCGCAAAAAGCTATTATCATCGTCTTAACTCTATCTTTAATGATGGCGGTCGGGTTTGTTTTTTTATACAGCAATAAGCAAAAGGCTATAATTCAAAATAACTTGAAGTTGGGAGAATCGGCCGCGGAATCAACCGCGCCCAAAGCCGTTTCTTTTAAGGCCGCGGCCGAGATTGAGCGGCAGTTGGAGGAAACGGTTGAAGAAGCCAAAAAAAATCCCACTCCGGCCAACCAGGCGGCGGCCAGGCAGGCGGTAATTGAGACTCTAGACGCCATTGAGACCGACCAGACTGAAATAAAAGATAATAGAACGCTAGAACAAAAAAGCGCGGAGATGAATGCTTTATTAGACCAGATTAGCAGCCGAAACAATTAATTATTATTAATAAATATATTTATATGTCTCTAAGAATCTTCAAAAAATCCCTGTTGTTTTTTATCTCCATTATCTTAGTCCTGGGCCTGTCCATCTCTTTCCAATCCCTGTTGGCCGCTTGGACCGCGCCCACGGCCAATCCGCCAACCTGCGCGGCCGGCAATCCTGGCTGCGACGCGCCCATCAACGTGGGTTCGGCCACCCAGTCTA
>Ga0210017_1001108_pt1 | contig 23458 bp, 21 predicted proteins | sample CryGeyCG2014_020_FD_183966 | JGI IMG/M metagenome (GOLD analysis project Ga0210017, IMG submission 183966) | Groundwater microbial communities from aquifer - Crystal Geyser CG08_land_8/20/14_0.20 (SPAdes) (version 2) | ecosystem: Environmental > Aquatic > Deep subsurface > Groundwater | place... | reverse complement strand
CTATGATAAGATTTTGGCTTCGGCCAGTGCCAGAGAACTTCCCAAACCCTGGAAAGAACAATTAAAAATTGGTGGCAGAATCGTTACGCCAATTGGATCATCGATCTGGCTTTTCATCAAAAAAACAGAAAGGGATTTTGAAGAATTTGAATACCCAGGTTTTGCTTTCGTCCCCCTAATTAGTGAACAGTAAACAATGAACAATGAACAAAAGCACAATATTCTTTTAGAAAAAGCAGATAAATTAGCTTGGGCAATATATACACTTACAAAACAATTTCCTAAAGAGGAATTATTTGGAATGATTTCTCAACTTCGCCGAGCGGCTCTTTCTATTCCGTTAAATACAATCGAAGGATTTGCGAGGTATTCTTTAGGGGATCATTGTAGATTTTTAGAAATAGCTTACGGTTCTTTAAAAGAGATAAAATATTTGCTCTATTTCTCCTTTAGAGAAAAGTACGTCACTCAAAAAGAATATGAAGACACAATAAACTTAGCTGAAGAAGTTGGGAAGATGTTATGGAAAAAAATTCAAACATTACGAAAAAAAGTTGGGTAATAGTTTCTCTTTGTTTTCTGTTCTTTGTTTTCTGTTTTTTGATTTTTGTTTGGCAGGGGATTTATTTGCCTAAAAATCCAATGGGGAAAGAAAAAATATTTGCAATTGGGAAAGGCGAAGGGGTAAGAGAAATTTCATTTAATTTAGAAAAAGAAGGACTCATAAAATCAAGATTATTTTTTAGAATTTATGTTTTATCTAAAGGCGTTTCGAGAAATCTTCAGGCAGGGAATTATTCATTATCTCCCTCAATGGCAATTCCCGAAATTGCTCAAAAAATTGTTTCCGGCGATGTAATTAAAGAAAAAATCACCGTTATCGAAGGTTGGAATAAAAAAGAAATCGCCAATTATTTAGAAGAAAGAGGAATAATTCAGTCTAAAGATTTTTTAGAAAAAACAAAATACATTTATTGGAAAGAAAAATACTATTTTCTAAAAGATAGACCTGACCTTAATTCCTACGATCGTGGAAATCACGGTCAAGAAGAGCGGGATATTGAGGGTTATCTTTTTCCTGATACCTATTACATCAGAAAACAAGAAACAGATAACAAAGAACAATCAGAAGAAATAATAAGAAATATGTTGGACAATTTTGATAAAAAATTAACCCCCGATTTAAGAGAAGAAATAAATCTTCAAGGAAAAACAATTTTTGAAATTATAACAATGGCCTCAATGTTAGAAAAAGAAGTGAAAGATTTTGAAGCTAAAAAATTGGTTTCTGGGATTTTATGGAAAAGGTTTAAAAATGGAATTCCTTTACAGGTTGATGCAACGATAACTTATATTACCGGCAAAAAAACAACCCAGATTTCCTTAGAAGATCTTCAAATCGATTCTCCTTACAATGCTTATAAATATAGAGGTTTACCTTTGGGTCCAATTTGTAATCCCGGCCTTGAATCAATTTTAGCCGCAATATATCCAAAAGAAAGTGAATATTGGTACTATTTATCGACTCCTGAAGAGACAACTATTTTCAGCAAAACCTTACAAGAACACAACCTTGCCAAAGTAAAATACTTGAGGTAAAATTGTTTAATCACCACATAGCCAGCTACTCGACGTTTGAAAATAAAAATTATAAAATATTAAAATGTTAAGGGATTATCTCCAAAAAATTTCTCGGAAAAAAATTTTCGTTTCAATTTTAATTTTAATCATTATAGTTACTGCAGTAAGCAGCTTTTATTTTTTAAGAAAAAGACCAAAAATTTTCAAACCATATTATACTCAAGTTTATCGATTAGTTAATGAAAAAATATCTCAAAGCGCAGCACTCGTTATCTATTTACCGACAAAAATTGAAAAGGAAATTGCTCAGAAAAATGTCAAATTTTATCCGGAAATAGAAGGGGAATGGTTGCCCTCGGAAAAAGAAAAGGAAATCGTTTTTAAGCCAAAAGAAAAATTGAAATTGAATCGTTATTATTTAGCGGAATTAACTACTGCCGATGGGGGGTTAATTCGGAGTGACTTTTTGGTAACAGAAGATCCAGAAATAATTGCTATTTTTCCAAAAGAAGGTTCAGAGGCTCCTGAGAATTCAGAAATCACTATTGTTTTTAATCGGCCAATGGTTCCTCTAACTACCTTGGGTTATTTAGAAGAAAAAGAGGTTCCGGTGGAAATTCTTCCCGAGACAAAAGGTAGGTTTAAATGGATTACCACCAGTAATTTACAATTCATTCCTGAAGAAAGATTACAAAGATCTTCCCATTACAAAGTGAAAATAAAATCAGGATTAGTTTCAATGGATGGATTGGAAGTGAAAGGGAAGGAAATTGAATTTATTACCAGAAAGTTAAGATATTTAGATTTGACTCAGGGACAAATTATTTATAATCAACCAATTTCAATTTATTTCAATCAACCGGTTGATTTAGAAAAAACAAAAAAAGAAATTACTTTAATAGATAACAGGACAGGAAAAGAAATACCTTTTATTGCCGAATACGGAAAAGAGTTAAAAAGGAAAGAAATTTCGGAAGTTTCCGGCTCAAAAATTTTCCGGAATTTTTTGGCTTCCCTTTCTGCCAGTTTTGGATTTGAATTTCCAAAGGTTTTGGAAAAGGAGGAAATAGATCAGACCATAATTCAGATTTATAACGAGGCAGATCGATTTGGGAGAAAAAAATTTTGGGATTTCGAAAATAATTATACCCTAAAAATTAATAAAGCTTATCCAATAGAGGGGGATGTTAATTTAGATGAAGAAAGAGTAACCAATGTTTGGGTGACTAGCCCCATTGCTCAAATTTCGGCCCAATCAAATCGAACTGAATATGCCAGCCCTGAATTTTTTGATCCTCAGGGTAGACTTTGGGTTAGTTTTTATGAGGAAATCGATCTGGCAAAAAGTAAAATTTCAGCTCCAAAATTAAAAGAAATTGGCTATGGTGAAAAATGCAAAGAAGAAGGGGAAGAAGAAACCCAATGCGAAAAAGTTCCAGATAAAAAAAGAATTTTCTTGATTTTCCAAGGTGATAAAATTTCTCTTGGGGAAAATTTGGAAATTAATTTTGAAAAAATTACCAATCTCGAAGGAATAGTTATTAACCGGGAACCAATCAAAAAAATAATTACTTCTTATCCTAAATTTAAGATTTTAAAAACCTTTCCTCAGCAAAATTCAACTGAAGCCAGCTTGACTGAACTTATCATTTGCTCAAATACCCCGATTTCAGTTCCTGCTAAAGAGGATTTGAGAAATTATTTCAAAGCCAATTTAGATTATGAAATAAAAAGTTGGGGGAAATCCTGGAAGGTTACCTATTTTGAAGAAAAATGCAAGGTTGGTGAATTTCAAACCCGGATTAATTATGGTTTGATGCCTTTGAGTGAATATTCTTTAGAAATCAAACTAGAAGATGTCTTTAGCCAAAGAGAAGATTTAATTTTGAATCTTACTACTGGCGAGATGCCAAGTTATCACTTAAGTTTTTATTATCTCCAGAAATCTTACAATGTTACAACTCCTGAAAAGACAAAATTGACTTATGCAACAGAAAATATGGAATATCTGAATTTGGAAATTTGTAAATTAAGTGCTTCTGATTTCCTTTATTATCTCGAAAATAAACCGAATTATTACGACCCACCGAGCGTTGTAGGGAATTGCCAAGAAAAAATTGAAGATAAAATTGAATTACCTAAAAAGTATTGGATTAAAAATTATTTTAAAATAGATATCAAAAATTATTTTGAAAATCCGACCGGCCATTATATTTTAACTTTTTCTCATCCTAATTATTTAGCTTCCTATTGGGAAAGAGGACAAAACATTTATCGGCCGGTTTATGAAAGGACCTATTTAACTATTACAAACTTAGCGGTTGCCGAAAAAAGAATTTCACCCCAGCAGGCAAGTTATGGCTTAAAAGAACCCCTTTCCTCAAAACAACTAGAGGAACTTTCCAATCTTTATTGGGTCATTAACCTTTCTACTTTAGAACCAGTTTCAAAGGCAAAAGTTGAACTTTATCGAGGAAAAGAAAAATATCAAATAATTCCGGCAGGTGTCTATTACACCAATGAAGAAGGTATTGCTTCAACCGATGTGATTTATGATTTGAAAGGAGTGATTGTGAGTAAAAATGGAGACAGTACTTTAATTCCTTCTCGAGAAAGCCGACTGGATTGGGCAGAAATGGCCTCTCTGGCTCAAAAAATTTATCTTTATACTGATAAACCCATTTATCGACCAGGTCAAGAAGTTTTTATTAAGGGAATTTATCGAATAGGTTATGACGGGAGCTACGAAATTTTCAGAGAAAAGCCGATTAATTTGAAAGTTTTTAATTCCAAAGGAGATCAAATTTTCAATCAGGATTTAGAAATTAACGATTTTGGAACATTTGACACAAAACTCATTTTAGAAAATAATGCTCCTTTGGGTTCCTATCGAATTTGTGCGAAAGATTATAGTTGCATTTATTTTGATGTTCAAGAATATGTGCCGGCTCCCTTTGAAGTAAAATTGAAAACTGATAAAGATGAATATATTTCAAAAGAAACATTAAATTTGGAGGTTGAGGCAAATTATTATTTTGGAGTGCCGTTAGAGGGAGGAGAAGTGAGTTATACAATTAGTTCTCAAAATTATTATTTCGATCGTTACAAAGATGAATATTTTGATTTCGATTCCCGTTGGTATTATTGGCCACCTCATCCTTACGGAGACAAATTCATTTTGAGAGGTGAAACTTCGCTTGACAGCCAGGGAAAGGCAAAAATCTCCCAGCCACTCGATTTGGAAAAATTCTTTAAGGAAAAAGAGGATAGGAAAAGCAAAATCATTGTCGTTGATGTTACGGTGAAAAATCCTCAGGGTCGAAGTATTTCGGCTCAAAAATCATTTATTTTGCACAGCGGAGAATTTTATTTGGGGCTGAAAACCGATAAATCATTTTTTGGTAAAAATGAAAAGGTAAATCTTAGAGTAAAATCGGTTGATACTCAAGGCAAAGAAATTTCAGTAAAAAATGTTAACCTCGCTCTTTATAAAATAGATTGGATTTTCGCCAAAAGACAAGAGGCAGGAGGTGGTTACGGTTATCAATGGGAGAAAAAAAGAGAGTTGATAAACAAATTTAATTTCAATATCGATGCCAAAGGAAACTATTCTCAACTAATTGAAATTTCAAAAGAAGGAGAATACGAAGTCGAAGTCAGTGCTCAAGATAAGAAAAATAATTTAATATTTGCTATTTACGAGCTTTATGTTTTTGGTGAAGGAGAAGTAAGAATTAAACCAACAACCGATACCCAGTTAGAAATTGAAGCCGAAAAAACTGATCTCAATATTGGGGAAGAAGGGAAAATTATTATTAAATCTCCCTATTCCCGGGCTAAGGCTTTCATTTCAATTGAAAGAGGCAAAATTTTTGATTATCAAATAAAAGAAATTAAAGGAAATCTTTATAGTTTTAATTTCTTAACAAAAGAAGAATATCTGCCCAATGTTTATCTTTCTGTTCTTTTAGTTTCAAATAAACCAGAGATAAAATTTGGGGAAGTTGAATTTCAAATTAATCGAGAAAGAAAAGAGTTGGATATCGAAGTTAAATCAGATAAGAAATTTTATTTGCCAGGAGAGGAAGTAAATTTAGATATACTGACCAAAGATTATACGGGAAAAGGTGTCCCGGCTGAAGTTTCAATATCGGTTGTTGATTTGAGCGTTTTAGCCCTGAAAGGAAATCCAAAGAAAAACCCTTTAATATTTTTCTATGGTGGTTTTCCTTTGGCTGTTTCTACAGCCAGCAACATCAAAGATATTTTAGTCGAAGTCGAAATTCCAACCAAAGGAGGAGCGGGAATGGCTCCCGAAGCCTTAGCCAAAAAAGTGAGAGGAATTTTCAGGGAAACGGCTCTTTGGCAGGCAGCAGTAAGAACTGATGAAGAAGGCAAAGCCCAAGTTAAATTTAGCTTGCCCGACAACTTAACCACCTGGCAGACCGAGACCTTAGGACTGACCGAAGATACTAAACTTGGAGTAAATTACATCGAATTTTTGACCAAGAAAGAATTAATGGTAATACCCTTGAAGCCTCGCTTTATAATTCCCGGCGATATCTTTCAAATTGGAGCCCAAATTTTCAATCAAAGCAAAGATGTCCAAAAAATAAAGATAAAGTTTGAGAGTCAAACTTTAATTTTAAAGGACGATTCAGAAAAAGAAATTACTCTTAAGCCTCAAAAAACTGCCACCGTTTTCTTTAAAGTCGAAGCTCCATCTCAATCTCCAGAAAAAGAACATAAATTTTTGATATCGGCGAAAAGTGATAAATTGGAAGATACGGTAATTCAAACAATTAACGTTACTCCTAATAATACTTATGAAGTCACTGCCACTTCCAATTACACCACCGCCCCGGTTTTTAAAGAGTATGTATTTTTGCCGGAAAATATCCTCAAGGACAGAGGAGAATTGCAAGTAAAAAGTAGCGCCACCTTAGCGGTATTTCTTTCCGATGCCCTCAATTATTTATTGCAATTTCCTTACGGTTGTTCAGAACAAATTGCCTCAAAGTTAGATGCCATTGCCATTGTCAAAAGGGGATTAAATTTGCCGAATATTGGAGAGAAATTTAAATTAGAAAAAATTAAATATCAAGACAAAGAATATACAATAGATGAAGTTGTAGAAATCGGATTAGTCAAACTTTACAATAACCAAAATTTTGATGGGGGATTCTCATTTTGGAGGGGAGGAAAATCAAATTTTCATTTAACCTTGCACGTTCTGGATACTTTGAATAACCTTTCTTTGGCTGGATTTAAGATTAACCAGGATAGTTTGGCCCAGGCGTCTGACTATGTTTATAAAGAAATAACTACCAATCATGATTTATATCAAGACAAAAATAATGTCATTTTAGCCGCCTATACATTATTCTCTCTGCCAAACTTCAAAAAGGACGGCGCTTTAAGAGGGAAAATAATTGAGATAGCTAATGACGACCTCTTTTTGCAAGAAAAAATTAGTAACAATTCCCTGGCTTATTTAGCCATTTTGCTGAATGAAGGATTTGATCTGAGATTAAAGAATAAGATTTTTGATATTTTAGATAACCGGATTGATATTGATGGTAGGGGAGCATTTTTAGAAACCGGCAAAAATTTCAATTGGCAATATTATGAAACCCCAATTAAAAATACTGCCTTATATTTGAAAGCCCAGGTTGCTCGAAAATCTGAGAACCCAATTTTGGAAAAGGTTTTAAGGTGGATCTTAAATTCGAGAGAAAAAGATGGCGCCTGGGGATCAACCCAAAATACAATTTCGGTCATCGATGCTCTAACAGATTATCTGGAATGGAAAAAGGAAACCGAGTCAAATTTCTTTTTGGAATTATTTATTAATGAAAAATCGGAAGGAAAATTTAATTTTAATCCTCAAACGATTTTGGATCAATTCAAAAAGGAAATTCCAATCGAAAATTTAAAATTTAATGAAAATAATATCGTTTCTTTCCAAAAGACAAATTTCAATCAACTTCCCAATGCCTATTATTATGATCTCTCATTAAAATATTATTTGCCATCTGATCAAATCCCGCCCAGAGATGAAGGATTTAGCATCAGCCGAGAATTTTATCATTTAGATGATAAAGAAAATAAAAATCCGCTTTCTAAAGCGAAGGTGGGGAAAATTTTAAGGGGGCATTTGGAAATAACTGTTCCTAAAACCAGAAAATTCGTGATGGTTGAAGACTTCATTCCAGCTGGAATGGAAATTGTCAACCTTGATTTGGCTACCGAACAAAAATCACTTTTGGTCGAAGAATACTATAAAGATAGAAATTATTGGCGAGAACATTTTGATCGCTCTCTCTATCCTGATTTCAAAGAAACTTACGATGACCGGGTCTTTTTGTATCTTGAGAATTTAAGCCCAGGAGTTTATGAATTTGATTATTATGTTCGAGCCTTGATTAAGGGTAAATTCAGTCATTTACCAGCCCAGGTTTCAGAAATGTATTTTCCTGAAAATTTTGGCAGGACGGCCGGAAGTTATTTTGAGATTGAATAGATTATGCTTTTTCCTACCCTCGATTTTTTTGCCTTTTTTACTCTCGTTTTAATCTTAAACTGGTCTTTAAAAAAATGGTCCTTCATTTGGCGTCTCTTTTTGCTTTTAGCAAGTTATTTTTTCTATTCGGTCTGGGATTTGAGATTCCTTTTAATTTTAATTTTGGTTTCTCTTTTTAATTTTTTAAGCGCCCTCTCAATTTATAAAGATTTTTTCGGAAAGAAAAAAAATTTTTTTATTATATCCTTAATCTATAATTTATCTCTTTTGGGAATTTTTAAATATTATGATTTTTTTCGCGTTTCTGCTGAATCTTTATTAGAAAGATTTGGTTTCTCAGCTCATTTTCCGCTTTTAGAAATCATTTTGCCCATCGGCCTTTCATTTTATATTTTTAAGGTCATTTCCTATAACATCGATGTCTATTTAGGGAAAATAATGCCCACCTCTTCCTTTTTGGATTTTTCCATTTATGTTTCATTTTTTCCTCATTTGCTTTCAGGTCCCATAATGAGAGCTGGCGATTTTTTAATTCAATTGAAGGATGGAGGGGCAAAGAAAATCGAAAATTTGGCTGAAAATTTCGCTTTAATTTTGATGGGTTTGTTTAAAAAATTAGTGATCTCGAGTTATCTCACCATATCCATTACCGATGATGTTTTTGCCGTTCCGGAAAACCATTCGCCACTCATTATTTTATTGGCAATTTTTGCCTACACCCTTGTCATTTATTTTGATTTCAGCGGCTATTCTGATATGGCAATTGGTTTTGCCGGATTATTAGGTTTTAAATCACCAATCAATTTCGATTCACCTTATTTGGTAACAAATTTGAGGGATTTTTGGCGGCGATGGCACATCACTCTTTCCGATTGGATTAGAGATTATGTTTATATTCCTTTGGGAGGAGGTCAAAAAGGAAAATTGAGAAAGTATTTCAATTTAATGGTGGCGATGATTCTCACCGGTTTGTGGCATGGAGCAGCCGGTCATTTTATTTTTTGGGGATTTTGGCAGGGATTGGGACTTACTTTAAATCATGCCTTTTTGGATTTGAAAAAATCTTCCCAATTTTTAAGGAATAGTTGGCAAAAAGCCATTTCAAGTTTTTTGGCCGGTTTTTTAACTTTTAATTTTATCTCTTTTGGCTGGATATTTTTCAGATCGGAAAATCTCCAGACCTCTTTTTCGCTCATTAAATCCCTTTTTAATTTTCATAAAATTTTTGAGCCATTTAAAATTTATATTTTATTTTTAATAATTTTTGGTTTTTTTGTTTTTTTGCTTGAAAGAAAAATCATTAAATTTTTAATCAATTTTCAACAAAAATTACCATTTTTTCTTTTGCTTTTACTTTTCCCCATTTTGATAATCTTAATATTTAAGTTTAGCCCCGATATTTTACCATCATTTATTTACTTTAAATTTTAATTATGGAAAAAGAATTTTTTTCTCCAAACAAAAAGGCAATCTTCATACTTATTTTCATTATTTTAACTGTTCCTTTTTATGAATCAAAAAGAGCAGTCATTTGGGAAACCCAGAGGCCAAAACAACAAAATGAGATATTTTCCTCAATAATTTTGGCTTATGCTGAAAAATCAGAAGAAATAAAAGAAAAATTTGGATTAAAAGATTTTTTTGAAAAAGAACATCTTTTCTGGCTGAAAATAAAAAAGTCCCCCCTTATCTTTGGAGAAAAAATTATTTCCGAAAAAGAAGAAAAAACTCCCGAGAAGAAGATGATTGAAGAGAAAAAAATAGAAGAATCAGAAATAAAGATTGAAAAAATTGAAAGCCCTTATAGAATTTTGATCCTTGGTGATTCTTTTATCGCTGTCTATGGCGGAGTGGGCGACCCTTTAGAAAGAGAATTATTAAACTATAAAGATGTCGAAGTTTTTCGACTGGGAAGGGTTTCCAGCGGACTTTCCAGACCCGATTATTTCAATTGGAATTTGACTGCCAAAGAACTTATCTCTCAATATAAACCAAATGTAGCCATTGTTATGCTAGGTTCAAATGATGCCCAGGCGTTAACTACTTCCGAAGGAAAAGTTGTTGTCAATTTTGTAAAGTTTGGAAAAGAGGAGTGGATTAAAGAATATCAAAATAGAGTCTTAGAGTTATTGAAAATTTTTAAGGAAAATGATATTTTTGTCTTTTGGATTGGCTTTCCCATTATGAGAGATTCTAAATATTCTGAGAAAATAAATATTTTAAACAAAATTTATCAAGCCGAGGTTTTAAATCATAAAAATGCCAAATTTATTTCAACTTGGGAATTGTTAGCCGATGAGAAAGGAAATTACACCGCCTATTTGCTAGATGAGAAAGGTAAACAAAAATTAGTTCGAGTTTCCGATGGTATTCATTTGACATTCTTCGGTGGTAAAATATTAGTAAAGGAGGTTGTCGAAAATATGACAAAAGTGATGCAATTGGAACTTAAAGAAAAAAAATAATATGCCAAAATTCAATTTTAAAAATGTTTCAATAATTATTTTTGTTTTATTGATCTGCTTCTTTTTGATAATCAGTTCCCATTCTCAGAAAAAGTTGGTGGAAATTTACGAAAACCAAAATTCACTTGTCATTAAAGACAGAGAAGGAGAAACGATTTCTGTTTTGCCAAATAAAAAAGGATATAGAGCTCAATATATCAATGAAATTCCCCCGCGCCTTAAAGAACTTTTAGTTAAAAAAGAAGACAAATATTTTTATGAGCATTTTGGTTTTAATCCCATCAGCATTTTTCAAGTTGGATTAGCTAAATTGGGGATGGGAAACAGGAGTGGTTCCAGTACCATTACTCAACAATTGGTAAAAATTTTATTAGGCAAAGAGGCCGAAAGGAATCTTAAAAATAAAATTTTAGAATTTTTTTATGCCATCAGTTTAGAGATTTTCAAAAACAAAGGAGAGATTTTAAAAATGTATGCCAATTCAATTTATTTTGGTAATCAGGTTCAAGGAATAGAAGAGGCAAGCCGGTTTTATTTTGGTGTTTCTCCTGAGTTTTTAACTGAGGTCCAGATTTTGCAACTTTTAGCCACAATTTCTAGCCCAACAGAAACGAATCCCGGGGAATTTATCAACAAAAAGATTGCCGTCAATCTGGCTGAAAAATTGAATCTCAATAGCAAAGAATTAATAATGGGAGATGTGAGCTCGGTTAGGGAAAATATGGAAAATTATTTAAATGAAGATCTCTCTTTTGAAATTCAACCCCTCATTGAAAATTTGGAGTCAAATCAATTAACAATCGACAAAGAATTAACTGAAAGGCTAAGAGAAATTATCCAAAGAAATCTCGAATATCTAAAATTTAAAAATGCCAAAAACTCTGCCTTAATCGTAATAAAATTACCTGAAAATGAAATTTTGGCCTTGATCGGTTCTCCTAATCCCAAATCTCTCCAAGAAGGTTATCAGATAAATATGTTAACTAAACCCAGACCTATTGGTTCAACGATTAAACCCTTTATTTATCTTAAAGCATTTGAAAAAGGATTGAGACCGTATACTTTAGTTGATGACCGAGAATATAAATACATTACTGCCCTTGGTTTTCCTCTTTACCCTAAAAATTTTGACTATAAATATCGAGGCGAGGTGAATCTACATTATGCCCTAAGCAATAGTTTGAATGTTCCATCTTTAAAAGTTTTAGAATTTGTTGGCCTGGATGATTTTTATAATTTTTTGGAAAAAGATTTAGAATTTAAACCAGTCCAAGATTTAAATAACTATCAATTGGGAATAGCCCTTGGGGTTTTGGAAATGAATTTGGTTGATCTAGCTAAATATTTCACCATTTTCCCCAATAACGGAATTTTAAGAGATTTAAAAATTTTTTTAAATCAAAAAATTGCTGAAAAAGTTATTGCCAGGCCCGAATACATTCAACTGGTTAATAAAATTTTGAATGATCGAAAAACCGGAATTGAACAATTTGGATTAAAATCCGAGTTAAATCTCTTCCAGGAAAATTATGCTTTGAAAACTGGAACATCGAGAGATTTTAAGGATAGCTGGGTAATAGGTTTTACTCCCGATTTTTTGGTTGGGGTTTGGGTGGGGAATACCGAAAATCTGCCAATGGATGAGATTTCTGGTCAATTGGGAGCAGGAAGAATTTGGTCAGAGGCAATGGAATTACTTTTAAATTCCCCGTATAATAAGAAAACTCCATTTGATTTTTCTTTAGTCAAAGAATATAATTATAATGACAATGTTGAGTTTGGGTTAGCAAATGATAATTTCGATGAATCCTTGGAGATGTTAAAAAAGAGAGAGGAGGCGTTAATTTTAACTCCCCACGAAGGCGATACATTTTTATTGGAAGATAGTCAAATAATTTTAAAATCAAAAGAAAATGTAAAATGGTTTGTTAATGGAGATTTTATCGGTCAGGGTGAGGAAAATATTTTTGTTCCCCGAAAAGAAGGTTCCTATCAAATCGAAGCCGAATTTAATGGTCTTCGAGAAACCGTTAATATCTGGGTAAATGAATAAACGATTTAATTAACCAAATAAAATTTTATGAATTTATTAAAAGAGATACCAGCCGGAGATAAGCCGCCAGAAAAAATCAATGTAGTGGTAGAAGTAATCAGCGGATCGAGAGATAAATACGAATATAATCCCGAATGGGAAGCTTTTGTTTTGGATAGGGTCATTCATTCTTCGGTCGTTTTTCCGGTTGATTATGGTTTTATGCCACAAACTTGGTGTAATGATAATGACCCCCTAGATATTATGATTTTGACTTACGAACCCTTTGAAGTAGGATGCATCATTAAGGCCAGACTGATAGGAGTTTTAATTTTGGAAGACGAAAAAGGCCTTGATTCGAAGATTCTCTCTGTTCCCATCGATGACCCTCGATTTAAAGAATTTAAAGACATTAAAGATGTGCCGGAGCATTTGTTAAAGGAAATTCAAGAATTTTTTGAGACCTATAAAAGATTGGAGCCAAAAAAGTGGGCGAAGTTCAAGGGATGGAGAGATGCCAAAGAGGCAAAAAAGATTATTAATTCCGCCCTCGATCTTTATAAAAAGAAATTCAAATGAGGAAAAATTTGATTTTTGTTTTAATAATTGTTATATTGGTAGTAGTTGCTGGAGTTTTTATTTTTAAGAATTTAACAAAAATGGAAGTTGCTCAAAAAGAAGAAATTATTATGCCAAAAACTTTGGAAAACAAAAAAATTGCAATAGTTATTGCTTTTCGGGATTTCAGGGATGCTGAATATTTTGTGCCAAAAGAAATTTTGGAAAAAGCCGGAGTAAAAATAATCACTGTTTCAACAAAATTAGGTATGTCCATTGGTGCCGATGGGGGAGACACGGAAGTTGATTTATTGGTTAAAAATTTAAATGTTGCCAATTTCGACGCCGTAGTTTTTATTGGAGGACCGGGCTGTCTTCAATATTTGGATAATGAAAATTCTTATAAAGTGGCGAGAGAAACGATAGAAAAAAATAAGATTTTGGGGTCAATTTGTGTTTCACCTGTGATTTTGGCAAAAGCCGGAGTTTTGAAAGAAAAGAGGGCAACTGTTTGGAGTTCTCCTCTGGACAGAGGTCCGGTGAAAATTTTAAAAGAAAACGGAGTAATTTATGAAGATAAAGATGTTGTGGTAGATGGAAAAATTATCACTGCCAATGGTCCGGGAGCGGCTGAGGAATTTGGCCAGAAATTGGTTGACCTATTGACAAACCAATAGACCTGAATTAAACTTAAATATTGCCGAAGAAAATAGGCATTCGAAGTCCTATCGAGGCAGAAAATTCAATCTTTTAGAGATTGTTGTCTGCTTTGGCAGACAATTTAATTTGAAAAAAGATGGCCAAAACAAAAGAAGAAAAGAAAAAAATTTTAGAGGATTTAAAAGAGGAATTTAAAAAACAAAAGACGATGGTTTTAGTGAATTTTACCGGTTTAAAAGTAAAAGATTTTTTTGAATTGAGAAAGAGGTTAAAGCCGGCCAATTCTCGAATAAAAGTGATAAAGAAAACCTTGCTTAATTTGGTTTTGAAAGAATTTAGCCCCGATTTTTCTCAAAAATTAGCCCAATTTAAAGCTCAAATTGCCATCGTTTTTGGTTTTGAAGACGAAATTGCACCGGCTAAAATTTTGCACCGATTTTCTTTAGAAAATTCCAATTTAAAAATTTTGGCTGGCTATTTTGACAAAAAATTTCGAGAAAAAGAAGAAGTCATTACCTTGGCCCAGCTTCCAACTAAAAATGAACTTTTGGCACGATTAGTCGGCAATTTATCAGCGCCTGTTTCTAATTTCATCAATGTGTTAGAGGGAAATATTAAAGGTCTAATTTATTTAATCTCGCGAATAAAAAGCGAATCTTAAAGCGAATAATAACGAATATATTTTGCTTTATATTAGCTTTTAATTCGTTTATTATTAGCGAGAAAAAAAACTATGATTGAAAAAAAAGAACAACCCGCCTCCGCTGAAGCTACGGCGGGCAAGGAAGAAAAAATAGAGGTTCCGGCAAAATTTAAGAAACTGGTTGAAGAGATTGAAAAAATGTCGGTTTTGGATTTGGCAGAATTGGTGAAGATTTTAGAGAAAAAATTTGGGGTCTCGGCTGCACCGCAAATAGTAGCTGCGCCCGTGGCGGCACCCGCCTCCGCTGAAGCTACGGCGGGCAAGGAAGAAAAATCAATTTTTAATATTTTCTTGAAGGAGGTGGGAGATAAAAAGATTGAAGTGATTAAGGCAGTTAGAGATATTACGGGCAAGGGCTTGAAAGAATCGAAAGATTTAGTTGATGCGGCAGCCTCTGCTCCTCAAATGGTGAAAGAAAACGCCAAGAAAGAAGAAGCCGAAGAGATAAAGAAAAAAATAGAAGCAGCCGGTGCCAAAGTTGAGCTGAAATAAGCAAAGGCAAGCTGATTATTCGCTCGGCAAGTTGGATTTCAAGGTTGTCGCTCGGCAGGATGTTCAGGGTTGTCGCTTGGCACCTTGCCTCAGGAAGCACGCAGTCGGCTAAAATTTCAAAAACAAAGTTTATTCCAGCCGCTGCTATTGTTCGCCCCCCACCAATTCGAAGTTAGGATAAAAAGAAATATAAAGATGAGAACAAAGTTTCATAACAATACTATCTAAAAAGTACTTCATTATAATTTTGGTGGGGGGCTGCGCAATGTTCCCTTCGGCAAGGATGCCCTCGCTCATCGGCTGTGAAATGCTCCCCTCACAGCCTGCCTTCGCTTTAAATATTCGTAATTCGATTAAATTCGCCCCAGTAGCAGAGCCTTCGGCTCGCTACGGGGCAGCCCCGAAGTGAACGCGAAGCGTTCTACTTCTGGGGCGTAATTCGTAAGGTTATGAATTTGACTTTTATTCTCCAATGTCTTTGGTTTTTTTTGCCCGCCTATTTTGCTAATATGGCGCCGACTTTTGCTAAAAAAGCCGGCATTTTGGAATCTTTGGCCAAACCCATTGATTTGGGAAAAAATTTTAAAGGAAAACCAATTTTCGGTTTTCACAAAACTTGGCGAGGAATGATTTCGGGAATAGTATTGGGAATTTTGATTTCTTATTTTCAAAAATTTCTTTTTCAATTTTCTTTCTTTCAAAAAATCAGTTTTTTCAATTATCAAAAATTAAATGTTTTCTTTTTAGGATTTTTACTTTCTTTCGGTGCCCTTTTTGGAGATTTAATTTCCAGTTTCTTCAAAAGACGAAAAAATATTAAATCCGGAGACTCTTGGATTCCCTTCGATCAAATCAGCTTTGTTATTGGTGCCCTTTTCTTTACTTTTTTCTTTTTTCCCATTTCAACCTCGGCTTATTTTTTAATCCTTTTTTTAAGTTTTTTTCTCCATATTATCGGAAATCGGCTTGGTTTTTGGCTTAAAATTTCCGATGGCAAGATTTGACCCCCCACCTTTCGTCATTTATTTAATGATACTTTCAAAATTTTTTATCTTAGATTTTTATAAAAACTACGAAAGGTGGGGGGTTGACCCTCTTTTTTAAAGGATTATAATTTAATAATATGAACAACTTTAATATTCCCATAATTGATCAAAACTTTTTACTTCGGATTTTAGGGGGATTTTTAGTATTGATAGCCGGTTGGATTGTAGCTAAAATTTTGAAAAAGGTCATCAAAAAATTTTTGGAAAAAATTCGCTTAAATCAGATAATGAAACGATTGGGTTGGATCGAGGCATTTTCTCGAGTGGGGCTCAATCTTGATTTGGTGAAATTTTTTGGCGAGATTGCCCAATGGCTGGTTTTCCTCGTTTTTTTATTGTTCGCTGTTGAATTTTTGGGGCTTTCTCAGTTTAGTCAATTCTTAGCAAAGATTGTAGATTATTTCCCAAATATTTTGGTTGCTTCTTTAATTTTTTTGGCTACCGTTTTTTTGGTTGATTTTACCTATCGGATTTTCTTTGGAATAGTTAAAGAAGAGGAAGAAAAAACCGAGGTCAGTTATTCCAAGTTTTTGGGAGTGGTCGTTAGAAGAGCAATTTGGGTTTTGGCGACCTTAGCAATTTTGTATCAACTCCAAATTGTTCCTCATTTAATCTTGAGTCTTTTTGTTGCCATCCTGGGATTAATTGTTTTGGCGGTTGGGATTTCCTTTGGCTTAGGCGGTAAAGAAATTGCTAAAAAGATTTTGGAAGAGTGGAAAGAAAAGTTGCCATAATTTTTAATTCGAATGGGCCAATTCGCATACCCCGAGGACAAGCGAAGCGAGGACGAGGGTTGGCTATTCGCATGCTATGAAAGCAGATTTGCACATCCATACCAATTTTTCTTATGATGGTCTTCCATCTCCAAAAGAGGTTGTTGAAATGGCACTTTCGAAAAAAATTGATTGCATCGCTGTTTGCGATCACGGAGAAATGAAAGGAGCGATTGAAGCCCAAGAATTTGCCAAAGGGAAAAGAATTTTGATCATTCCGGGAATTGAAATTAAAAGCAAAGAGGGAGACATTTTAGGTTTAAATTTGAAAGAAAAAATTCCCGACAAAATTTCGGCCAAAGAAACAATTGAAAAAATAATTAAATTTGGTGGTCTTCCAGTGATTGCCCATCCCTTCGACTTTTTTCTGGCTTTCCCAGAAATCGAAAAATACGGAAGTTTTTTTCAAGAAAGGGGAGTGGCAATTGAGGTTTTTAATGCCTCGCTTTTTTTTAATTTTTCTAATCTTGAAGCCCAAGAATTTGCCAAAAAGTACAATCTTCCTTTTACTGCCGGTTCCGATTCCCACTGCGTTGAATTTATTGGCAAGGCATATTTAGAGATCCCCACTGAAAATTTAAAAATTGAGGAGGTTTTGGCAGAAATAAAAAAGAAAAATGTTAAAATCGCTTTTGAAAAAATCTCTCATTGGGAAATATTCGGCGATCATTTAAAAAGAAATATTGCGAAATTGAGAATAAGAAATTTTACTAAATAAAATACGAATATTCGTATGTGCCCATTCGCATTGCCGAAACCCGAGCGAAGCGAGGGTGAAGGCGGGCTGTTCGCATACAAATGTTGGAACAAAAAAAGGAAAAATTTGAAAAAATTTCAGAAAGAATCGGCTTTTTATTTTCTAAATTAAAACTACATCCCAATTTTTTTACTTTAATTTCACTTTTTTTTGGCTTTTTTTGTTTTCTGAGTTTATTTAAAAATAATTTAATTTTGGCAATTTTATTTTTTCTTCTTGCCTCTTTTTTAGATTTTATTGATGGGGCAGTGGCCAGGGCTTTAGGAAAAGAAACAAAATTAGGGGCTTATTTGGATACAATTTGTGATCGCTATATAGAAGGAATGGTTTTTTTGGGATTTTTATTTTTACCTTTTCCCAAGATTTTTTTACCAGCCAAATTCTGGATTTTTCTTTCTCTTTTTGGTTCTCTAATGACAACTTATTCCAAAGCAGCAGCCAAAGAAAAAGAAATTTTAAAAGAAGAATTAAAAAAAGGTCTTTTAGAAAGACCGGAAAGAATGATTTTGATATTTTTGGCAATGGTTTTTGCTATTTTTAACTTCTCTTGGACGGTTTATACTTTAATAATTTTTGCTATTTTAGCTAATTTCACCGCTTTCCAAAGAATCTATTTTGTTTTGAAATCTCATTAGGCCCTTTCTACTAAAGTGGCAATTTCTTCCATTACTCTTTTGGTTATTTTTTCTAAAATTTCTTGATATTCAATTGAATCCTCAGAAATTTTTTGAGCCCTATTTAGTTCTTCTTCAAAAAAGAGAGGTTTACCAATATTGATTACAACCTCTCTTTTTATTTTTGGAAAACTGGTTCCCGGTGGCATCAATTCAAAAGTTCCCTTAATTCCCACCGGCAAAATTGGCACCCCGCTTTTCAAAAAAATTTTGGTTATTCCCAGTTTTCCTTCTCCTATTTTTCCATTTCTGGTTCTGGTCCCTTCAGGATAAATGATTAAAGAAGCCCCTTTCTTTAGCACTTCGATTGATTTTTCTACCGCCTCTTTTTTTGATTCTTCATTTTTTCGATGGACCTTGATTACCCCGGCGACAAAATATAAAATGTTCAACAAAATTCGATCGGTCCCTCGATATCGATCAATTTGACCGATGTAGTGAAATTTTCTTGGGACACAAACATAACCTGTTGCCAATTGGTCTAAATGGCTGGAATGATTGGGAGCCAAAATGAAATTTCTTTTGGGAATATTTTCCCATCCTTTTACCTCTTTGATGAAAAGAATTTTGACAATCGGCTTTAAAAAAATATGGCAAAACCAAGAGACAAATTTGTTCATATATTATCGCGAATAATAAGCTAATTTAAAGCGAATATAAAGCGAATTAGATTTTATATTCGTTTATTATTCGCTTGAGATTTGTTTATAATTCGCGATATAATTTACTATCTCATCAATGATTTCCTGGCAGCTTTTGATTTCTTTAATTCCACCAGCCGCCAAACCGGCCATTAGAGGAATTTTTTCAATGTCACCTGTTGTTTTTGCACTGACAATTTTTTCGGCCTTTACTTCTTCAGGAAATGCCCCCTTTTCTTCTAATTTTTGCCATTCTTCAGAAAGTTGATTTTTAATCACTCGTAAAGGATGGCCGGTAAATCTCAAAATAACTTTAATATCATCGGCCGTTGCCTCCAAAATTTTCTTTTTATAGGCATCGGAAATTTGACATTCTTTTGAAGCCAAAAATCTGGTTCCCATTTGAATACCGTCAGCCCCAAGTGAAAAGGCAGCGGCGGCAGTTTTGCCATCATAAATTCCACCAGCTGCAATCAAAGGAATATTTTTTAATAATTCTTTTGTTTGAGGAATTAGGCAAAAGGTTGTATTTTCTCCGATATGGCCTCCTGCTTCCAATCCCTCTACCACAACGGCATCGGCTCCATTTTCTTCCATTTTCTTTGCCAATCTTGGCGAAGGGACAACCGGAATGATTTTAATTCCGGCTGCCTGAAAATAAGGAAAAAAGGGTAGGGGATTGCCGCCGCCGGTAAAGACGGTAGGAACTTTTTCTTCTATTATCACCCTGGCTAAATCCTGAACTTTAGGATTTTGTAAATACAAATTTACTCCAAAAGGATTTTTCGTTTTTTCTCTAGTTTTTTCAATCTTTTCTCTCAACCAAGAATCGGGCATTAAACCCGAACCAATAACTCCAAGGCCTCCGGCATTGGAAACTGCCGAAACCAAATTAGATTCCGTAATTCCCGCCATCCCCCCCAAAATAATGGGGTATTTAATCCCCAAAAGTTTGCAAACTTTATTTTTCTCAAACATGTTTATTTTATCCCCAGAATGTTTAGCTTGACCGCGTTTTCTACGATCGTAGAAATCACGGTCTTTTAATTCGCATGTGCTTTTTCGCATAGAGCGAACGAAGCGAGCTCAGGCTTTTCGCATACTATATTTTTGTGAAAATTCTTTTTTGTCGACGATTACGACGGAAAAACGACCTTCGGCCTTTAAGTCATTTTCGGCTAAGGCTTGACCTTTTACTCGGGCTATTTTTGTTTTCTCACTCACGGGGTAGATTCCTAAAATTTCTGCTTTTAAAGTAATTTTCTCTCCCGGAAAAATAGGTTTTAAAAATTGAACTGATCTGAGATCGTAGGCCAAAAAATGAAGATTCTTGTGTTCCGGCCCTATTTTTTTTCTTAATAAAATCGTAGATAGTTGACCGATTGCCTCAAGGATTAAAACCCCAGGCATTATTGGAAAATCAACAAAATGGCCCTTGAAATAATAATCATCAGTTTTTGTCTGATAGGCGCCTTTAATTTCATTTTCTGAAATAATTTCTGCCTCATCCAAAAACAAAAATGGCTCAGAGTAGGGGATAATTTCTTTAATTTCCTCTTTATTTAATTTCATAAAATTAACCGAGGTCGGACCTGTGACAATTTGACCGAGGTCGGACCTGTGACAACTTATAGGGCGAGACCGCCGGTGATATCAATTGTTGCTCCGGTAACAAATGAGGATTCATCGGAAGCCAAAAAGGCAACGACATTTGCTACTTCTTCTGGCTTTCCAAATCGGCCAAGACAAGTTAATCTTTTTGCCGTCTCTCTTACTTGTTCTGGCATCGTTTCTATCATCCTGGTTTCAATTAAACCGGGACAGACGGCATTAACTCTCACTCCAAACCTTCCCAATTCCTTTGCCAATGATTTGGTAAAGCCCAAAATTCCGGCTTTTGAAGCGGCATAATTTGTCTGGCCGAAATTTCCTCTCTCTCCGACAACTGAAGAAATGCTAACGATTTTTCCCTGGTTAGGAATGAGAAGAGGCAAAGCCAATTTAGTGCAATGGAAGACACCGGTTAAATTAACATCAATTACTTTTTGCCATTCTTCTTTTGTCATTTTTGCTAAAGTTCTATCGGCAATTGTACCAGCATTATTAACCAAAACATCTAACCTGCCAAATTCTTTTTGAATTTGGCCCATCATTTTTTCTACCTCTTCGTATTTTGAAATATCGGCTAAAAAATATTTGGCTTCAATGCCTTGTTTTCTGAATTCTTCGACGACTTTTTTTAACTCTTCTTGGGCTTGGGGAATGTCGTTTAAGGCTAATTTTGCTTTATCTTTGGCAAATTTTTTGGCAATTGCTAAACCAATTCCCCTCGAAGCCCCGGTGATTAAAACTACTTTTTCTTGAAAATTATACATATTTTGGCCCCTCCTCAATCTTTTTCCTTTTTTTCTTCCCTCTTAAGAGAGAAGATTAAAATAGGGAAGGATTATAGGTAGGGAAGAAATTTATATTTTTCTGACCTTTTATTTTTTGCCTCCGGAGAACCGTTCTCCGTTATTTTTAAGTGGCGATTTTCCAAAAATTTTTGCGATCGAGGAGAAGAAGGATCACTATAAATATGTTAATTATTTCCATAATAAAAGGGATGAGTAAACCAAGAGGAAAAAATGGCGAAAAGGGCCAAAAAATAGAGCTGGGAAGGAGAATAACACTAAGCCACCAGCCCCATTTTTTCCCTTTGAAAAGGAAAAAAACTGAGATAAAAACTGATAGTACAAAAAGGGACAGTAGAGGAAGAAATTCAAAACCAATTTCCTTAATTTGACTGAAAAGAGAGAATGTCAAGAATATTCCAAATAATATCATCCACCAGGCGGCAATTTTTGTTTTTATTGGAAGGGTATTTTTCATCTTTCTCGAATATTCACGAATTTGTCCACAAATTTCACTAATAATTATTCGCGAAGATTAGTGATCATATTTGTGCAAATTAACGAGTTTTAATTACTTCTTTTGGTTCTTTTCTTATTACATTTAATTTATCAAAATCTTTATCATAAGAGATTATCATTACTTCTTTTTTTAAAATTCTTGGATTAGAAGCAATTAAAGCATCAATGAATTTAATTGGCAACTTTTTATAAATTTCTATTGCCAAATTGGCATTAAATTTGTCAATAATTCTTAAATTTTTTAATCTCGAAATTGAATACAAACCTTCGATTACTTTTTCTTTCGGGAATTTATAAAACTTTAAAAGGGTCCAATTAATTTCTGCTAAAATTAAATTTGAAGTAAAGGCTTTAATTTCTCCTTTCTTGATTTCATTTAAAAAACTTACACAATCCTTGAAGGTCTCTTCTTCATCTCTTAAAAGAGTTCTTAGGAAAATATTACTATCGATGAAGCAGTTATACTCTTTCATATTTTCTTTCCATCACCTTTCTGGCTTTTAAAACATTTATTCTTCTTTTTAGTTTAAATGTTCCAGCCAAATCTAGAATATCAGGAATAGGTTTTATTTTGATTTCCTGTTTTTTTATTTCTAATTCAATCCCTAATTTCTTTCCTTCTTCTAATTTCAAAATCTCCCTAATCTCTTTAGGTATAGTTATCTGTCCTTTTTTTGTGATTGTGGTCTGGTAAGTCATAAGATTAAAATCTTACTTAATTTTCATTCCTTACTTTAATTCTATTCCTTACTAAACTTTTGTCAAGCCCCCATTACCAATTTTTCAGAAATTTAGGCTTTTTCTAATTGCCATTGGACTTCGCCAATTTGGCGGCCTAAAACTTCAATTTCTTCAATTTTAACGGATTTAAGATATTCAGGAGGAGGAATCATAGCGATTTCGGCAAAAACCCGGTCTAAATTTAATGGATTGAAACTGGCCAAAATTAAATCTAAAATAACCGCCTGTTTGTTTGATTTTGGGATAATAGTTCCATCGGCAACGGTTAATATCTCCGTCTCGCCTTCGCTAACCCACTTCGCCGGAGCTTCAGCGAGGCGAGGGCTTCGGCCTTCGGCCGACGAAGTCGCCTTCGGCCGACGAAGTCGGCGGGCAAGTAAAGCATCTTTTAACTTCAAAATCAATTCTTCGTCTCCATAAAGATATTTTTGGCCCAAAAAACTCTCTTTTTTCCAAAACCTGAGTAAATTTTCCATTGCTCCTTTTACCCCTAATTTGGAATCTAATTTTAAAATTGGCAAATTAATTACCAAATTATTCTTGAAAAGTTCTTCGGAAATTTCAAAAACAAAACCATCTGTTTCGATTCTCTTGAAGTTTCCTTTTCCCAAATCCAAAAAATCAATTTTATTTTCAGAGCAAACCGAAAATATCTGGGATTTTTTCGCCATTGCCAAAATGTCTGTTTCGGTAAAACTTTGCCCGGCAACCTTGATATTTTCTCTTTTTATTCCTCTTTCGATTAAAAATTTTATCATTTCGTCCAATACTTCGGGATGGGTATTTTTTCTCAAATGGGGATGAGAAACAGAAACCAAAGTTGGTAAAATTAAAATCTTTGTCTCGGCAGTAAACTTTGGTACGGGGATTAAAGAAATCACTTTTTCAATTGCTTCGGAA
>Ga0210017_1001102_pt1 | contig 23497 bp, 25 predicted proteins | sample CryGeyCG2014_020_FD_183966 | JGI IMG/M metagenome (GOLD analysis project Ga0210017, IMG submission 183966) | Groundwater microbial communities from aquifer - Crystal Geyser CG08_land_8/20/14_0.20 (SPAdes) (version 2) | ecosystem: Environmental > Aquatic > Deep subsurface > Groundwater | place... | reverse complement strand
CAAGTCGGACCGAAAATCGGAAAGGAATTGCGCGGCGACGCACTACTGGCGATCTTTTTCTCGTTCATCGTGATCGGGATTTACATTGCCGTTCGGTTTGAATTTCAATACGCCATTGGAGCGATTCTCTCTCTTCTGCATGACGTACTCATCACGCTGACGGTTTTCACCGTTTTCCGTCTGGAGGTATCGCTGACAACGATCGCGGCTTTCCTGACAATCATCGGTTACTCGCTGAATGACACGATCGTCATTTTCGACCGCGTCCGCGAGAATCTGAAAGTTCTGCGCAACGAGAACTACGAGCGTATTATGGACGTCAGCATCAACGAGACACTCGCACGGACGATCATCACCGACTTGACCGTTTTCTTCGTTGTGCTTTGCCTCTTGTTTGTACCGGGTGAAGTTCGCATTTTCGCCATTGCGATGACAGTCGGAAGTATCGCCGGAACTTATTCGACGATTTACATTGCCGGACCCGTCGTCGTTTTCTGGGCGCGTAAATTCAAACCCACCAAGAAATGATCATTTCTAACCGTAATCATAAAGTGCTCCCATCCGGGAGCATTTTATATTTTAGGGAAATATCATGTCAGTAACGGCAGTAATCGGCGGTCAATGGGGCGATGAGGGAAAAGGCAAGATTGTTGACGCACTGTGTAAATCCTCGGAAGTCGTTGCTCGTTATCAAGGCGGCGCCAACGCGGGACACACGATCCTCGTCGGAAACGAGGAAACGATTTTGCATCAGGTCCCCAGCGGAATTCTTCACCCAAAATCCGAGTGCATTCTCGGAAACGGCATGGTTATCGACCCAATTGGGCTATCAAACGAAATCGATCACCTTCAACGACGCGGAATTGAGACCCAAAACCGTATTCACATCTCCTTACTGGCGCATGTCGTCACACCTTTACACAAAGCATACGACGCATACTCGGAATTATCTTTGGGGAAAAAAGCCATCGGCACGACCAAACGCGGCATCGGACCCTGTTATTCCGATAAAATCAACCGTACGGGAATACAGATCAAAGACCTGAAAGATATCTCACATCTCAAGATGAACATGGCGGAAAAAATCTTCCGCGCTGGGCAAGCAGGTGTTGTTACGAAAGAAATCCTTCCGGAACTGGAATCGCAATTACCCGAGTTTTTCACCGCCGCTGAACGCATTGCCCAATATTCCGAAGACACTATTTCCTTGCTGGATCGGTATATTCATGAAAACAAACGGATTCTCGTTGAAGGAGCGCAAGGAACCATGCTGGACGTCGATTTCGGCAGTTATCCGTTCGTTACTTCTTCCAGCACAACCGCAGGCGGCATTTGCACCGGACTCGGTATTAGTCCACGTCATATCGACAAGATTATCGGCATTTTCAAAGCCTACACCACCCGCGTCGGCGCCGGTCCTTTTCCAACAGAACTCTTCGATGCAACCGGCGATTTTCTCCAGCAACGTGGCGGTGAAATCGGCGCAACGACACGGCGCAAACGCCGGTGCGGTTGGTTTGATGCCGCCGTTGGAAAATACTCTTGCCGGATTAACGGTTTTTCATCTATTGCCATAACCAAACTCGATGTGCTCGACGAACTGGACGAAATCAAAATATGCACCGGCTATGAAAATGGCTCAATCCCTGAAATTGATCTTTTGGATGCCATCCCCCACTTCATAACCCTAAAAGGTTGGAAAACCGACATTACTCAATGCAACCGATACGAAATTTTGCCGAACAATGCTAAAGTATATTTAGAAACTATCTCCGAATTACTCGAAACGAAAATCTCTCACGTTTCTGTTGGAAAAGACCGATCTCAGATTATCAAGATTTGATCCACCCGGCAACTCATACGCGCGCATATTGCCTTAATAAAACTAAAGACAGTCAAGATAACCAGCAGATTTTCATTGACTTAGAGGAAAGTTTGTGTTAAATTCCGGCGCGTTTTGTTCTAGGGTGAGTTTAGAATATTGAACTTTCAATCAAAATATTTCTTGACAACAAATATCTACAACAATTGCCTTTCCATCGTCTTTGCGATGATTGTTTTTCATCGCATGAGATCGGTTTGTCCTAAAGACGGAGGATTCGTTGCGGTCTGAAGTCACCGATCCAAAGAAATTGACGGATGAACTCGAAGCCGAGAAAAAGATACGACCGTCTGCATTTTCCGACTTTATCGGTCAAACGTCTGTCGTTGAAAACCTCAAATTATACATCACCGCCGCAAAGAAACGCGGCGAGCCGCTCGATCATGTTCTCCTATTTGGACCACCCGGTTTAGGCAAAACCACACTCGCCCACATCGTCGCCAAAGAACTCGATGTTAATATCAAGACCTCTTCCGGTCCCGTAATCGAAAAAGCGGGCGACCTAGCCGGAATGCTAACCAATCTTTCGTTCCGGGACGTATTTTTTATCGATGAAATTCATCGGCTCAACAGCGTCGTCGAAGAATATCTCTATTCTGCGATGGAAGATTTCACCATCGACATCGTCATCGATAAAGGACCGAACGCGCGGAGTATTCAGCTGAATTTGGACGGTTTTACGATGATCGGCGCAACAACGCGGCTGGGGCATCTGACCTCGCCGCTTCGCGATCGATTCGGCGTTGTCTTGCGGATGGACTATTACGAACCCGGAGATCTGTACCAGATCGTCAGGCGGACGGCGGATATCCTCAATATTGAGATCGATTCCGAAGGAGCGGAAGAGATCGCGCACCGTTCACGTGGAACGCCCAGAATCGCCAATCGTATTTTGCGCCGTACCCGCGATTATGCACAGATTAAAGCTAATGGAAAGATTACCCGAAATGTGGCTTCGGAATCACTAAAAATGCTGGAAATTGACTCATACGGATTAGACAACATGGACCGAATGATTCTGTCAACAATCCTATATAAATTTTCCGGCGGGCCTGTCGGACTCAACAGCCTGGCGGTTGCAGTCGGCGAAGAGGCTGAAACAATCGAGGATGTCTATGAGCCGTTCCTGATCCAAAAAGGGCTTTTACACCGCACATCTCGTGGAAGGCAAGCGACTCCAGAAACGCACAAATATTTCGGCGTTAGCAAAACCGAACAACAAGCAACTTTATTTGAATAAAGGAGAAAACCTATGAGACTATCCAATTTCGACTATTCTTTCCCAAAGGAATTGATAGCGAACTTCCCAATCAAGGAGCGCGACCACTCGAAACTGATGGTCATCAACCGCAAAGATGAATCGATAACACACAAACATTTTTACGATATCGTCGATTATTTTAATCCCGGGGATCTGTTGGTTGTCAACGAAACCCGTGTATATCCTGCCCGTCTTTGGGCGGTTAAAGATCGCAGTGACGCTAAAGTCGAAGTCTTTCTACTACGCGAACTTGAAAATTCTCTCTGGGAAGTGATGGTTAAGCCGGCGCGCAAAGTCCGAATCGGAAACAAGCTAACCATTGCCGACGGCGTACAATGCGACGTGATCGATAATACAGTTTCCGGCGGGCGAGTCGTTCGTTTTAACGGAATTCCGCAGGAAACGCTTTACAAACTGATCGATGAAATCGGGCAATCGCCACTTCCGCCTTATATCGACCGTGAACCAACTGACGAAGACAAGATCAAATACCAAACCGTGTACGCCAAGAGACGCGGAGCCGTCGCGGCGCCAACCGCCGGTCTGCATTTTACCGAAGCATTGCTACAAAAAATCCGCGACAAAGGCGTGAAAATTTATCCAATCGTTCTCCACATTGGGTTGGGAACTTTTCGACCCGTTACTGTCGAAGACCTGACTCGCCACCGAATGGATTCTGAATATTTTGAGGTTTCCGCCGAAACCGCAATTGCCATTAACGAGGCAAAAGCCAAAGGCAAACGAATCATTGGCGTCGGCACTTCAGTTGCCAGGACATTGGAAACCGTAACCGTCTCCGGCTTTCAAATCAGTCCTCGACGCGGCTGGACGGATAAGTTCATCCATCCGCCATACGATTTTAAAATGATTGATGTGTTAATCAGCAACTTCCACCAACCTAAGTCAACATTACTCATGCTGGTATGCGCATTTGCCAATCATCCACTCATCATGAAAGCCTATAAAGAAGCCGTGAAGAAAAAATACCGCTTCTTTAGTTATGGCGACGCCATGATTATCATCTAATCTAAACATTGAGCACCAATCGATCAGCCGCCGCCGTTATCGTTGCCGCCGGGACCGGTGCGCGAATGAACGCATCGCTTCCCAAGCAATTTCTGCTGCTGAACGACCGTCCGGTTCTCTTTCATACATTACAACCGTTTCTTACCGCGACATTTGTAAATGAAATCATCGTCGTCGTACACCCAGACTGGCTGAATCGTCAGGAGGTGAAAAACTGTCTGCCGGACAAGTCTGACAAACCGATTCGTATCGTTCCAGGTGGAGAAAGACGCCAAGATTCCGTCTATAATGGGATTTCCGCTACTTCAGAATCCGTAGAAATCATCATCGTCCATGATGGCGTCCGACCCTTTGTCACTCTCAAAGAAATTAACGAAACCATTCTGATGTGCGATTCTTTTGACGGTTCGATTTTGGCGATTCCTACCGTCGATACATTAAAGGAAGTCAAAGACGCTACGATCATTCGGACAATCGACCGTTCAAATATCTGGCAGGCGCAAACACCGCAAACTTTCCGAAAATCGATCCTTTTGCGCGCATTTGAAACCGCTTTTGCTAACGGATTTACCGGCACAGATGAAGCCTCGCTTGTCGAGAAAATTGGCGGAAAAATTTCCGTTTTGAACGGACATCCAGAAAACATAAAAATCACTTGCCAATACGACTTAAATATCGCAAAATCCATCCTTGAATGGCGGTCAATATGAACGGTATGAAATTTAAAATTGGGAGCGGATTCGATGCGCATCCTTTTGTTGAAGGTCGACCCTTGGTTCTCGGCGGATTGACGATTCCTTACGACCGCGGCTTAAAAGGTCATTCGGATGCTGATGTTCTCGTTCACGCAATCATCGACGCGTTGCTTGGAGCCGCCGGATTCGACGACATCGGGACTCACTTCCCCGATTCGGACGCCGCCTACAAAAACATCTCCAGCATTTCACTGCTTCAAAATGTGGTTTTACTGTTAAAAACACACCAGATACAGATTGGCAATATCGATGCAACGATCATCGCCGAACAGCCTAAAATCCGGCCATACGTCCACGAAATGCGGAATACTCTCGCCGCCGTTCTCGAAATTCCCGAAGAAAACGTCTCGATTAAAGCAACGACTACCGAGAAAATGGGGTTCACCGGCAGAGAAGAAGGAATCGCGGCGTTAGCAACCGCATTGATTTATCTATAATGGAAAACGTCCTTCAATTCATCGCAAACCAATCTTTCTGGTACACTTACCTCATTCTTTTTATTTTAATTTTTATGGAAAACACGCTTCCGATTCTGCCTGGCGACGCGATTTTGATCTTTTCCGCCTATCTTGCCGGAAATAACGCGCTAAATCCGCTCGCGGCTTATCTCATTACTGTCACTGGCAGCATCAGCGGTTTTATCGTCATTTATCTTATCAGTCATCATTGGGGAAGAGACTTTTTTGAACGACGACAATTTTCTTTTTTCCCATCCAGGCGCATTAAAAGAACCGATCATTACTTTCACAAATTTGGAAATTGGGTGCTGATAATAAGCCGACTCATTCCGGGCACCCGGCTTATGATTGCTATGATCGCCGGTTTTACCAAAATTCGTCTTGTCAAAGCGATTCTGTTAACATTGTGCGGAATCCTTATCTGGAACGGGCTTATATATGGACTCGCGATTATACTCGGCGATAATTGGGAAGAAATCAAGGTGTTCTTGCGGGAATATAGCACGATTCTCAACATTGCGCTGATTATTCTACTCATACTATTCATCGTTTATCGAATAAGAAAGAAAAAAAATTCAAAGGAGACCACAGAAATTGATTAGAACCCGATTCGCACCCAGTCCGACCGGTTTTCTCCATGTCGGTGGCTTACGGACAGCTCTGTACAATTATCTTTTCGCCAAAAGCCAAGCGGGTCGGTTTATCCTGAGAATTGAAGATACTGACCAAAACCGACGAGTTCCGGGCGCTGTCGAAAACCTCATCGAGACTCTTAAATGGGCAAAGGTGATTCCGGACGAAGGACCGGAGTTCGGCGGCGATTTAGGTCCATACATTCAATCTCAGCGTCTGGAATTTTATCGCCAACACGTTCAATCGCTGATCGAAAAAGGTCATGCCTATCACTGTTTCTGTTCGACCGCTCGCTTGGATGCCCTACGCAAACAGCAAATCGCCGAACACAAACAGCCTCGCTATGACAATCATTGCCGCAACCTTTCAGATTCTGAAGTCCGTCAGCGTCTTGCAAACAACGAACCGTATGTAATTCGTATGAAAACGCCGGAAACCGGAATCGTCGAAGTCCACGATCTGATTCGCGGCGACGTGTCATTTCCCGCCGATCAGTTGGACGATCAGGTGTTGATGAAATCGGACGGTTTCCCGACATATCATTTAGCAAACGTCGTGGATGACCACCTGATGCAAATATCGCACGTTATTCGTGGCGAAGAGTGGTTGCCCAGCACGCCGAAACACCAATTGCTTTACAATTATTTCGGCTGGGATTCGCCGCAGTTCGCGCATCTTTCGTTGTTATTAAATCCCAATAAAAGCAAATTGTCGAAGCGTCAGGGCGACGTCGCCGCTGAAGATTATCGAAGAAAAGGTTACTTGCCCGAAGCGCTGATCAATTTTCTGGCTCTGCTCGGCTGGAACCCCGGCACCGATCAGGAAATCTTTTCGATGGACGAACTAATCCGCGAGTTTTCGCTGGAAAGAATCGGAAAGAGCGGCGCCATTTTCAACGTGGAAAAACTTGACTGGATGAACGGACATTATATCCGAAAATTGTCGCCCGAAAAACTATTTCAGTTATCATTCGACTTTTTACCTGACCGAAACGGCTGGGACGATAACCAAACGATTTCTATTTTAAAGGCAATTCAGGAAAGTTTGACGACATTTTCAGAAATACCAGAGAAGACGCGGTTATTCTTCACCGATCCTCTAAATTACGACTTCCCTGATATTCAGGAATATCTTGCCAAGCCGGAAGCGGTAACAATTCTCCAATCTCTCATTTCTCAAATAGAAGTGATTCAGAATTTCGACGCTGATTCCTTCGTCGCGGCAACTAAAACCGTCCAGAAAACGACCGGCATCAAGGGAAAACCGCTCTGGATGACAATTCGCGCGGCGCTGACCGGCGAAACTCACGGCCCGGAAATTCACGTCATTACCCATATCCTCAGCCGTGAAATTTGCGTCCGCCGTTTGCAATCAGCTCTCGAATATGCTAAACGACAAATCGATCGTAATTAAATCCAACGCCAAAGTCAATCTGACCTTGCGGATCACCGGCGTATTGCCGAACGGCTACCATACGATCAGTTCGCTTTTCCAGGAAATCGATCTGCACGACGAATTACATTTTAGCCCTACCGACCAATTTCAACTAACCTGTTCTGATCCGAAACTGCCGACAGATTCGACCAATCTTTGTTTTAAAGCCTACGAGGCGATGCGCCCTGTCGCAAAAGTCAGCAGTGAATGGCATATACATCTCATTAAAAATATTCCAACAGGAGCGGGACTCGGCGGCGGAAGTTCTAACGCGGCGACGGTTCTTAAATTTCTCAATCAAAATTGGGAGGCGAATCTGCCGGATTCGACACTCGTACAGATCGCCGTCGGTCTGGGAAGCGATGTTCCATTCTATCTACGCGGAAAGGCGCAGATCGCCAACGGTGTCGGAGAGATTTTGACACCGGTGAAACTGCCGGAATCATTTGTCATCTTACTCGTTTGTCCGCCGATTTCCATCTCAACTGCTTGGGCATACAGAGAATTCGACTTGGTTAATTGCAAAAAGGAATATAAATTTGATTCTCTTTTTGATGAAAAGAGAGTTTTTTGGACGCTGTTTGAAAATCAATTTGAATCGGTAGTTTTTCCATCATATCCAGAGATCGGCGCGATACGCGAGGAAATGAAGCGCGAACCAGTTTTATACGCCGGTCTGTCGGGAAGCGGCTCGACTGTGTTTGGAATTTTTCGCAACGAAACGGAAGCCGCGACGGCGCAGAAACGCTTCCAGAATTATCCAACCTTTCTAACTCTTCCCAAATTTTAACAGAAAAACGCCATGAGACATTCGGGGATCGTCCAACGGCAGGACAGCGGCCTTTGGAGCCGTGAATCTAGGTTCGAATCCTGGTCCCCGAGCAGGTTTTTGAACCATTTTAAGTAGAAGCGATAACTATGAAATTTAATGCAAGAATCTTTTCCGGCAGATCAAACCCGGCGCTAACGTCCGAGATCAACACATTTCTCAAAACGACGCCCGGACAGATTTCCATTTCCAATTTCAGCGACGGAGAAATCCGACTTCGCTTTGAAGAGAACATCCGCGGCGAAGACGTCTTCATCGTACAGTCCACGAATCCACCGGCAGACAATTTGCTTGAGCTTTTATTGATCATCGACGCCGCCCGGCGCGCTTCTGCCCGACGCATCACGGCGGTCATTCCCTATTACGGCTATGCGCGTCAGGATAGAAAAGACCAGCCGCGCGTTCCCATTTCATCCCGCTTGATCTTGGACACCATCGTCTCTGCTGGCGCTAATCGCATCGTGGCGATGGATTTACATTCGACGCAGATTCAGGGATTCGTCAACATTCCGTTCGACCATCTGTATGCGAAGTCGATTTTTGCTGATAAGATCAAAGAAATAGTAAAGTCGGGCGATTTTTCTATCATTGCTCCGGATGTCGGCGGTATCAAGTTCGCGCGTTCTTACGCAAAAATCCTAGGAGCTCCGCTCATCATCATTGACAAACGTCGTCCCAGTCCGAATAAAGCGGAGATAATGAATATCATCGGCGAATCTCAAATAAGAAATGCGCTCATTATCGACGATATGATCGACACCGGCGGCACTATTTCGCAGGCCGCGCGTTTGCTTAAAAATAACGGCGCTGAATCTATCATCGTCGTCGCCACGCATGGACTTTTTTCCGGCAATTGCGTCCGGCTGATCATAGAATCGCCGATCGATAAAGTTATCGTCACAAATTCTATTGCCATCCCACCAGAAAGACAATTTGAGAAACTGGAGATTCTAACTGCCGCGCCGATGTTTGCGGAAGCCATCAAACGAATCCATAACGAAGAATCCATCAGTTCACTGTTTGAATTTTAATCATAAGGAGTATATGAATGCTTGAGTACAAGTTATCAGCAGAAGCCAGAACCGCACTGACGAAACGCGACACCAAGAAATTGCGTCGCGACGGAAAAATTCCGTCGGTGTACTATTATCACGTAGAAAATCCGATTCCGCTCTGTATCGACGTGAAAGATTTGAATGCGGCTCTCCATTCCGGAGCGCACATCATCAATCTGCAGATCGGCAGAAAATCCTACCCGTGCATTGTTAGAAATCTTCAGCACAATCCAATCAGCGAGATGATCATCCACGCCGACTTTATGGGCGTCAATCTCGAAGAAAAGATCGTTGTCTCCATTCCGATCAAATTGGTTGGGATTGCCATCGGCGTAAAAACATTCGGCGGCATTTTAGCCCAGCATCTTTGGGAACTTGAAGTCAAATGCAAAGCCGCAGAAATTCCGGATGGCGTTACAATTGACGTAAGCGCTTTGAATCTCGGGGATTCAATCGGCGTCAAAGACATTCAAATCCCCAACGCAGAAATACAAAACGTTATTTCCGCATCGATCGTTTCCGTCGTGAAACCCTCTGGCGTGGCTGAAGAAGAAAAACCAGCTGAAGTTGAAGAAACGGCCGAAGGCGAAGAAAAAGAAGAAGAAAAAGAAGAGAAGACTAAGAAAAAGAAAGAATAATGCATTGTTCTTCTTTAAAAAACGTCAGCATGAAGACACTCAAACGACACAACCCAAAATCATCGTTGGTTTGGGAAATCCCGGCATGAAGTACACGAGAAACCGACACAATTTCGGATTTATGGTTGTCGACCGGTTGGCAGATCAACATCAAATTCAATTCACTCCAGCCAAGAGTTCTTTTGTTTTCGCTGATACTCGGAAATCTTCTGTTTATCCCGCCTCTTCATCAACGTCATTTCGGCTGTGCAAACCAATGACATACATGAATGCATCCGGAGTCGCCGTGAAGCAAATGCTGAAATACTTCGATGCGGAACCGGCGCAGATTTTTGTCGTCTATGACGATATCGACTTGCCATTGGGCGCTTTACGCATCCGCACGAACGGTTCTGCCGGCGGTCATCGCGGAATAAAGTCTATCATCGATCAGATCGGCACAGATGAATTTCCACGGCTCAGACTCGGAATCGGACCGCAGGGAAATCTCGCTTCCGAAGATTTCGTCCTGACGAATTTCAAGAAAGAAGAATTGCCATCAGTAAACGACGTAATCGAAACAAGTGTCAACGCGATCAACGATTACGCAGAACATGATATTTACTGGATCATGAACAAGTATAACCAAACTAAACATAAGGAGTTCAACGAGTGAGGTACTACGAAAATTTATTCATCGTCAATCCGAATTATGAGCATGACAAACTGAGCCAGATTGTCGAAGCCGTCAATGCCGAGATCACCCGCTTAAACGGCATCGTCCTCTATCTGGAAGATTGGGGAAAAAGAAGACTGGCCTATCCGATTGAAAAACATCGCTACGGCAATTATATCCTCGTTCAGTACGAGACAGAAAATTCCAAACTGAATAATGAGATCGAGGCGTGGATGGGTTTGACCGCTGGGATTTTATCCTGCATAACGGTTCAGTTGGAAGAAAAGCCGGCTCCGAAACCGGAATCCGAGATTGCACTAAAACCAGCCGAAGAGATAATTTAACCCGATACTTATCCGAACAATGCTGTCAGCGATAAAAATATAGAATAGAAAGGGAAACTTATGACATTAATCAGCAAAAGAAAAATCTGCAAATTTTGCGAAAATCCTCAGGAAAAAATTGATTATAAAAATTACCGGATGCTGAGACGGTTCGTCACCGAACAGGGAAAAATAATTCCCAGCCGCATCACCGGCACCTGCGCAAAACATCAGAGAGAATTGACGAAGGCGATCAAACGCGCCCGCAACATCGCGCTTTTGCCCTACACATTCGATGTTACCCAGTCGTTTAAATAAACTTCGACCCACAGGAGATTTACATGCGTATTATTTTACTTCAGGATATAGAAACATTGGGAAAAACCGGTAGTCTGTGTGACGTTAAAGACGGCTACGCCCGCAATTACCTCATTCCACGAGGATTTGCTCTGAAGGCAAGCCCGGTCAATATCAAACGTTTTCAAGAGATCAATCGCTTAAAAGATTCCGCCAAGAAGCGTGAAATGAAAAAAGTCAACGAACTCGCCGACAAACTCAAGGCGCTTTCTCTGACGATTCCCGTTCAGGTTGGCGAAGAAGACCGCCTCTTCGGAGCCGTCACTTCGCAGTCCATCGCTGAGCAACTTCAGGAAAAAGGTTACGAAATCGACAAACGGCAAATTCTACTCGAAGAACCAATTAAAACATTGGGCGTTTTTGATGTGCCGGTAAAACTTCATCCGGAAGTTACCGCCACCGTCAAAGTCTGGGTTGTCAAAGCCTGATTTTATCTCTTGTTTTCTGATGCGTTATTGAATTAAAAAATGGCTCTCCTTACTTTTTTCCGGCGCTCATTATCGTTCGCCTGAATAGCCAAAACCGGCTGTTCAGGCGTTGTTAATATTTCTGTTATTGAAAACCGTCTGCGATTCTCTACTTTTCCGGCTCCCATTCTGCGATGGTTTCGATGACGACCTTCGTCTGCGGTTCAGTTGACCAAAACTCGTTTGAATTGTATGTCCAGCCCATCGTTTCAGAGCCGCCGCCGCTCTGCGTCGTGATCAAAAACCGGTTCGCCAGCGCGCCGAAATATACCGCCTGATCTCGTGGAAGTTCATTGTCGCCACCGCTCGGATCAACCGGAATCCAGCCATATCCGGGGAAATACACTTCAGCCCACCGATGGAAAACGTCGTCCATGCTGGCATCATCGCCTCGCACGACGGCTGAGCCAACATACCGCGCCGGAAGTCCCGCCGCCCGGCACATCGCAATGTAAACAAACGTATATTCCGAACAGGAACCGTTCCCGCGCGCCAAAACGGTCGGTGCCGTATTCCATCCACCGACGCGCTCGTAAAACATTTTTTGGTTGATGTAGTCGAAAATCCGGCGCGCAATCCAGTAAGTGTTCTTCTCTTCACCGACTGCTTCTCGAGCGGCGTTTTGGATAGTCGGATGATCGAACTGATATTTTTCGTTATTTTCGAGATATTTTTCGGAAATATCCGACGGGATTTCATCGAGACTTCCGGCAAGTTCAGGATACAGAAAATAACGGATTTTGTAAACAGTCGCATCAGCGGTCATCACGGTTTCAATCGGTTTTCCCGGCTTGATGTTTTTATAAACGAAATGCGCCGTTTTTTGTCCCCAGCGATCGGTGACAAAGTCCATCGGCTTCAGATTGAACATCAACTCTGTATTCAGCGTCTGATTATCGCGTTTTTCGGGAATCGCAATGTGAACGTCGAGCGATCTTATATTTCCCGGACCGAAATTTCTGACCTGATGCGTAAAAGTGACTTTTGCCTTGCGGGCATCCGCTAATTTGAACTTCTCACCGTCACGGATTTTTAACTTGTAGATTTTATCGTTCTGGTAATCCACAGCCCAAAGCCACTTGCCGTCGAACGCAAGTCCTTTTGTGTATGGGCCGGGCGCGTCGGCGATGAGTACAACCGAACCGCTTGCCGGATCGACCATATAAATTTCGTCTTTGACTCGATCGGAGACCCATAAATATTTCCCATCGAAAGCCAGTCCGCGCGGTTCTCCCGCTGGAGATTTCAACGACTTGATCGTCGTGCCGTCTTCGGGATCGAATTGGATGATTTCGTCCAAGCCATCGTCAACACACCAGAGATATTTCCCATCCCAAGCAATGTCACGCGGAGAGCCTCCCGGCGCATCGACGGTTCGATGAATCGTTCCGTCTTTGGGACTGATCTGATAGATTTTTCCGTCGTGATTATCCGAACACCAGAGCGCCTTGCCATCCCACGCCAGACCCATCGGCCAGTAGCCGGGTGAGGCGATTTTCTGAATGACTTTTCCATGATCGGGATTGATACAATACAGCGTATCGGTTTTACGATCCGCCAACCAGAGATTTTTCCCGTCGAATTCCAGGCCGGTAGGGCAACCGGCAGGCGTTGCAAATGATGTAACAACTTCGCCAGTAAAAGGCGTTAAAACCGCCGGAAAAACGAATAAAAAGACAAGAAGAAAAAATGCAGACGACTTATTCATGTTTTGCCTCCTTTTGACGATGCGTTTAATGCTGGGAACCGATGATCCGGAATAATGTTTCCAATCCCTCGGAATAAACCGAAATCGCCGGACCGATCAATCTTGCCTGAACGGCATCTTTCAAAACCGAATTATCGAAACTCTCGCGTGAATATGGCATCTCTTCCGGACAAATTTCAACGGTCGGAATTCGGACGATCGCCAGCAATTCCCGAAGTAAAAAACAGGTTCGCGCCAGCGCGCACGGATCGACCAGAACGCCCTGGATTTCATTTCGGGATCGGCTAATGGTTTTTACGATTCGCGCTTCGTCGGCGAATTGAAAGATTTTGATCTCGACGCCAAGTTCTTTTGCTTTTCGGCGTAATCCGGTATTGATTTTATCAAGCGTCAACCGCGTGCCGTTCTTCGCCGAGATTTTTCCGATCAGCGGCAGGTTGGTTCCGTGAATTATCAGGATTTTCATGTCCTAAAATAAGCGGGTTTATCGACAGAAACAATAAAAGATGTGACCGCAGGCAAGCGGCGGACAATCAGAATCTCGAAAGTGGAACCGCGCACAATCTTTTTCTCCTCTCGGTGTTAAACTCTGTTGCATTGAATCGGAAAGGCTGAAAATTTGACTCTAAACGGTAAGAAAAAGGTTGTCGTCTCGCTGATCATCATCTTCCTGATGATTCTCTCGTTTTGGTTCAATTGGAGAACGAGTGCAAAAATGAAATCAGATATTAAACCGAATTTCCAGAATGTCGCCGTCTTTCACAACATACTCTTTCCCTTCGAGGCGAACCAATCCTTTGGCGCGGCAGGCGGCATAATTGCCGTTGGCGATCATATCTTCATAGGCGACGACTTCCGCCCGGATGAATCCGCGTTCGAGGTCGGTATGAATCGCGCCCGCGGCTTTCTGCGCGTTTGATCCGCGCCGAATCGTCCACGCCCGACACTCGTCCTCACCGACGGTGAAAAATGAGATCAATCCCAGCAATTCGTAAGAACGATAAATTAAATTGAACAGCGCTGGTTCCCGAATGCCCATATCCTTCAAAAAAGCCGCCTGATCTTCCGGTTCAAGTTCGGCGATTTCCTTTTCAATCGACGCACATAGCGCTGTGACGGTCGCGTTTTCTGATTTCAAATCGTCAAATTGATGAATGATCAATTCTGTCTCAGGAATCTGACTTTCACCGATATTGATTACGTAGAGAATTGGTTTTGCGGTTAAAAACTGGAATCCGCGCAGGATTTTTTCCTCTTCAGGATTGACGACAAATTCCCTCAGCGGCTTTTCCGATTCAAGCCACGAACGACATTTGATCAACAGGTCGAGTTCTTTTTTATCCGCCTCGTTTTGAATTTTCCGGAGTTGCTTCTCAAGCCGCTCGACACGCGTTTCGATAATCGTCAAATCCGCTAAAAGAAACTCCGAATTTGCAAACGCGATGTCAGATTTGGGATCGATGCGGTTGAACGGGTGTGGAAACATTTCATTCTCAAACGAGCGAACGACAAGTAAAATAGCATCGACAGTTTTCATGTTTGCCAGAAACTGCGGCGGCAATCCGTGAGAACTCTTTTGATCGCTTTCCAGACCGGGGACTTTCAGGTATTCGACGGTCGAATTGACCTTACTTTTCGGATTGAACACTGCCGCTAATCGCTCCAACCGTTCATCGGGAACTTTGACGACGCCGCGCTCTGATTCGATTTTCCCCTTGAAAGAATCGTCCGCCGATTTATGGCAAAGCAATGTGGAAAAGAGCGCGCTCTTCCCGGAATACGGAAGTCCAGCAATTCCGATCTGCATAATATTACTCCAAATTCAATTTCCAATTCAACGCGGCGAAATTTAAATTTATTCTGATAGACGCCCAAACTGAAAATTATTGTCAATCAGCACCGATAAAAAATTCTTATCGGTTTTCGACTGATTTTTATAAATTTCTTCAAAATGGAGGTTGAATGGAAACACGTATCATTCCGGTAAGGTCGAAGAGAGAAATGCAACGGTTCATCCGATTCCCGTGGAAAATTTATCGCGGAAATGCCTCATGGGTTCCACCGTTGATTTCCGAACAGAAAGCAATGTTTGATCGAACAAAATTCCCTTTCTTCGAGCATTCGGAAGCGGAATTCTTTCTGGCGTATCAAACCCGGCGCATTGTCGGTCGTATCGCGGCTATCCGAAACAACAATCATTTGAAAATATACCACGACGATACCGGATTTTTCGGATTTTTCGAATCCATTGACGATCAAAGCGTCGCCAATGCGCTTTTTGCGGCGGCAGAAGATTGGCTGAAATATCATGGTTTGAAACGCATTCGCGGACCGGAAAATTATTCGCAGAACGAAGAGTGCGGATTGCTGATGGACGCCTATGACAAGCCGCCGGTTTTGATGATGACCTACAATCCGCCTTATTATCCAAAATTGATCGAAGCGGCGGGATTTAAAAAAGTCATCGATATGTACGCCTATGCAATTGAAGGTGCCGAAAAGATACCAGAGAGATTGGTGACCGCCGTCGCGGATATTCGAAAAAATGCTGACTTTACCGTTCGGAATATCGATATGAAAAAACTGGACGAAGAAGTCGAAAAAATTAAAAAAGTCTATAACGCCGCTTGGTCTGAAAATTGGAGCGCGGTTCCGTTTACCGACAAAGAAGTCGAACATCTGAAAAATTCTCTCAAACAGATCGTCGTGCCTGATATGGTTTTTATCGCCGAGATCAAGGGCGAACCGGTTGGTGTATCGCTCACAATTCCCGATATCAATCAAGCGCTGATTCATCTGAATGGACGGCTTTTCCCATTCGGAATTTTTAAATTGCTTTGGCACAGCCGCCGGATCAACAAGGCGCGCGTTATCATTATGGGCGTTATGAAGGAACACCGTCACAAAGGAATCGACATCCTGTTTTATTACAAGACATTTCATAATGGCTTGAAACACGGATTTAATTGTGGCGAGATGTCGTGGATTCTGGAAAATAATGCGCCGATGCGCCGCGCTCTGGAAAAAATCTACGGCACAAAAATCGACAAAACTTATCGTCTTTATGAAAAGCCGATCGCTTGAGAGAGTCGCCCGGATTATTTCCGTGAATTGTTTGATAAATACTTTAAATTCTGCCGGTTTTTTTATCTTAGTTTGAGGAAAAAATGAAATGTCTTGTCACCGGCGCGACCGGTTTTATTGGAAAACACCTCGTTAATCGGCTTCTGGCTGAAAACCAAAATATTCGCTGTATGGCGCGGAACGAAAGTGTCCGCCCGGAAGAATTTGCCGATAAAGTGGAATGGGTTATTGGCGATCTTCAGGATAAGGATTCGCTGAATAAAGCCGTTGATGACATTGATATCATTTTTCATCTGGCCGGCGCCGTCAAAGCACAAAACGCGTTTGAATTTCTCCAGATCAATTTTTACGGAACTGAAAATCTGTTAAACGCCATTTTGGACTACGGAAAGAAAGACGTTCGGCTGATCTATATCAGTTCATTGTCCGCCGGTGGCGCATCTGACGCACTCAAGCCCAAACATGAAGACGAACCGGTGTTCCCGGTCTCGGCATACGGCAATAGCAAATTAGCCGCTGAGATCGCAGTATTAAAACAAAAAGAGAATATTCACGTCACGATCATCCGTCCAGCGATCGTTTACGGCCCGGGCGATCGCGAAACATTGTGGTTTTATGAACTGGCGCAAAAACACATCAGCCCACGAATTGGACTGAGGAAAAATTATTTCAGTATGATTTATGTGGACGATCTGGTTCGTCTCCTGATTCTTTTGATGAACAATCCGCTCGCTTCGGGAGAAATATTTTATGCCGCCGACTCTAATGACGAAGGGTATTCACAAAGCGAGGTAATTGAAACTTCCGCTAAAATCCTCGGCGAATGGACGATCACTCTTTATTTTCCCAAATCGATCGTGTGGTTAATGTCCGTCATTTCCAGCTTTTTTTCGCGGATCGTCGGAAAACTCAGCATTTTTAATTCGGATAAATACCGGGAGATGACTCAGGAATACTGGGTCTGTACATCCGAAAAAGCCAGGCGGCTTCTGAATTTCAAACCCGAAGTTGGATTGCGCGACGGTCTCGAAAAAAGCATCGCGTGGTACAAAGAGAACAAATGGATTTAGAAATAGACGATAAAGCATCTTTTTTCGAGCATGTTAGAGCCCGAATTTTCCCGACCGATTATCTTGTCCTTATTTATGGCGCTTACCTCACACTGATCGCTCTCTTTTTCGGTAGTCGGAGCGGAGAAGGGGCATCTTTTTTAACTCTTGATTTCGGTGTTTTGGTGATTTTATCCGTTTGCATCTATTTTGAGCGGCGCGATTATCAATCTCAGATTTACTGGATTCACGTCTGGATACCAATCCTGACGCTGGCGCTTTTTTATACCCAAAGCACTGTGTTTGATAATCTTGTGTTTTCGCAAACGTTCGATCCGTTGTTGCAAAAATGGGACAAGGCGGTATTCAGCGTTGCGCTCAACACCAAATTGGCACCTTTAGCGAACAGTTCGCTTCTCAATGAAATAATGCACGCTTTTTATTTTTCCTACTATTTCATGTTGTTCGCGTCCGGATTGATGATGATGCTTAGGCGAAATCCGCTGATTTTTGAAATGTTTTTCACGATTGCAACGATGGCTTATCTGCATTACATTTTCTTCATGCTCTTTCCCTCTGACGGTCCTATCGACCTCCACTCTCAATTGTTTGAAAAAGGCTCCCTTTTTATTCCATTGATGGATTTTATTTATCAGACCAGCGGACAACAGGGCGGCGGCGCTTTTCCCAGCACGCATGTCAGCACGATGGTTATCATTACGATATTCACCGCAAAATTCAATCGAAAAAGTCTTTGGCTGACCATACCGGTGACAGTCGGAATTATTATCGCGACCGTTTATTGCAGTTACCATTATGCGATTGACGCGCTGGCAGGAATTGTATCGGGTTATTTGTGTTATCTTTTCGGTCATCACATTTATTCAAATTGGAAACATCCATCCGAACTCCCCATCGAACAAGAATAGACTTTTCAATTTCGCTAAACATTCACCTTGCATTTGCCTGAATATTTGCAAAAATTTCGGGTGAAATTTGACATGGCGATAAAGGTCTAATGCAGGTAGGAGTCGTGATATGGAGCGTGACCGTTTGTATTTCGCTTACGCGGACAATATGAATGAGGAATTGATCCGATCTATTTGTCCCGGGGCAGAGTTCGAAGGCGTGGCAGAATTAAGGGAGTATCGGTTGGATTTCAATGAAAAAGGCCAGCCGGTCGTCATCATGGACTGCCAACATTCGGTTTGGGGAATCGTTTGGTGTCTTTCGGTGCGCGATATAGCACTTTTGGATGAAAAAGAAACCAGAAAGTTTGGGAAACATTCCAAAGTAAAATTGCCGGTTTGGATCGAAGGTAACCGAGATGTCGATGCATTCATCTGCCTGCCAAATGAAACCGGCACTCCGATCTATCGGGTTTCATGTATTAACGATATCGTTGAACAAGCGGACTATTGGTCACTTCCCCGTTCGTACGTATCCTACATAAAATCGCTAAAGGGTCTGGAGAAGTAAATTTTATCCGTTCGATTTCTGTTCCCGGACATACAACTGGCCACAGGCGGCAGAAATATCCGATCCTTTACTGCGCCTAACGGTCACGGTAAACGGCGACTGATAGACTTCCTGAATAAAACGATCCACAACGCTTTCATCGGGCGGTTTATATCCAATATACTCGTTGGGATTATAGGGAATCAGGTTCAATTTACAAGGAAGCGAACCCAGTAGTGAAATGATCCGGTGTGCATCTTCCGGCGAATCGTTAAAACCTTTGATCAAAATATATTCGAATGTAACTCGGCGTTTCGACTTGCGCGTGTAATATTCAATCGCTTTCATTAATTCTTTCAACGGGTATTTCCGATTAATCGGAATCAGTTTGTTTCGCTTTGAATCGTCTGCGGCACTGAGAGAAACCGCCAGTTTGAAGCGATGTCCATCGTCGGCAAACCGATAAATTGCCGGGACGATCCCACAGGTCGATATCGTAATCTTCTTAGCGGCAATTGCCGGACCTAATTCGCTGTTCAAGATATTCGCGGCGGAGATAACGTTCTCATAATTCAAAAACGGCTCGCCCATTCCCATGAAGACGACATTGGTGACCGGCTTTTTCCCAAGAGAATTGATTAGCGTCAGTTGATCGACGATTTCACCGGCGGTCAGATTCCGGGAAAAACCCATCAGAGCCGTCGCGCAATAAGAACAGCCGATCGGACAGCCAATCATCGTCGAAAGACAGACCGTTACGCGTTTTTCTTCTACCATGTACACCGATTCCACGAATAATCCATCTTCCATCGCGAACAGATATTTCACCGTTTCATCAATCCGAGACGATTCCTTCGCCTTGAGCGTTACTGCGTTCAGTGAAAACGATTCAGAAAGAAGGTTTCTCAAATCATTAGACAGATTTGTCATCTCCTGAAAATCGCGGACGCCTTTTTGATACATCCATTGATAAATTTGCCGTGCATGAAATGGCTTTTCGCCGATTTCCAACATTAATGCCGTCAATTGATCAAGTGTCAAGCCTTTGATGTTTCGTTTGGTAACCAAATCGGCGTTCATAAAAATTCTCCGCGCAAGTTTACAAAAAATATCGTCACTAATCACGGAATTTCCGCATCAACTACATTGACATTCACTCTATCTAGAAATAAATTAACTGTCAGATGAATTTACTCCTGAAAATGAAATGTGCGCTAATCCCGGTCTTCGGATTTGTTGTGGCGCTTTCTGGGCAAAGTTATAACCTTTTAAACATCTTCCCTTCTGAAAAAGAATTGCATTCAGTTATTGTCTCCACTAATTCCGATTCGCTGGAGCCGGTGGCTTTTGTCTATTCGAACTGTATTCGGGATTTGAAAAACCGTATTCTTTTAAAGTGGACAGACACAGAAAAACTGTTTGAATCGGAAGACGGACGGTCGCTCGGCGTTTTATTTTTCGGAAACCCACCCAAGAATCCGACGGAACGACAGGATTTCATTCTCCAAACGATTTGCAGCCGGGATTCCGCGTCTCTTCCAATCAAAGGCACATTTATCCCGAACCGAAGTTCACCATCTTTTGCTTTCTCGGAAAATTGTCGAATGATCGCCGGCATTTTTCCCACAGGAGATCATCTGCGATTTTTCAATTTTCAAAATAAGGAAACCGGAAGTGTCACCTTTTTGCAAGAAACTGTCATTAACACCAACGAGTCGCGTGGACAATTTTGCGGCGACGGTTTGCGTTTCCTATTCTTCTCGTTCGTTAGCCGGTCGCCGCTCGAACCTCTTTCACCCGAACTGTTTATGTTCACGCCCATCGGAGAAATATTATGGAATTTTAAACCGCAGACAGGAGCGGTTCGGTCTTTTGCCACTTCATCCTCCGGAAAATTTTCCTTGATCAGCCTCAAGTTAGAAAATACCACCCCGCCCGGAGTCGCCCGCCAAACGATATTGCTTGACGAAAAAGGAACTGTTCTCGAGGTTTTCCCGTTTGGGTTTCGCTTGTGCGATATTGACGAAAAAGGTTCCTGGATTATATTCGCAGAAGAAAATTCGCTTCGACTGATATCGATCATAACTAAAAAAACATATTTCCTCAAAAAATCAGTCAGCGCAAATCGCATGATTACAGACGTTAGGTTTCTTCCGGAAAACAGATTCGCCGTCGTTACCGGATCGAAATCGTTCAATAACGACGATCGGATTTACAACCGTCCGGAAATCTTGGTTTATTCGTTTCGCGGTGACGTGCTGTTCCATGAGAAATTTTCAAGCGACTATTCTTACACCGGTCGCTTGCTAACTTCGGAAAACGGCTGGGTCATCGGTATTGTTCTCCAAAATCGCTTTATCACATATCGAAATAAAAACTGAACTCCGTGGCTGTCACTCACCGACAGGCTTGCAGAGAATCATTCAAGAAGAGAGGAATGGCTTATGAATTATATCTGGCTAGGATTGATGGTAATTTCCATTGTCGTCGGCGCTATCAACGGACGATTGGAAGAAGTGACCAATGCGGCAGTGACTTACGCGGCATCGGCGGTTGATATTGCGCTCGGGCTGATCGGCATTATGACCTTTTGGCTGGGCATCATGAAAATTGCCGAAAACGGCGGAATCATTAAAATTCTTTCCCGCGCGATCCGTCCTGTCGCCAAATGGCTATTCCCTGACATTCCGTCGGATCATCCCGCCATCGGCGCAATGCTGATGAACATCATCGCCAATTGGCTTGGTCTCGGCAACGCCGCCACGCCTCTGGGTTTGAAAGCGATGGACGAACTGCAAAGTCTGAATCCGGAAAAAGACACCGCAACAAACTCGATGGTCACTTTTCTGGCGCTGAACACCGCCAGCATTTGTCTGATCCCGATGACCGTCATAGCCGTTCGCGCGAAACTCGGTTCTGCAAATCCGTTCGAGATTATCAGTACAACGGTCGTTGCATCGACTTGCGCGACGATCGCGGGCGTCACGGCGGCGAAATTGCTCCAGCGCTTCCCGTCAATGAGAAAATCAAACCCGAACCGGGTTTCTGAGACGAGCGAGAAAGAGGAAAAATAATATGACCGACACGCTAACGGCAACCGCCATTTTCGACACGCTGAAACAGGTCGCACAAACTGCGGCAACCATCCCTCACGAAACGACGTTCGTCACGATCATGAAAGGTTTCTCGAACTACGCCATTCCGTTTTTACTCTTGGTCATCCCGGTTCTCGGCTATATCAAGAAAGTCAAGGTTTACGAGTCGTTTATTGACGGCGCCAAAGAGGGATTTAACACCGCTGTCCGGATCATTCCGTACTTAGTCGCCGTACTCGTGGCAATTGGTATGTTTCGCGCTTCAGGCGCCATGGACTATTTCGTCGCCATTCTTTCGCCGATCACCAATCTCATCGGAATGCCCGCCGAGACGTTGCCCGTTGCCCTCATGCGACCTCTTTCGGGAAGCGGCGCGCTGGGAATCGTAACCGAGTTGATGAAAGAGCACGGCCCGGACAGCCTCATCGGTCGAATCGCCTCGACGATGTGGGGAAGTTCGGAAACGACATTCTATGTTGTCGCGGTTTATTTCGGCGCGGTCGGCATCAAAAAAACCCGCCATGCAATTCCCGCCGGACTGATCGGCGACACCGTTGGGTTGATCATGGCCGTGATTCTCTGCATCATCGTATTTGGAATCTAAAAATCATTAAATAACAAATCATTTTCCGTTGAAAGAATGTTCAGCGGAAAATGATTTGTTTCAATATCGCCCAGAAGACGATTCTTTATTTGGTTCTTTTCAGGTTTGGCTTAGTCAATTTGATAAAGCCGATAAGTCTCCAGAAAACCCAGAGGATAACCATATAAAGAATAAGCAACCCCATCGTAATCCAGTAACCTCTATAGGTATTACCGAAGAAATTCATCGGCGCATTGAGTAAGATCAGAAGTGGCAAACCAAGGAATAGCGCGACTCCGCTGGAATAAACTAAGTCTTCTGCGACAGGCGTTTTGAAATCCGGATCGGTCACCCGAACAAGTACAAGACCCGAATTCAATGTGCCGGTCATTTCGCCGAAAATGCCGACGAAACGTTCGAAGTGATAATCGTCGAAAGCGCGGCGACAAACATAGCGAAGCAAGATATACGTAGCGATTGTCCCGAAGATCGACATAAACAAGAGCGGCGCCCAATATTTCCAAACAACCGTCAAACTAATAGCGGCAATCGATCCGACAACCAAATAATCGACAAAAAGTCCAGCGGTGCGATTCATCAAACCGGTATCGATCATATAACTCTTCTTAATTAAATCCAGCACTTTCCGAACAGCTATCGAAACCAACAAAGCTAAGACAAAGTGAAATGCCCAAACGGTTGCGACAAATTTCGCCGCGCCGTGCGCTTCCATGAATCCCACAAGAT
>Ga0210017_1001099_pt1 | contig 23519 bp, 24 predicted proteins | sample CryGeyCG2014_020_FD_183966 | JGI IMG/M metagenome (GOLD analysis project Ga0210017, IMG submission 183966) | Groundwater microbial communities from aquifer - Crystal Geyser CG08_land_8/20/14_0.20 (SPAdes) (version 2) | ecosystem: Environmental > Aquatic > Deep subsurface > Groundwater | place... | reverse complement strand
GGAATTGTTGCTGCTTTGATAAAGAAAGATTTCCGCCTGGGAAAATTAGCCGGTTTTATGAAAAAGGGAGTTTTGGGGTATGTTTTGGGTTTTGCTGTTTTAGAAATGGTTGCTCAGGCCCTTCCTAGTTTGGTTCTTATAGTTTCTGTTGCCTATGTTCTAATACTTTTAGCTTTGGTTGGGGTCAATTCTGAGCAATTTAGGAAAAATGGGTTTAAAGTTACCTGCTTTTTTACTGAAAGAATAGAAGGGACGAGGAAAACAAAAAGCGCGGCCGCGGGCCGCGCTTTTTGTTTTATTTATTTTCTTCTAACCAGTATTCTATGCCAATCAGGATAGGAAGTTATTCCCTGAAAAACCACGCCACCTAAAAAACCAAAAGAAAATTGGGGAAATGGTAAAAATTGATACCAAATTGCCGAAATTAAAATTCCCAGACCGTATAGCCAATGGTGCAAATGTAATTTGTAGTTACCGATATTGAAAATGGGGGATTTTAATCTGCCTGAAAGGAGTTTAGCTATAAAATAACCCAAAAGCATTCCAGAATAAATCTCTAAAGAAAAAATTGCTAAAGGAAGTCCCAAAAAGAATTTTGGTTTGACTAATTTTGGCTTTAAAAAATGCAGTTTTTTCATATTTGGCGGGGACGCCAGGATTCGAACCTGGAACGGAAATTTTGGAGATTCCCGTGATAGCCATTTCACCACGCCCCCTTCCTTATTTCTTAATTTCTTTGTGAACTGTATGCTTTCTACACCATTTGCAATACTTCCGCAATTCTAACTTTTTCTCAGCCATTTTTTTTGACTTATGAGTAAAGTAATTTATCCTTTTACATTCCGAACACTGAAATTTTATAAATGGTTTCTTTTTTACTGCCATAATTTTGAGCCGGGAGAGGGAATTGAACCCACGACCTTTTTCTTACCAAGAAAACGTTCTACCACTGAACTATCCCGGCATTAAGAAAGAAGAGTGATGAAGCAACGCATTCTTACACCGCTCATCCATAAAATATTTTAGTTTTGTATTAGACACATAAATCGTTAATGTGCCATATTGACTCTTATTTTTATAAGTTCCGCCCCTACTTTTTCTGATAATTGATGTAACAAACTTTGAACGAGGAATTCCTGTTTCTTTCTGCCAAAAATTTAATGCTCTTTCCAAATCTACATCATTAAATATATTTAATGCAGCTTTGATTTTTCGATTTTCGACTCCGCATATTTCTTTCAAAAACTTCAGAAATAATTTTAATATTTTGGGATTCGTATTCGTTAATATTACATGGTGTTTAGTTTTCTTTGTTCCTTCTCCCAAAAATAAACCAATTCCTAAATTAAAAAGTTCGAAATCTTTTAAGGTTTTTAATTCTTTGATTTTAAATGGGTCGCCATTTGGATTATATTTGATATAGTTAGCTTCATTTCTAGATCGTCTAGGAATATTGTATTTATCCATCCAGTATTTCACTCCGGAAGGAGAATACCCTACCTTACTAGACATTTCCATCATAGATAAACCACCTTTATATAATTTTTCTAATTTTTCTTTTGGTATCATTGAGGAAATTCTACTTCTTATTCTCCACTGTTATTTCAAAAGTTACAGTGTTATCGGGATCAGAACAACTAGCAACAGTGTATCCTTTTTTCTTTTCCCAGGGCAATTTCCCGCCATAACCAAGAGTCACAATATAAGGAAATATCGCAGTTAAGGCCCAGGTACATAGCCCTTTCGGGCATTTAGTCAAAGGGAATTTCCAGGTATCCCCTACTTTATGACCCGCCTCACAAGGACCATTAACTTTAATTACTTTCACTTTTATAATCGGCATTGGGTATTTTTTGGGCATTATTTTTGAATTTTTATTTGTGGGTGCGGCAGGAATTGCACCTGCGAAGCCCGAAGGCGCGAGTTTTACAGACTCGTGTGTTAGCTACTCCACCACGCACCCATTTTAGTCATTTTACCAAATAATTAGCTATTTTTCAATAATTTTTCCGTGCTTTTTTCGCCAGTCTGCGATTTTTTGGTGATGGCCGGATAACAGAACTTTTGGAACTTTCCATTTTGTCCCTTTTTTGGGGCTGAAAACTTCCGGTCTTGTATATTGAGGATACTCAATAAAACCTTTTTCTTTGGTAATTCTTTCTTTTAGCAACTCGGGTTTTCCTAAAACGCCGGGAATTAATCTGGCCACCGTCTCAATTACCACCATGGCCGGCAGTTCTCCACCCATTAAATCGTAATCGCCAATTGATAATTCTAAGTCAGCAATATATTTTGCCACCCTTTCATCTACTCCCTCATATCTGCCGCAAATCAAGATAAGCTGATTAAGTTGACTAAGAGAATAAGCCAATTTTTGATTAAATTTTTTCCCCCTCGGCGTAAATAAAATTACTTTAGTTTTTAAGGAGCTTAGCTCCTTTATCGCTTTGTAAATTGGTTCGACTTTTAAGACCATTCCTAATCCTCCACCAAAAGGTCTGTCATCAACTGTTTTATGTCTGTCTTTCACCCAATCCCTTAAATCATGAATGTTAATCTTAATCAACTGCTTTTGTTGGGCTTTTTTAATGAAAGATTCTTTTAAATAAGAATCGAAAATTTCGGGAAAGATTGTGATGATATCGAATGTTAGCATAAAACAAAAACAGGCTATTTTTGATGATAGCACTGTTTTTGTTCTCTGTAAACTGTAAGCTTACAGTTTCAGCTCTTCTAGCTCCTCTCCTCCAATCGGAGCTCTTCTTCCTCGAGCAGGAGCCCTACCACCTTCTGGTTCTTCGATCTTTAAATTCACGCGAGCGTGATTTTTCAGACCGACAATTCGAACCAAACTCCTAATGGATCTGGCAGTGGCACCAGCCTTACCGATGATCTGACCCATGTCTTCGGGATTTACTTTCAAAGAAAGCAGAACTCCCATTTCATCAACCTTGCGGTCGATTTTGACATCTTCTGGGTGATCAACCAAGGCTTTTATCAAGTACTCAAGGAATTCCTGATCAGATGTTTTTTTCTCAGCCATATTACCAATCGCGATTATTGCTGATAATTTATCATTACAGTAGCCCCGACCTTGCAGCCTACCCTCGCTTAACAACAATTCAGAGGTTTGGCCAAACTGAATAAGTGTAGCTACTATTTCAAATTTTAATTTATTTCTAAAATTTGTCAAGAGCAGAACGGCGAGCTGGACACTAATTCTGTTTCGGACTCTTTCAAAAAAAAGATCTGTAAGCGATTCCAAATAATTAATGTCCATTTCGCCGTTATGAAAGATTTTGTGTTGAAAATTACTCTCCCCTCTAATTTTTAGTTATCCCTGTCAATTGTCTCTAGCTTTCCATCTCTAAAGAAAATTGACAGAGAGAAGAAAGAGCAATAAGGGAATACTGCTGACTTCCGGCAACTGGGCGGATCGCGACTGATCCAGACCGCCCAGATTCACCGAAAGTTCAGCAAGTATTAACCTTATTATCGCTTTTCTTCTTTCTCACGAAGGGTGTGAAGGAGCAAATCTTTTTCTTCCAATTTTTTGAAGGAAAGAGATTTGTTCTCCACCTCCTCTGACACTTGTATTATAGCATGTGCTCCAAATTTGTCAAGCCCAAAAGCCCCCGGCCTGTTTAGGTGTGGGGGCTAGAGAGAGTATTAAATAGAAGATAATTTTTATTCAGTTTTTGCTTCTTGAGGTTTTTCTGGTTCAGCTGGTTTTTCTTTTAGTTTCTCTTCTGCTGGCTTTGCCTCAACTTTAGGTTCTTCTTTGGGTTTTTCTTCTTTAGGTTTCTCTTCTTTAGGTTTCTCTTTCATTTTCGCTTTCTTGTGAACGGCAATCTTTTTTCCTTCAATGATTTTTTCCGAAACCAACAAATTAAAAACTGTTGGAGAAGGTTTGGCTCCCACTGACAGCCAATATTTAATTCGTTCTTGCCTCAAAACTTTTTCTTTGGTCACTGGATTATAATTACCTAACTCCTCGACAAACCGACCTGCCCGAGCAGGCTTTCTCTTATCAGTCACTACTATTTTAAAAGAAGGCTGATTTTTTTTACCTATTCTAAAGAATCTAATTACTAACATGTTACCAACTTCTTGTTTTTAAAGCGTTTTTGGCAGCTTCTTCTTCGGCTTCTTGCTTTGAAGAGCCCTCGCCTTTGGCAACCAGATCTTGGCCAAGAAAAACTCCGATAATAAAGTGTTTTGCATGGTCAGGACCCCATTCATCCAAAACCCTGTAAGAAGGGGTGATTCCCGCTCTCTCTTGAGCTTCTTCCTGAAAGCGGGATTTGGTATCTTTGAAAAGACCTTTTTCAATAATTTCGGGTAATTTTGTTATTAAATACTTTTTAATAAATTTTTGACAGGAACCCAACCCCTGGTCAAGATAAATTGCCCCAATTAAAGCTTCAAAGGTATTAGCTAAAATATATTGCCTGGCTTTTCCTAATTCTTTGGCTTCTCCTCTTGAGAGTAATAAATAATCATTAAGATCTAAATCTCTGGCAATCTCGGAAAGTATTTTAGCATTGACCAGTGCTGCCCGCCAATTGGTTAGTTCTCCTTCTGATTTTTTAGGATATTTTTGATAAAGATATTCAGTAATAACGAGCTCTAAAGCGGCGTCACCCAGAAATTCTAATCTTTCATTGTGTGCGAGGGGAAAATCCGGGTTTTCGTTTAAATAAGAACGGTGGCAAAAAGCCTGAGTTAACAAATCCTTATTTTCAAATTTAAGACCTAATTTTTTCTCAAGAGAAGAAAGTTCTTTCATGGTGTTCTTTGTGATTCTTCGGTTTTTTCAATTTCTTTATACACTGTTCCTAATACTCCATTAATAAATTTACCCGAACTCTCTCCGCCAAAAGATTTGGCCAATTCAATTGCTTCATTTATTGCCACTTTAGGAGGAACGGCAGTTTTATCTTCGTATAAAAGTTCGTATAACCCCATTCTTAAGACATTTCTATCAACAATACTAATTTGGTCAATCGGCCATTCAGGGGCAGCTTTTTCAATGATTTTATCGATTTCTTGAAGATGTTGAACAATACCGGTGATTAACTGCCAGACAAAGCTTGTATCCTCTAATCCTGGTCCGAATTCTTTGATATTTCTTTCGACAATCTTCTCCAAATTTACTTTCTTCCCAAAAAAATCCCATTCATAGAGAGATTGCATTGCTATAGATCGTGATAGGTGACGACTAGACATTTTATTTTTTAGATAATTCTTCCCAGGTTAAAGGTTTTTCTTTAGGTTTTTCTTCCTCACCTTTTTCTTTGGCTTTCATTTCTCTTTCTCTTTTCTTTCTTTCTTTTTTAGTTAGTTTTTTCAAAACATCAATTATTTCTACTCCTTTGTAATAGCCGCAATTGGAGCAAACGGTGTGAGGAAAGACCGGTTTTCCGCATTTTGGACACTTAGCCAAAACCGGCGCTCGGGCCCAAATATGCATTCGGCGCTGATTCCTTCTCGATTTAGTTTTTCTCTGTTTTGGTACGCCACCCATATTTATTCAGGATAACAAAAATTTTAAAAAAAACAAGCCCCTATTACTTACTAGTAAAAACCGGGGGGCGTTGAAAACTACTAAAAGATAATTAAATAAATCTATCAAAAAATTCTGAAATGATGGTGAAAATTTTCCTTAACCAACCGAATGGTGCTACCTCCTGCCATTCAGGTAGAGGCAGCTCAACGCCTATAGTCTGAGTCCGAGAATCAGAAGGACCAGCCGTCACTCCAAGGGTTAGAGTAACTTCTTTTTGACCAGCTGATTGGAATTTGGTAGATGGGTTGGTTCCAGAGCCGGTAGAGGGATTACCATTTTGAAATGTCCAGGAGTAACTGGTAATAGAGCCGCCTTCTGGGGGCGAGGATTGGTCTAAGAAATAGACCACCTCACCTACATTGGGTTTGATATCAGAGCAGGTTTTCCAGTTAGTGTTGTCCAGGGAACATTTGAAGTCAGCTATGGCGCTTTGCTTGATAGTAAAGGTTTCTTGGTCAGTAGCCGATGTTCCTTTGGAATCTTCGACATAAAGTTCAACAGTATAGGTTCCTCGACTTAAAAATTGGGGAGTAAAGTTACATAGGGCATTGGGAGGAGAACAACTCAAATCGGGGTCAGTTTTCCAATTTAAGATATCCCATTCTGATTTGGTAATATCAGACTGGCCATCAGGGTCAGTAGAGTTATTTATTAAATGGAAGGGGCAAGAAGTATAGGCATAACAATCAGTGGTCCCACATTCTGAAGGGTCACAGGAGATGGCTGCTGTTGGAGGATAATTAGCAGGATACCCTTCACCTTCGGCTTCAGCTTCTGCTTCGGCTTCTGCTTCTGCCTCTGCTTCAGCCTCAGCTTCTGCCTCTGCTTCTGCTTCGGCTTCGGCTTCACCTTCACCAGAAGGAGGGGGTGGTGGATTCCATTCTTCTATAACAATGGGTGGAGGTGGCGGAGGGGGAGGCTCTTCTGAAGGCGGAGGGGGTAGCTCAGGATGAATAACAACGCTTGCCTCACTATAAAGAGTTGTCTCACCAATAATAGGAAAAGTCCAGCCATGGATTTCAGTAACCGTAACTGTAGTCGGACCTTCATATCCTTCAAAAAATGTGCTACCAGTTGCCTCATAAACAATCTCATGAGGATTATCTGTCTCATAACTGGTTACTTCAACATAATTAGTATCTGCCCAACTATCAATCCATTCGCCAGTGGCAATAGCGGCATTAATCACTGGATCTTCTAACGTGGGATCTCCAACAAGATCTCCAACAACATCTAATACCGCAGCCACACCCGTTTCTACCACCACCGCTGCTCCACAAACAGTGGCAGCAACATTAGTGGCTGTGTCAACCACAGTATCCCATCCCATACCAGCTGCCTCTCCAAATGAGGTTTCATTGGCCGGAGCAACATCGTTATAAGTAGTGGTCTCTGCTTGGCCAAAAGAAACTACTTCAGCTGCTGTATCAGAAACCCAATCGGTAAAACTATCCCACCAACCCCCACCTTCTCCTTCACCTTCACCTTCACCTTCACCTTCACCTTCACCCTCACCTTCTCCTTCTCCTTCGCCTTCACCTTCGCCCCCGGCTAAAACAAATTCTTGAGAACCATTATTAGCTTTATCAAAAGAAACTAAATGAAACCCTTTAAAAGAGGTACCAAACAAAATCAGAATTAAAATTAATAAAAGAGTTATTGTTTTTTTCATAAATTAATAAAAATACTGGCCGTAGCCAGCAATTTATTATTTAAGACCGATGATTATCCAACCAGCTCCAGCAACGAACAAGGTCAAGGTAATTATTATTACTAAAAAGGAAGTAAAACCAAACCCTATTCCTTTAATTCGCCTTTTCTCTTTAAAAGTCTGGTAAGTTAAACGAACTAAAAAAAAGGCTCCAATCGCTGTTCCTATTCCTACCAAAAAAAGAATGATTGAAGTTAAATAAGGATTCATATTTTAATTATACTACAAAAAACCCGTCAAGCAATATCTCTATGGATAACTAAATAGCTTTAAAAATAAGGTGAGGCGGGTTTAAAAGTCCCCGCCCCTTTTAATGGCTGAAATCCTTCTCTGGCGCCATAAGAAATAAGTCCTGGAAAGACAACTGATTGTTCCAAGAATAACACTAATTAGAATAGGTGCTATTCCGATAGCTACTGCTCCCGGTGCTTCTAATAATTTCGGCCCCACTATTAATACTAAGGCTAGGGTTACCAGTAGAAAAAATATCCCTGGAATGAGGTTTAATAAAATACTTTTGGGCTTCCATAAAATAATCACCCCGATTAATAAGAATAAACACATCAATCCAATCTTCAGAGCCAAGGGATTAAGTGCCGATGATAATGGGACCCGCGCCCCGAGGCAAGCCAGACCAATTATAATCAGAACTACTCCAATAACTACTTCAACTATTCTGATCAATCTTTTAAAAATCTTTCTAATCAATCCAAATGTTTTCATTTCATCCTCCTTTTTAACTTTTAAGAACTATTGATACGAGTAAACTATTTAAAGTTTAACACATTTTAACAATTTGTCAATATTACAAATTTAATCAGTTAACAATTTTAGGGGATTAATTTCATAAATAATCTTTAAGGTTTCTTCATCTAAATAAAGGCCATTAAGATATTCACCAGAAAAGGGTTCTTGGTATTGCTTTTTTTCTAAAAAATCACGATAGACTCTAATATTCTCTGAAATAGGAAATCCGGTTTGAAACTTTGCTTCTGTAACTACCATATCCGTTCCAAATAAAAATCGGTCCCGGTGCTTGATTATAAAATTACGATAAAGTTCGGGGTTCTCAGAAATATGCTTTAATCCATCGGTTAAAAATTTTGGTCTGCCGAGGGAAATATCAGTATAAAAATTGGGATATTTTTCGAATAAATTTTCCATTCTTTTTAATCTTTCTTCATTCCACATCGATAACATAAAATGAGGAACAATTATTGTAAGCTCAGGAAATTTTTCCATTAAAGGAACAAATTCTTTATAATATTTTGGCAGATTGATATGAAACATAATTGGGAGACCTTCTTTCTGGCAAAATTCAAAAACCGGATCCATTCTCGAATCATCAAGGGAAATAACATGAAAGGGTCCTTTGCCATGGCTGCCGCCATGGCCGTAATAAAGTTTTAATCCTTTGGCGCCTAAGTTAAGATAGTTCTTAAATTTTTCTAGATTATTTTGGTCAAGAGGATTTAAGGTTGGAAAGGCAACAAATTTGTCTGGATATTTTTTAGCTATCTCAATTATTTCTAAATTGTTTTTTTCGTATTCTTCAAACCCCATATTTTTAGCTAAATAGAGGGTGTAATTTGGACTACCCAATAAAACAGTTTTAGAGATATTGTTTTCCTTCATTATTTTAAGAAGTTTTTTGGCTTCATTTAGCGATTCAATATGTTCATGAAAATTGAAAATTTTCTCAATCTTTTTTGTTTCTTCTATTTCAAATTTTCTCTCTTTGAAAAAGAAATAATTAAAAACAGCGGAGATTCCAATCAGAAAAGTGATTATCAGAAGAATAAATTTTTTAGACTTTAAATTTTTCATTTTTAATTTGCTTTTTTATTAAGGAAAAAGCGCTAATTCCAAAAGCAAAAATTAAAATCCAATCGCCGAATTTAATGTAAGGAGTTTTTTCAGAAATGGAGGGAACTTCGTCAAAAATAATTTGATTTTCAAAGTTGGAAGATTTCTTTATAATTTCTCCCCGGTCATTAATAATAAAGGAGCTCCCGTAATTTGTTGCCCTAACTAAATATTTTCCATTTTCAGCTGCCCGCAATTGTAAGATTGCCTGAGTTTGAGAATCTAATATCTTTGAGCCATGAGAAAAGGCTAAAGAACTCAAATTAAAAAGAATTTGAGCGTCATTTTTTGTAAATTGGCGATGGAGATTGGGAGAAAAAACTTCCGAACAAAAAAGGGCACCTCCTGAGAAATGATTACTGGAAAAAACAACTATCTCTTTTCCCTTTTTATAACCCCTTGATTTTTCAAATTTGTTAACCCAGCTTTTATTAATAATTTGAGCAGGTAACTTAATAGCATAAGGAAGATACTCGCCAGCCGGAGCTAAGAGTAATTTTTGGTATTGAGTTAGGGTTCCTCTTTTTGTGCTATAAAGAGTAACAATCGACTTTATATCCTCTGGAGTTTCGGTTCTGGCCGAATCAATTATTAAGAATTCTCTTTCAGGAAAAATTTTGGCTAAAATTTCTTTAGCTTCTTTTTGAGCCAAAAAACGAGAATCTTCAGGAAAAACAAAAATATCTAAATCAGGATGAAGTTGAAAGGCCATCTGAAGTAATTTAATCTGAGTCTGAAATTTTTCTTGAGCCATCTCTTTGGTCTGATGGAAAAAGGAAGGAAATTTAGTCTGTAAAATGGCTATTTTAAAAGAGGGAATATTTTCAGTTTTTAAGAATGGGGAATAAAAATAGCTAAAAGAAATTAATCCCAAAATTATTAAAATTATTAAACTAAAAAATAATTTTTTTGAAGGAAGTTTAGTTTTTACTAAATTTCTAATAAGTAAAAAAATGAAAACATTAACAAAAACAATTAAAAAACTGATAAAATATATTCCTCCAATACTAGACAAAAATCTCAAAAATTGATTTTGAGCACCAAAATAGCCAAAGTTTCCAAATGTCCAATGAGGGCCTAAAAGCGATTCTTTCCCAAAAAATAAAAATCCAACCATCCAGGTTCTCAGATATTCAAAAATAATCCAGAGGAAGGGAATTAACAATAAATTAAACCAACCTCCTCTTTTTAATTTCAAATAACTCAAAGCAAAAAAACCGAAAAATAGAGCTAAAAAACCAACTAAAATTAGCCAAGCTAAAAAAATCAAAAAAAAGCCAAGAACATTATTTTCTATCCCAATCCAATTTAAAGGCCAAAGATGAAAAAGCCAACTCATTGCCTGGCCAAAAAAAATGAAACCAGCTAAAAAACTAAAGAGAAAAGTTTTTTTAGAAGAAATCTTATTTAATTCAAGGAAGCTAATCAATGGTAAAATGGCGAACCAGCTCAGAAATCTTAGAGTGGGAAATAAAAAACCGCTCCCTAAAAGTAGGCCGGAAAAAAGGGAATAAATGTTTAATTTTCTATTTTCCATTTTTTATTGGTCGGAAACTCTTGCGATGGATTTTACAAGGACCATATTTTTTTAGCATTTTAAAATGGTGTTTTGTTGGGTAGCCTTTGTGTCTATCAAAACCATATTTAGGATATTTTTTATGAAATTTTCGCATTCGCTTATCCCTCGTAACCTTCGCAATAATACTGGCTGCCGAGCAGGAAAAGACTTTTTCATCCGCCTTCACAATTGATTTTTGAGGAGTTTTTAAATCGATTTTGAAATTCCCATCTAAAATTAAAAAATTAGGTTTCCTTTTCAGTTTCTTAATCGCTTTTATCATTGCCAATTTCGTTGCTTCCAAAATATTGATTTTATCAATTACCCTTTCCGAAACCCTCCCTATCCCCCACTCTATTTGAGGGTTTTTAGTTAAAATTTTGTAAAACTCTTCTCGTTTTTTCGCCGACAATTTCTTTGAATCCTTAAGATTCTGAAGTTTAGAATTTAGAATTTGGGGTTTAGGATTTTTGATTGAGACTACAGCAGCAACAACTGGCCCTGCCAAACTGTTACCTGTAAAATATCCTGTACCGTTGCGCCTTACATAAAAATTGTGATATTTAGGAAGTTGGAGGCAAAAAACATTTCCTTTATAAAATACCTCTTTCTTATGTAAATGTTTCACTATAGCTTTATTATTTCTTCGTAAACGAATTTCAAAACAAGGAACTCTATTTTCTTTTTTAATTATTCTTCCTTCTATTAAACCATCTCTCGGTTTTCTTACACTTGTGTGATATGTCCAACCTGCTTTTAATAAAATTTCTTCAAAATCATCTCTTAATTTCTTAGAAACAGTGTAATATTCACAAACTTCTTTTCTATTTTTTCCTGTATAACAAGCTCCATCACCCGATATCACCCAATTTATAAGAATATTTAAAAGATGCGGGGGTAACTCTTTAATTTCTTTAGGTACAAATTTATTATAACGGTTACCAAATTGTTTTAAGTATGTATACAGTTGTTTATTATAGCAAGTAAAACCCTCTTTAAATTTGTTAAACCTAAATGGAAGTTTTCTTAGCAAGGTATAAATTTTTTTATACTTACTCTGAGAAGCATTTTCATTTTGAGAAATAGTGATTCTATAATTTCCTCTTTTCTTATCGTAAGAAGTGGAGCCCTCTGATAAAAATATTCCTAAAAAAGCGACCCACAATTTAATGTCTATAATTTTTTCTTTATTTTTATCTATTTTAGGCAGTTTGAAATAATTTTTATTTATTCCTTTCCATTGACCTCCTCGAGGGATAAAATCATTATTAGCTAAATTAGTTACTCTTTTTCTTTCACCCCTGGTCTTATATCCAATTAATTTCAATCTATTATTATCCTTTTTGTCTCTCTTGAAAACCCTCCTAATGATAGTGAAATAATGGTCCGGAGTAACAACTATATTTATTCCTCTATTTTTTAATTCTATAAGATTGCCCTTAAAATCTTTTTCTATAACTTTTTCTACTTTCTGCCACTTTATATAACCTTCGTTAGTATAGGACAATACTCTATCTTCTAACCTAATATCACGATAAAACTTCCAACCATTATTGGTTAACACTTCGGCATCTGGTCTTTCACAACCTCTACCTGCCTCATCCAAACAGGCTACTTTTTTATATCCTTTTTTCCACAATTTTTTTTCCTCTTTTAGATTTGGGTATTTCATTGGTTCATTGTATCATATTTGACTTGCCTTTAAGAAAAAAGTAAAATGATTTAATTCTATGAAGTTTACTCATCTCCACGTTCATAGTCACTACTCCCTCTTAGATGGTTTGCCAAAAATTGATGAAATTTTAGATTATGTGAAGGAATTGGGTATGGATTCCTTAGCCATCACTGACCACGGCAACCTTTACGGAGCGGTGGAATTTTATAAAAAAGCAAAGGAAAGAGGAATAAAACCCATAATCGGAGCTGAGGTCTACTTGGCCTTTGAAAGAATGTACCAGGAGAGACCGAATATTGATGACAAAAGATATCATTTAGTTTTACTGATAAAGAATGAACAAGGTTATAAAAATTTAGTTAAGCTTTTAACCAAAGCCCACCTGGAAGGTTTTTATTACAAACCCAGGGTTGATGAGGAATTGTTAACTCAATATTCTGAAGGTTTAATTGCTCTTTCGGCTTGTTTGACCGGAAAAATTCCCAAAATGATTTTGGCAAAAAAAATGGATACAGCTGAAAAAACCGCGAAGACCTACCAAGAAATCTTTGGCAAAGATAATTTTTATTTAGAAATCCAATACCACCCAAATTCTCCTGACCAAAAAGTTGCTAACAAAGGTTTAATTTCTCTATCAAAAAAATTGGGTATTCCTTTAGTGGCCACCAACGATGTCCATTATTTAAAACCCGAAGACGCCCAAGCTCAAGATATTTTAATGCTCATTAACACCGGCGCTGACCCAAATGACCCAGAAAGATTAAGTTTAAGAGAAGACGATTTCTCAATGAGAAGCCCAGAAAAAATGCTGGAAGATTTTAAAGATTTGCCGGAAGCAATTGAGAATACTCAAAAAATTACTGAACTCTGTAATTTCCAATTTGAATTAGGGAAAATCAAACTACCTTCCTTCGAAGTTCCTTCGGAAAAATCTCCCGATGAATATTTAGAAGAGCTTTGTTCTCTGGGATTAAAGAAAAGATATGGAGAACGCCCGCAAAAAGAAATCATCGATAGATTAAATTATGAGCTCTCGGTCATCAAGCAAACTGGTTTTTCTTCTTATTTTTTAATTGTCCAGGATTTTGTTAACTGGGCCAAGGAAAATCGGATTGTTGTTGGCCCAGGCAGGGGTTCGGTGGCGGGCTCTTTGGTGGCTTATGTTTTGAATATCACCAATGTTGACCCATTAAAATACGAACTTTTATTTGAAAGATTTTTAAACCCTGGGAGGGCAGCCGGGCTCCCTGATATTGATTTGGATTTTACGGATAGGCGACGAAACGAAGTGATAGATTATGTGGCTCAAAAATATGGCCGAGATAAAGTGGCTCAGATTATTACTTTTGGAACAATGGCTTCAAGAGCGGTAGTTAGAGATGTAGGAAGAGCCTTAAATTACACTTATAGTTACTGCGACCAGATTGCCAAAATGATCCCTTTTGGACTAACTTTGGACCAAACCTTAGCTAGTGTTGAGGAATTTCGTCAGGCCTATCTAAGTGACCTTCAAGCCAAAAAATTAATTGACTTCGCTAAGAAATTAGAGGGTTGCGCTCGCCACGCTTCGACCCATGCCTGCGGTGTGGTGATTTCAGCCACGCCCTTAGATGAAATTGTGCCTCTCCAACATCCCACCCAAGACGAAACAGCTATTGTTACCCAGTATGAAATGCATACTATCGAAGATTTAGGTCTTTTAAAAATGGATTTCCTGGGATTAAAAAACTTAACCATTATCGAAGACACCCTGGCTCGTATTTATAAAGTTCAGGGTAAAAAAATTGATATTGAAGTGCTTCCTTTGGACGATAAAGAAACTTATAAATTATTACAAAAAGGAGATTGTATAGGTCTCTTCCAATTGGAATCAGAAGGGATGCGGGGATATTTAAAACAATTAAAGCCAACGGAATTGGAAGACATTATTGCCATGGTGGCCTTGTATCGACCGGGTCCCATGGCTTTAATACCTGAATACATTGCCGGAAAACACAAGAAAAAGAAAATTGAATATCTGCATCCAAAATTAAAACTAATTTTAGAAAAAACTTACGGAATAATTTTGTATCAGGAGCAGGTGATGAGAATTGCCCAGGAATTAGCAGGATTTACTTTATCTGAAGCAGATGTTTTAAGGAAAGCCATCGGCAAAAAAATTAGAAAACTCCTAATAGCCCAGAAAGAAAAATTTATTGAAGGCTGTAAAAAAAATGGAATAAAAGAAGATGTCTCCCAAAAAATCTGGCACTGGATTGAACCCTTTGCCCGTTACAGCTTCAACCGGAGTCATAGTGCTGCTTACGCTATGATTGCCTACCAAACCGCCTACTTAAAAGCCCATTTCCCGGTAGAATTTATGGCTTCCCTTTTAACTTCGGAAAAAGCTGATGTCGAAAGAATTGGCTTTTTAATCGGAGAATGTAAAAAAATGGGAATTGAAGTTTTACCTCCCGATATTAATGAAAGTTTGGAGAACTTTACCGTTGTTTCCCCAAAACAGATTCGCTTCGGGCTCTTAGCCATTAAAAATGTGGGGTATAATATTGTGGAAACAATTGTTAAAGAAAGAAAGGCTTCAGGTATCTATCGTTCCATTCTCGATTTTGTTGGTCGAATTAATTCCCGCGATTTGAATAAAAAATCTTTAGAGAGTTTAATAAAGGCTGGTGTTTTTGACAGATTAGCTGAAAGAAATCAACTTTTATCTAACTTAGAAAAATTATTAGAGTCGGCCCGAGAGACCCAAAGAGTCAAAGCTAATGGTCAAAGAGGACTTTTTGACGGAACGACCCAAAACATTGAGATCCAGCTTTCTCCAACCAGTCCAGCTTCGAGAACTGAAAAATTGAGTTGGGAAAAGGAATTATTGGGCCTCTTCGTTACCTCCCACCCCCTGGAAGATTTTAAAAAAGTTTTAGAAAAGAAATCTTTGGCTATTTCCGAAGTTAAAAACACTTTAATAAATAGACAGGTTAAAATTTGCGGTCTTATTTCAAGTATTAAAAAAATCATTACTCGAAATGGAAAACCAATGCTCTTTTTGAATTTAGAAGATTTAACTGATAAAATTGAAGTGGTTGTTTTTCCGGGAGTGATTCAAAAGAATCCTTCCGCTTTCCAGGAGAATAAAATTGTTTTTGTTTCGGGTCGGGTTGATATGAGAGATGGCGTCCCAAAAGTGATTTGTGAAGAAATCGAAGAAATTTTAGAGGAAACCTAAAATTTCTTCTCCCACCCTACGCTCGCTTTTGCTCGCTTGGGTAATCGAAGAAATAATAAATGAAATATGAAAATAGAAACTATTAGACATTCTCTAGCCCACATAATGGCAGCGGCGGTTCAGGAATTGTATCCCGACACCTGCTTTGGCATTGGGCCAGCAATTGAGAACGGTTTTTACTATGATTTTGACTTAAAAAGGACTCCAACCCCCCCACCACCCTCCCGCCTTCGGCGGGCCCCTCGCTTAGCTCCTTCAGATTTACCAAAGATTGAAGCGAAAATGAAAGAACTAACTAAACAGGACATTTCTTTCAAAAAAGAAAATGTAACGAAGAAAGAGCTCGTTACACTATTCGATAAGCAGCCGTATAAATTAGAATTGATAAATGAATTGCCCGGAGAAAAATTAACAATTTACAAATCCGGAGATTTTATTGATCTGTGCGCTGGTCCCCACGTTAAATCGACTAAAGAAATCCCGGCAGATTCCTTCAAATTAACTAAAATTGCCGGTGCCTATTGGCGAGGGTCAGAAAGAAATCCGATGTTAACCAGGATTTATGGAGTGGCTTTCAAGACAAAAAAAGAATTAGATAATTTTCTATTAAAAGAAGCTGAAGCCGAAAAAAGAGACCATCGAATTTTGGGTCAAAAATTAGAATTGTTTTTGTTTGATGAAGAGGTCGGAGCAGGACTGCCTGTCTGGATGCCAAAAGGCGCGACTTTGAGGAAAGTTATTGAAAATTATTTATACCAAGAATTGCTTTCCCAGGGGTACCAATGGGTCACCACCCCTCATATTGGAAAGTTATCGCTCTGGCAAACTTCCGGCCATTGGGAATTGTACCGAGAAAATATGTACTCCCCCATTGATATTGAAGGAGAAAAATATTTATTGAAACCAATGAATTGCCCTTTTCATGTCAAAATTTATCAATCCAAAATTCGTTCTTACAAAGATTTACCTCTAAAATATGCTGAACTGGGAACGGTTTATCGTTATGAAAAATCGGGCGTTTTGCATGGCTTAGTCAGAGTTCGGGGCTTTACTCAAGACGATGCCCATGTTATCTGTGTGCCAGATCAGATTTCTCAAGAATTAACTAAACTTTTAAAATCTGGGCTGAAAATTTTAAAAACTTTTGGATTTAAAGATTACGAGGTCTATCTTTCCACCCGGCCAGAAAAATATGCTGGCACTCTTGAGGGCTGGAAAAAAGCTACCAATTCTCTCAAATATATACTCAAAAAACTTAAGTTAAAATATCAAACTGATCCTGGCGGAGGAGTTTTTTATGGTCCCAAAATTGATGTTAAAATTAAAGATTCCCTTGGCAGACCCTGGCAATGTACGACAATTCAGGTTGATTTTAATTTGCCTGAGCGTTTTCAAATGACTTATATTAACCAAAAAGGTAAAAAGTCCAGGCCAATAATGATTCACCGAGCTTTATTGGGTTCAATTGAGAGATTTATTGGGGTTTTATTAGAACACTATGCCGGGGCCCTGCCTTTATGGTTATCACCAGAACAAATCTGGATAATTCCGGTTGGTAGTCGTCACGAAAAATATGCTCAAAATGTTCATCACCAGGTGATGAACATGGAGGTAAGGAGTGAAGTTAAAGATGAGGCAGAAACTGTTTCTAAAAAGGTTAGAGATGGGGAGATTCAAAAAATTCCCTATATGTTAGTTGTCGGAGACAAAGAAATGAAAACAAAATCGGTCAGAGTGAGAGAAAGAGGAAAAGGAGACATCGGCATTGTGAAATTGAATAAATTTTTAGAAAAGGTTAAAATGGAAATTGAGAAAAAGAAATAAAGGTCGAGCCATAATCCATAGTTTAATAAGCATGAACTATTTAAAAATTTTCTTATTAAGTTTTGTTTTGGTGTTTGCTGTAGGATTAGTGGCTGCGGCTCAAGAAACGCTAGCCGAAGAGGCGGTGAATCTCGATGAAGATGTTCAACCCGAAGATTTGGGGGTTGGTGAACCTCGGCTTTTGCCCGATAATCCTTTTTATTTCCTGAAAAATTGGGCGAGAGGCATCCAGCAAGTTTTCACTTTTAATCCAATCGGAAAGGCGGAGTTAAGAATGAAATTTGCGAATGAGAAATTGATGGAGGCAAAGAAAATAGTTCAAAAAACCCAGGATCCAGAAACAATTAAAAAAGCAACTGAAAACTATCAGCAGGAAGTGGAAAAAATAAAAAATCAGGTGGAGAAAATAAAAGAAAAAGCAAAAGAAAATCCCCAAGTTGAGAGTTTCTTGGATAAATTTATTCAGCAGCAAACCCTACATCAGAAACTCTTGCAAAAACTTGAAACTCAAGTTCCTCCTCAAGCCTTTGAGAAAATAGAAGAAGCGCGAGAAACCCATTTAGAGAATTTTCAAGGCGTTATGCTGAAACTTGAGGACCGTACAGAAAAAATTACTGAAAAATTAGATAAAATTCTGGAAGAACAAAAAGGTAGCCAATTCAAAGAGTTCAAGAATTTGGAGGTTCTAAAGAATCTAGAAGAGAAAGTTCCGGAAGAAGCAAAAGATGCAATTAAAAGAGCTGAAGAAAATGCGATAATCAGATTGAAGGGAGATTTAGAAAAAATGTCTTCAGAAGACCAAGAAAAATTCAAAGAATACACTGAGAAAATTTCCGGTGAGAAGGAAAAGCAATTAGAAATTATGGAGAATTTGAAGGCGAAAATAAAAGAAGCTCCGGAAACGCCAAAAATACTTGAACTAAAGGAAAAATTAGAGGAAGGAAAAGTAAAGATTTTTGAAAAAATTGAAAAAGGGTTAGAAAAACTCAATTGCCCACTTTGGGCGGCACCTGCTCTTGGTTTTTGTAAAGAAGGAAGGGTGATTATTGAGAAAGATCCTACAACCGGTTGTCCCCTGGCACCAAAATGTATAATACCCGGCGAGATAGAAACTCTACCTGTTCAACCAGAAAAACCGGAAGCTGTTGAGGCTGTCTGTATTGCTTTATGGGACCCAGTCTGTGGCAAAGATGGAAAGACTTATTCAAATTCCTGTTTTGCTAAATTAGCTAGTGTGGAGATAGCATATAAAGGAAAATGCGAAGCCAATGAGTGTCAAACTGATGCTGATTGTCCTCAGTTAAGATGCGGACCAGCCGGCACCATCAGTGCTAAATGTATTGGAGTTAAAGCCAGATGTATCGAGGGAAAATGCCAAACTATATCTGTACTGCAACTATTTCCTCCAGGAGCAAGATGTTGGAAAAACTCTGATTGCCAATCAGGTTATTGTTTGTTTGAGCCTGCGGGAATAGAAACAGGCGTTTGCGCGGTAAAACCATCTCCCGAAGAAACAGAATAAGGTAAGTGTCGGATAACGAAAAAAAACGGCTTCTTTACGAAGCTGTTTTTTTATTGTAAAATATCGGGGATGAAGTATTACATTATAACTTATGGCTGTCAAATGAACAAAAGCGATAGCGAGAGGATTGCGACGATTTTAGAAGGCAAGGGCTATTTACCAGCTTCAAAAATCACTGGGGCTGATTTAATTGTGGTTAATATGTGTTCGGTGAGGCAATCGGCGGTTGATAGGGTTTATGGTCTTATTCCGAAATTTGAGAAACTAAAAGTTAAAAACGAAAAACTAAAAACTATTTTAACCGGATGCATTCTTAAAGAAGATAGGCCGAAGTTCGCTAAGGGATTTGACCAAGTTTTAAAAATTAAGGATTTGTTGAAATATCAACCAAAGTACCAAAATAAATCCATAGCTTTTGTTCCAATTTCTAATGGTTGTAATAATTTTTGTTCCTATTGCGTTGTTCCATCTGTCAGAGGACCTTTAATTTGCCGCGACCCCAAAGAAATTCTAAAAGAAGCTAAAAATGCGGTTAAACAAGGATTTAAAGAAATTTGGTTATTGGGTCAAAATGTGAATTCCTACGGAATTCACCGCGAAACTGACGCGAAGCAAAACGCGAAACTGACGCGAAATAAAGACGAGGTAAATTTTGCTAGACTTTTAAAAATGGTAAATGATATTCCGGGCGATTTTAAATTCTTTTTTACCTCACCGCACCCGAAAGATTTTTCTGAGGAATTAATTGATACTTTGGCCAATTGCGAAAAATTTGGCAAATATCTTAATTTACCTGTCCAGTCAGGAGATAACAAAATTTTGAAGAAGATGAATCGAAATTATACGGTTAAAGAGTATAAAAATTTAGTGAAAAACATTCGAAGAAAAATACCGGAAATTAATTTATCAACTGATGTTATCGTTGGTTTTCCTGGCGAAACTGAAAAACAATTTGAAAATACTGTGAAATTATTTAAAGAAATCAAATTCAATATTGCTTATTTTGCTAAATATTCTCCCAGACCAGGAACTGCGGCCTGGCAAATGAAAGATGATGTTCCTTTGACAGAAAAAAAGAGAAGAGAAAAAATCCTAAGAGAAATTATTAAAAAACAAAATGCTTAAAAAGCTAATTGTTGTTTCGGGGCCGACGGCGTCGGGAAAGTCGGAATTGGCGGTAAAGTTAGCTAAGAAATTCAATGGTGAAATTATTTCGGCTGACTCAAGGCAAGTATATAAAGGAATGAATATTGGAACGGGAAAAATCACCAAAAAAGAAATGCAGGGTATCCCCCATTACCTTTTAGATGTTGCCTCGCCAAAAAGAAGATTCACGGTCGCTCAGTATCGAAACTTAGCACTTAAAGCAATAAATAAGATTTTCAGAAAAGATAAAATCCCCATTCTTTGCGGTGGAACCGGTTTTTATATTCAGGCAGTAGTTGATGGAATAGTAATTCCCGAAGTCAAACCCGACTGGCGGTTGAGGTCAAACCTCAACAAGTTAAGTGCTGCTGAGCTTTACCAAAAATTGAAAAAACTTGATCCAAAAAGAGCTAAAACAATTGAAAGGAAAAATAAAAGAAGATTAATTAGGGCAATTGAAATTGTAATAAAAACAAAAAAGCCAGTGCCGGCTCTGAAAAAAAATCCCCTTCCCTTCCCCGTTTTAATGATTGGAATTAAAAAAGAAAAAAAGGAGCTAAGCTCCTTAATTAGAAAGCGCCTTTTAAGAAGGTTAAAAAGAGGAATGATTGCTGAAGTAAAGAAATTAAAAAAATCGGGACTTTCCTGGAAACGACTCGAAGAGTTTGGATTAGAATATAGATGGGTTGCCAGATTTTTGCAAAAGAAATTAAATTATCAAGAAATGCTTAAAAAATTACAAAAAGATATCGAACATTTTGCCAAACGCCAAATGACCTGGTTTAAAAAGGAAAAAAGGATTCAATGGATTAAAAATCAAAAAGAGACTGAGAAATTAATAGAAAAATTTCTGAAAAAACAAGAAGAGTGAGGTACAAACGAAGAAATGTCTTCTCCCTCACTCTTTTACTCCTTTAGATTTGAAAAGGACAAAGACTAAACCTTGAAGCCGGCCCAACTATCCTTTCTCTCTGGCCATTCTCAAAAAGAAAAACAAGGTTTTTTCCTTTTTTTTGCTTTTCTACCAAATGACCAGTAAAGACTGAGCCAACGCTGTCGCTTGTCACTACAAGCTGTTTTTGCTTTATTGCTTTCTCGGCTTCTATATCAGTCATTTCCTCCACCTCCTTTATACTTTAGATTATACTATCTTTTTTGATTTTGTCAATAGTTAATAATAAAAAGGGAGAAGACGTGAATATTGTGGATTTTTTGTCTTCTCCCATTTACGCTCCCTAAAGAGATACAGATATACCCTGAAGTAACCTCTTCCAATCCGGTAAGGGTTCGGGTTTGACTTTACCTTTTCCTTTGCACCACCAGCACTCGCCTTGAAACTCTAATTCACCAGAACCCAGACAAAGCAAACAGGTTTCTTCGGGAAACTCCTTCCCTTTGAAATAATCTTCCTCTAATTTCACTAGCTCTTCACTCGCCTCTATCCAGAGATCTTGATTTATCTTTGGCCATTGGTTTGGATGCCGAGCGATTTTGGCGTGCTTATAGCAAAGAGGAAGTTCGACTTGAAGTCCAGGAACCTTGACACTTAGCAAGCCATTCTGATAGCCAAGCTCCATTGAAGAACATAGTAAACAGTGTCCAAATATCATCCTTTCTTCACCTCCTTACTTGAGATAATACGGTATTTACGATGTCCTCAATTATTTGAGTCAATTGAGGATCGAATTCTCCCGACTCAGATTCTGAAGAAATTCCAAAAAAATAGGAACGGGTATTGGGCATCCTTTTAATCTTCGTCACCTCTATCCCTCTCTCCTTAACCGAAGTCAAAGTTGGAAAAAGAGCGATCAGTCGCTTCCGAATTAAACTTATCTTTTTTCTCTCAGCTTGGGGCAGAAAAATATCTTGCCTGCCATCCTGCTCTAATATCTTTATTCTCAATTTCTTACTCCTTTTTTTACACCATCTTTTTGTAAAGGTGCTATTTTGTTAAAATTATTATACTATTCAATTAGTTTTTTGTCAATATTTTATTTAAAATCTCCTTCACTATTTGGGGATTGGCTTTTCCTTTGGTTTGAGCCATTATTTGGCCGATTAAATATTGGAAAGAAGCCACTTTTCCCTTTTTGAAATCTTCAACTGCTTTTTGATTTTTTGAAATAACTTCTTTGACAATTTTTTCAATTTCAGCCTTGTCAGTAATTTGAACTAGACCTTTTTCTTCAATAATATGAGAAGGGTCGGCCCCGGTAGCAAACATTTCTGAAAGCACCATTTTAGCGATTTTACTTGAAATTTTTCCTTCCTCAATTAAATTAATAAATTGAGCAAAATTTTCCGGAGTAATTAAAAAGTCTTCGCCAATTACTGAAGCTCCTCTTAAAAGTCCTTGTAAATCGGTAATTAAATAATTCGTGGCTAATTTAATCAACCTCGGGAGTTGATTTTTTGGAATTTTGGGAGGTAGCTCACTTATCACTTTTTCAAAATATTCTCCTAAACCTTTATTGTAAACAAAAACCTCAATACTCTTTCCACCTAACTCGTATTCTCTTTTTAATCTAACTTTCCTTTGTTGCGGTAGCTCAGGGATTTCAGCTTTTATTTTCTCAATAAACTCTTCTGAATGACGAAGTGGCGGTAAATCTGGCTCGGGAAAATATCTATAATCATGGGCTGCCTCTTTTTCTCTCTGGCTCAAGGTTACTCCCTTAACATCGTCCCAGCCTCGAGTTTCTTGAACCACTTTTTTGCCAGATTTTAAAACTCTCGTCTGGCGGTCAATTTCATACCCTATCCCCCTTTCGACGGCTCGAAAAGAATTTAAGTTTTTAATTTCAACTTTAGTTCCCAATTTTTTCCCGGCAGAAAGGGAAATATTAACCTCAACCCGCATTTCGCCTTTTTCCATATCGGCGTCGGAAACATCAAGATAATGCATAATTAAATGGAGGTTTTCGGCGAATTCCCGCGCCTCTTTCGCTGATGTGATATCTGGCTCGGTCACCAACTCCATTAAAGGGATTCCTGCCCGATTAAAATCAACTAAAGAACAATCCTTTTCATGAACTAATCTTCCGGTATCTTCTTCAAGATGGACTTCTCGAATCCTGATTTTCCTGCCATTTATTTCTAAAAATCCTTCTTTACAAAGGGGCTGATATAATTGAGATATTTGATATCCTTTTGGTAAATCGGGGTAGAAATAATTTTTTCTATCAAATTTGGAATACTCAGGAATTTGGCAATTTAAGGCAAGACCGGTTTTTATGGTTTTTCTTACCGCTTCTTTGTTAATCACTGGAAGAACGCCTGGTTGTGCAGTACAAATCGGGCAGATATTCATGTTAGGATGACGTTCATTCGGATCGTTCAGACAACTACAAAACATTTTTGTTTTTGTGTCAAGTTCTACATGCACTTCCAAGCCAATTTTTGGTTGATAAGTCATATTATTCTAA
>Ga0210017_1001098_pt1 | contig 23538 bp, 18 predicted proteins | sample CryGeyCG2014_020_FD_183966 | JGI IMG/M metagenome (GOLD analysis project Ga0210017, IMG submission 183966) | Groundwater microbial communities from aquifer - Crystal Geyser CG08_land_8/20/14_0.20 (SPAdes) (version 2) | ecosystem: Environmental > Aquatic > Deep subsurface > Groundwater | place... | reverse complement strand
CATAAAAAATAAGAACTATAAGAAAAAAACATTAACCACAGATTAACACAGAATACACAGAAAAACTCAAGAAAACTATTGATTAATTTTTAATTTTTTGATATACTTTGCGAAGACGAACTAACTATGCTCGGAGGAGTTTATGAAAAAGTTTTTATGTTCGGTTTTACTTTCTACCCTTCTACCTTTCTACCTTTCTACCTGCCTCTATTCTCAGGATTTTTCCGGCGAAATCGGCGAGATAAAAGGTACCGTTGAAATTTTAAAAGAAGGTGAGACCGAGTGGGTGCCGGCAGTTTCCGAAATGCCGGTTCAGTTAAAAGACCGTCTGAAAGCCGCCGAAAATTCATCCTGCAATCTGGAACTTGACGACGGCTCAATTATTTTTATCGGCGAAAATACTGAGGCATCGGTTGAAATGCTTGAGTTAACTGCAGAATCGCACAACTCAAAAATTTCACTGTGGTTCGGAAAAATTATTGCTAACATAGCAAAATCAAAAAATACAAAAATGGAGGTCCATTCTCCGACGGCGATTGTGGCGGTCCGAGGCACTGAGTTCGCGGTTGAATCAAAAGCCGGAGAAACGGATGTAGGTGTTTTTGACGGTGAAGTCGGAGTAAAAAATACAGAAGGCGAAACCGTTGAAGAAGTAATGGTAAAGCCCGCCGAAGAAACCAGCGTCAGAAAAGGAGTCCGTCCTCGCCCGCCCTCGCGTCTTATTCTGATGCAGAAATATAAAGAGAGAAATCTTCGTCTGAGAAAACGCGTTGCCGCATTAAGAGAACGACTAAAACGGCTCCCGCCTGAAAAACGGGTGAAAGCCAGACAACTTGCATATGAAAAATTCCGGAAATTAAGAGAAAAACGGATCCAACATATAAAAAAGAACCAACAAAAAAGAAAGGCGATTAAACGTGAAATAATGAAGAGGGAAAGGCAGAACCGCAATCGTCCTTGACCACAGATTACGCAGAATTGCCACAGAGAACACCGAATTCACAGAGTTTTTATTTTCTTCGTGCTTTCGTGGTTGATTGTCTTTCGATTTTCCCTGTGTTCTCTGTGTCTGTAGCGAGGTTTTTAAATTATGAAAAATTATTTTCTTACCGGACTTGTAATAATTATTCCATTTTTTCTTACCGTTTATATCGTTTTAATCGTTTTTAAACTGGTCGGCAGATTTTTCACTCCAGCGTTTACAAAAATTTTTGAGGCATTTGTTCCGATGCATATTCCCAATTTCGCCGTCATCTTTGTCAGTGCCGTTGTTACACTTTTTTTGATATGGTTTATCGGCGTTCTTGCCTCAAATTTCATCGGCAAAAAACTTTTTCACATAGCGGAAAAGTTGCTTCTTAAAATTCCCATGGCGAGCGGTATTTATGATGCGATAAAAAAACTAATGCGGGTTTTCTTTATGGATAAATCCACTTTCAAAAGGGTTGTCCTGATAGAATGGCCCCGCAAGGGAATTTATGTAATTGCTTTTATTACCGCCGATGCGATGGGGGAGGTTCAGGAATCAACAAAGGAAGAGGTCGTAAATGTTTTTATGCCTTCAACACCCAATCCAACAACGGGCTTTTTCATGCTCATTCCCAAAAATGATATAATCCCCCTTAAAATGTCCGTTGACGATGCAATCAAACTGATAATTTCCGGCGGTATTGTTGTCCCTCCCGCAAACCCAAAATGAACCGATTAGACGATAAGTTTTTGCTTTTATTGGATGCCAACAGAATTCTCACTTCCACACTTGATATAAATAAACTTCTCACCGTGATAATGGAACTTGCCCAAAAAGTTGTAAATGCCGAGGGATGTTCACTTTTGTTGATTGATGAAAATACCGGCGAACTTTATTTTGATGTCGCTATAGGTGAAAAAGCGGATGAGATGAAAAGGGTTCGGCTTGCTCCAGGCGAAGGCATCGCCGGATGGTGCGCCGCCCGCAACAGGTCTTTAATAGTTGAGGATGTAACAAAAGACATCAGATGGACCGGCCGCACCGACGATAAATCCGGTTTCAGAACGAAATCAATAATATGCACTCCTTTAAGATACAAGGGCACGGTGCTCGGCGTGATTGAGGGAATAAACGCCCTTGGCAGAGAATTTTTTACCGACGATGATTTGCCTCTTTTTGAGGCGTTTGCAAATCAGGCGGCGGTCGCTCTGGAAAATGCGCGTCTGTTTATGAAATTGATTCAGGAAAAAGAAAAAATTTCCGCTGCCTTTGACGGAATGAGCGAATCGGTTTTTGTGACCGATAAAAACGGCGTAATTACGCAGGCGAATAAATCGGCGTTTAATCTGGCAAATTCCGAGCATATCTCAGGGTTGGCGTTATCAAAAATTTTAATTGATATAGGTTTTGAAATGCCCGGCCGGTTTCTTAAGTTTGACGGCAAAAAAAAAATTTCTGAAATTGTAAAAAAAACCGCCCCGCAAATTTTTCTTAACTGCGTTGTTACAAAAATTACAGGTATAGGTGAAGAAATTGACGGGTATATTTTCGTAATAAGGGATGTAACCTCCGAGAAAAAAGAGGAACTGCTAAAGCGGTCTTTTCTGTCCTTGATTTCGCACAAACTCAAAACCCCGCTTGTAAGTATTGTCGGATATCTTCCGATGTTGGCGGAGGAAAAACTGACACCCAATCAGCAAAAAGCGATTTCCGTTTTGCAAAGTCAGAGCGAACGGCTTGCCGAACTTGTGGAGAGTTTGTTGAGATTTACCGTGATTGAGTCCGAAACGCTTGAACTTAAAAAGGAAAAAGTTTTCGTTGAAAAAATTGTTTCCGAAACAGTTAACGATTTGAATAAAAAATTAAAAAATGTTGAGGTTGAGGTTTCGGATTTATCCGCCCTCGGCGAAATTTTTGCGGATAAAGAAAAAATAAAAGAGGCATTGGGATGTATTTTAGAAAATGCAGTCAAGTTTAATAAAAATCCGAAAAAATCGGTGAAAATCACAGGCGAACTCCAAGCTGGCGCGGTGGCTATAAGTATTGAGGATAACGGTGCGGGCTTCCCTCTTTCCGAAAAAGAAAAAATTTTTGAGAAGTTTTATCAGATTGAAGAGTCGTTCACCGGACAGGTCGCCGGTGCCGGTCTCGGGTTACCGCTCGCCAAAAGAATAATTTCCGCCCACCGCGGAAGCATAACGGTTGCTTCAAAAATAAACGAAGGTTCAAAATTCACAATAATAATTCCCCAAAAATAAAGTAAAACAAATGTTATACTTTTAACACGGTGAAATTTTTATTACAGAAAATATGTCCGACGACAAACTACTACAAATGTAGTAATTATTAGACGGCAAAATATTTTGAAAATGGATATTATGAAAAAAACAGAAGTTGATTTGATACTTAAAAAAATGCTCCGAAACGGCGGGGAGTTTGCCGAAATATATTTTGAGGAAACAGAATCCGCGGGGTTCACATTTATTGACAAAAAGGTTGATGCGGCGTCTTCGGGAACGGTGAGCGGCTGCGGGCTCCGGCTTATAAAAAACGAAGAAACATATCTTGCTTCTCAGTCGTCACCATCCGTTTCGACTATGTTTGCACTTGCCGCCAAACTATCCGGCAGTCCTGCTGAACCGTCGGAAGCCGTCCAGCCCATAATAATTGAAGCCCATTCAATTGCCGAACGGACATCGGCTTTGCAGCCGTACTTAAAAATCATAGAAAATATTGATAAGAATTTGCGGCAAAAATCTTCGCAGATAAAGCAACTCTCATTTCAATTATCAACAGGGCGAAAAAACTTTTTCGTAGCCAATTCGCAAAATTCAAATGCTCGCATAAGTGAAAGAAATTCCGCAATTTTTACGGTAGCGCTCGTTGTTTCAGACGGTAAAATTACCCAGACCGCGCACGAAGTTATCGCGGAGAACTCACTCCAAAAAATAAAATTTGAAAGCATAGAAAAAATATCTGAAATCGCGTATAAAAGGGCGACCGATTTGTTGAATGTGGCGATTCCGTCTCCCGCCGGTGAAATGTCGGTTGTGATTTCTTCCTCTGCCGGCGGCACTATGATTCACGAAGCAATAGGCCACTCGCTTGAAGCCGATGCGGTACAAAAAGGAATTTCTCCTGTCTATCTCGACAAAATAGGAAAAAAAGTTGCAAATGAAAAAATCACCGTTTTGGATAATGCCACTCTTGAAAATGCCCGCGGTTCATACCAGTATGACGACGAGGGTACTCCTTCTCAGAAAACTGTTCTTGTTGAAAACGGTGTCCTTAAAAATTATCTATATGATTTATTCACCGCAAAAAAAGACGACACAAAATCCACGGGAAACGGTCGTCGGGAATCGTATCATCACAAGCCAATTCCAAGAATGTCAAACACGTATATCGCGCCCGGCAAAGACAATCCCGAAGAAATTTTAAAAAGCGTCCCCAAAGGAATTTTCATAAAAAAAATGGGCGGCGGTCAGGTCAATACCGCAAACGGTGATTTTATTTTTGAGGTTGAAGAGGGCTACGAAATTATAGACGGTAAGTTAGGAAAAATGTTAAGGAACGCATCGCTCATAGGAAACGGTCCGGAGATATTGAATTCAATTGATATGGTCGGAACCGATATCGGCTGGCAACCCGGCACCTGCGGAAAAGACGGTCAGGGCGTCCCTGTTCTTGACGGCCAACCAACCTTGCGAATTCCCAAAATCACCGTCGGCGGAACATAAAAAAGATTTAAAATTGATTGTTTTTTGATAAAAACCTTCCATTTTTACTTGACTTTCCCTGCCGTTTTTTATAACATAACTATTAAATGAAACGGACACATAATTGCGGACAATTGCGGAGTTCCGATATTTCTAAAAAGGTAATTCTTTGCGGATGGGTGAATACCCGTCGTGACCACGGCGGAATTATTTTTATTGATTTGCGCGACAGGTACGGTATAACGCAGATTGTTTTTGATAGCGGAAAGGTTTTGGATGACGCGAAAAATTTGAAACATGAGTATGTAATTTCGGTTGAAGGAACGGTGCGTCAAAGACCCGAAGGAACTGCCAATTCAAATTTGCCTACCGGAGAAATAGAAGTTGTTGCCGAAAAATTTGAAATACTGAATACATCAAAAACCCCGCCGTTTGAAATTGATTCGGCAATCATTCCGTCGGAAGAGGTTCGCCTTAAATACAGGTATATTGACCTTCGCCGCCCACAGATGAAGAAAAACATTCTATTGAGACATAATATAATTTTTGCAGTCAGAAATTTTTTGAGTAAAAATGATTTTTTAGACGTGGAAACGCCGCAATTGACGAAGTCAACTCCGGAGGGCGCCCGCGATTTTCTTGTTCCTTCCAGATACGAGCCGGGGAAATTTTTCGCCCTGCCGCAGTCGCCCCAGCTTTTTAAACAACTCTTAATGGTTTCCGGATTTGACAGATATTTTCAGATAGCAAAATGTTTCCGTGACGAGGACTTGCGTTCCGACCGTCAGCCGGAGTTCACCCAGATTGATATGGAGATGTCTTTCATTGACGAAAATGATATAATTTCGGTTACCGAAAAACTTATTTCCGAAATTTTTAGAGTTGCCGGAGTTGAGGTAAAAATTCCGTTTGAAAGAATGTCCTACGATACGGCTATGCTGAAATACGGAAGCGACCGTCCGGACACGAGGTTTGCTGTTGAAATTTCCGACTTATCGGAAATGCTCAAAAATACCGGTTTCAAGGTTTTTGCTCAAGCGCTAAAAAACGGCGGTGTTGTCAGGGGGATTTGTGCACCCTGCGGCGATAAGTTTTCGCGCCAGCAGATTGACAATCTTACGGATTTTGTCAAAAAATTCGGAGCGAGAGGGCTTGCATGGATGAACATTACGGGAAAAGGTTTTGAATCTAATATAGTAAAATTTTTTGCGCAAGCCGAACTTGAAAATATTAAGAAAACATTTAATTCAAAACCGGGCGATATTGTGTTTTTTGCCGCCGACAAAGAAAAAACAGTCTGCGATGTTCTGGGTGCCCTGCGGGTTCATCTTGCGGAGTTGCTCGGCATTATTCCGAAGGACAAATTTAATTTTTTATGGGTGGTGGATTTCCCGCTTTTTGCATACAATTCCGAAGAAAAAAAATGGGATGCGGTTCATCATCCGTTCACTTCACCGAAAGAGGATATTTCTCGACTTCCGACTTCCGACTTCCGACTTCCGACTTTAAAGTCAAGGGCTTATGACATTGTGTTAAACGGTGTTGAACTCGGCGGCGGTTCAATACGAATTCACAAAAAAGCCGTGCAGGAAAAAATTTTTGACATACTGAATATTACGAAAGAAGATGCCGATATGAAATTCGGATTTTTACTTTCCGCACTTGAATACGGCGCTCCCCCTCACGGTGGGATTGCCCTAGGGCTTGACAGAATTCTCGCTATGCTCACAAAATCTGAGTCAATAAGAGATGTCATTGCGTTTCCCAAAACCCAATCGGGGAGTTGTCTTCTTACCAACGCTCCGTCGGAAGTTGCCGAAAAACAGTTGAAAGAATTAAAAATAAAAATTGATACAACAAAAAAATGAACAATTTAAAAACTATTTCTCAATCAGATATAAATATTCAAGAGGCAATCTTGCAGGAAAAAGCAAGAGGAATTCCTGATATAGAAATTGGGCGAAGATATGGTGTTTCTTTTCACTATATTGAAAAACTTATTACTGAAAAAAAAGGAATCAATATCAGCAATTTTAATGTTGATAAAGAAATTAAATCCTTTTATCCAAAAAATTTTACGGAAGAAAAAACAACTGTCTGGAGTTTTAAGAGTCGTGGTAATTGGGCAACACATAGTGGAGAGTATCGTGGTAATTGGTCTCCGTATATTCCAAGAAATCTTATTTTAAGATATTCAAAGGAAGGTGAGACAGTATTGGACTATTTTTGTGGAGCCGGTACAACGGCGGTTGAATCAAAATTGTTGCGAAGAAAATGTATTGCGTTGGATATAAATAAAGAGGCAATAAAATTAGCAAAACAAAATGTGAATTTTAAATTTGATAATACATATAAACCAGAATTTTTAGTTGGAGATGCAAGGGACTTATCAAACCTGACCAATAATTCTATTGACTTAATCTGTGCTCATCCACCATATGCGAATATACTTAATTACACTTCCAACCAAAAAGATGATTTATCAAATTTGGATATTGATGAATTTCTTAAGGAAATAAAAAAAGTTGCCGAAGAAAGTTATCGGGTTCTAAAGCCTGGAAGACAATGTGCAATACTTATTGGAGATACCAGAAGGAAAAAATGTGTTATTCCACTTGGATTTCAATTTATAGATGTATATTTAAGAGCGGGTTTTAAGTTAAAAGAACTTATTATTAAACGACAGCATAATTGTAAAACCTCTGGCTTTTGGTATGCAAATAGTATTAAATATAATTTTTTACTTCTTGCCCATGAACATTTGCCAATTTTTGAAAAACCAATAAAAAAAGAACAGTCCATTGTAAAAGAAAACACATTCGTATATAGCGGTAACGAGACCACTATTAAAAAAATACATCTTAAAAAGAAATTTGAAGAACTTGAAACAACAACTGTATGGAATTTCCCGGAAAATGAATTTGAAAAACTTTTAACTAAAAATGTTTTTGAAAGATATAAAAATCCATTGTTTATAAAATTTCCCATTCCAGAAGAAATTCAAAAAATTATTTCCGAAAAGATTTTTATTTTCAAGACGGGTAATTTTTGTGTGATTCAGACAAAAGATGTTCGGATAAATGGTTACATAAGACCAATAGCGAAAGAGATAATAGACAACTTAAAAATTGACACCTTAAAAATAAAAGAAATAATAATTGTCAACACTGAAAATAAAAACTTTAATCATCAATTTCCATTTAGCAAAGAGTTAAAAATAACTCACCAGTATTTACTTGTTTATGAAAAAATTTTATAGAAACATAGGAAAACTTTAAAATGGTTAACTCTGAAAAGATTTACATTGATTTTGCTTCTAAAATATCTTTTTTTGAATTTATCCAAGAAGAATTCAGAAATTCTAAATTAGATATAAAGTCTCTTGACAAAGAATTCAAGGTGTTAAAAAACGAGAAAAACTGGAATATCAATAAACTGTCAGATTACATAAAACAATATCCTAAAAGTTTTCTTATATTTCAAGAAGTAGTCCAATTACTCAGGTTTACAAATGCTCAACTCATTCACTTTATTTTTGATGTTGAAAAGTTAAATTGCATAAATTTGGAAGCAATTTTTGAGTATTTGATTTTCAATGCAAAATATGACGAAAATTTGAGAAAACTTTTTTTAAATACGATTGATAAAAAATTATCATATGAAGTATTTATCAAGGATATAAATAATTATGATAAAAAGTATCTAATCGCAGTATTTAAACAGTCCGTATCAAGATACATAGATAAAATATCAAAAACCTTTTCTATTTTGGAGAAGCGGATTGCAAAAAATGAATTTACTGATTTTTCAATTCGTTTTGCCAATTATTTATTAAATAGTTACAGGTTAAATGAAGTTTTAGAATCTATAAATATAGAAAGTTTTTTAAAAAATAAAAAAATACCTATTGATACAAAGAGTATTCACGGGAATTATGCTAAAATTAAGATTTTAAGAGTATTAGAAAAAAATGGCTTCATTAATATAGATAATATTTTACAGAAGAATAATATTTCAGTTCTGAAATATAAGATAAAAGAACCGCTCGATACTAATTTACAGGACAAAAAGATTTTTTGTACTGAAAAATATGTGGAAAACATAATAAAACCTAATGATAAAAAATTAAAAAAATTTGATTTAATAGTTTTTAGTAATTTGCATCCGAAATTTTTATTTGAAATAAATTTCTACTCTACTGAAGGAACAAAAATCGGTATTAATCAGAATGAATATATTGAACTTCACAAATATATTGAGCAGAATTTTGACAATTTTGAATTTTGTTGGATTACTGATGGAAATTATTGGCTTACTAATCAAGGTAAAAATCGTTTTTTAAACCTGCTAAATCACTTCAAAACAATTTACAATATAAACCTTTTCGCTGAAAATATTGACTCTTTCAAATAAAGAGGATTTGATATGCCAAAATTTTTTGTAGACCTCAAAATGAATAAGAATAAAAAAATGTTTGCTCTTATCTTTCGTTTCACATCTTTTAGCTACCTCTTTTACCTCTCATCTATTATCTGTCTTTATGCTCAGCCAAAACCAAAAACATATAATGTCTGGGTTTGGCAGGAAAACGGGGATTGTCTCTGGAAAATCGCGGAAAAATTTTACGGCGACGGAAGAAAATGGAAAATTATTTACGAGGCAAACAAAAACGAAATTAAAGACCCGAGAAAAATTTATCCCAAGCAGAAACTTATAATTCCATGATAGACAGAAAAATTCATATCGGCACATCCGACGAGGCGTTGTCGCTTTTCGGCGAATACGACGAGAACCTGAAACTTTTAGAAAAAAGATTCAATGTAAAAATTTTTGCACGCGGCAGCGAAATAACCATAAGAGGCCGCAAAAAAAATGTGGACAATGCCGAGTATGCGTTAAAGAATATTATGATGAGACAAAAACAGGGGACCGACGATATCGGGCAGTTTATTTCTGTGACTCCAGCCGATGCAATTATAGTTAGTGACAGAGGCAAACCGATAAAACCGAGAACTGCTCATCAGGAAGAATATGTTGAAGCGATGAATGAATATGATATGGTTTTTGCGGTTGGTCCCGCCGGCACCGGCAAGACATTTCTTGCGGTTGCTCAAGCGGTAAAATTATTGAAAGAAAATAAAATTTCAAGGGTTGTTTTAACGAGGCCGATAGTTGAAGCGGGAGAAAAACTCGGGTTTCTCCCCGGCGATTTTTATGAAAAGGTCAACCCGTATCTCACTCCGCTTTTTGACGCATTTTACACGCTTGTCGGTCCTCATCATTTCACAAGATATAAAAGCGAGGGGGTTATTGACATAGTCCCGCTTGCCTATATGAGAGGCAGAACTCTTGACGATGCTTTTGTAATTTTAGACGAAGCACAGAATACTACGCTTGAGCAGATGAAAATGTTTCTGACCCGTCTCGGAAGCGGTTCAAAAGCGGTGATAACCGGCGATATAACCCAGATTGATTTTGAAAATAAAAAGTCATCCGGACTTGTTCTCGCGACGGAGATTTTGCGTTCTGTTGACCGGATAAAATTTGTGAATTTTACCCAAAAAGACGTTTTAAGGCACGGGCTCGTCAGAAAAATAGTCGGTGCATTTGAAAAATGGGAGAAAAAACCACAGAACAGACGCGGAACAAAACACGGAACAGACACAGAATAGTTCCGAGTCAGTTCCGTGTCCCGCTTTAGCGGAATTCCGTGTTAGTTCCGTGATTTATATGTTAAATTTTGTAAAAAAAATCATAAAAGGACCGATTAAAAAAATTCTTCTGTGGACGGAAAAAGTATCGCCGTCGGGAAAAATGAAGTTCAATCCTGAGATTTTCAAAAAGGACATTCATATTCCGACAGGCGTAATAGCCGTTTTTATTTATGTAAGTTTGGTTCTAACAATTTCGTTTGAACTCGGGTTAAACTTAACCGGCGTTTTGGGACTTGTGCTCTTTCTTGCGGCGGTTATGACGCTTTCCGTAATTTACATATGGAAATCACAGGCCGAGTTTATTAATGACGACGAAAGCGTAATGCTCGTCGGGTTTATTCTGATATTCGTCATTTTTCTGTCGGGTGCGTTGAAAATTTGCGGTCTTCCTGCGTGGGCCATACCGGCTCCGGCAGTTGCAATTTTAGTGACGCTTCTGATTTCGCCGTCAATTGCGATACTCAGTAGTTTGATAGTAAGCATTTTTTCCGGAATTTTATTTAAAGAATTTTCCATCTCGGCATTTTTGGTTTCATATCTTGGTTGTATGGTCGGAATTTTTACATCCGCAAAAGTTAGAAACAGACACGACCTCATCAAAATCGGCTATTACATAATTTTGACCAATATCGTCGTTATTACTTCCGTCGGACTTCTTGAGGGTTGGGCGGCAAAAATGTTTCTGCCGTCGGTAATGTGGGGCGCCGTCAGCGGCGTTTTTTCCGTTATGCTCTCATCTGCATTTCTTCCGTATCTTGAAAAATTTTTTTCTAAAACAACATCAATTCGTCTTTTGGAACTCGGTGACTTCAACCAGCCGCTGCTGAAACGCTTGATGCTTGAAGCCCCCGGAAGTTATCACCATTCTTTGATGGTCGCATCGCTTGCCGAGGCCGCCGCAGACGATGTAGGCGCCAACCCGCTTTTATGCCGCGTAGGGGCTTACTATCACGATGTCGGAAAGATTACAATGCCGGAGTATTTTATAGAAAACCAGTCGGCAGTTACCTCAAAGCACGAAGATTTGAAATCGCAGATGTCGTCTCTCGTGGTTATTTCGCATGTAAAAGAAGGCGAGCGTCTTATGAAAGAATACGGAATTGACAAAGTTGTTATTGATATCGTTCGTCAGCATCACGGGACATCCCTGGTCCATTATTTTTATATGAAAGCGCTTGAAAGCGGTATCGCGGATTCGGAGAAATCCGTCTACAGGTATCCCGGTCCCCGTCCCAAAACGAAGGAGTCGGCTATTATAATGCTCGCCGATTCAGTGGAGGCGGCGTCGCGAACTCTTGAAGACGCAAGTTTTTCCCAATTGCAGGATATGGTTCATAAAATAATCAATAATAAGTTTATAGACGGTCAGTTGCAGGATGTGGAATTAACGCTTGCAGATTTGAGTAAAATTTCCGAAAAGTTTGTAAGCGTCCTCGCGGGGATTTATCATTCAAGAATAGAATATCCCGAGGAAACACAGATTACACAGAATGAAAAATAGATTACACAGAATTGTTTTTCTGCGTTTTCCGTGTATTTTCTTTGCGTAATCTGCGTTCTAAATAAATGGCGATACAAATTTTTAACGATCAGAACGTTATAAAATTGAATCTTTTTAAAATCAGAAGTTATCTGCCCGGTATCGAAAATAAGTTGAGGTTATCAAGGGCAAATACATACAGCGTAATTTTCACGGACGATAAAAAAATAAAAAAACTCAATAAAAATTTTCGCAAAACCGACCGCCCTACGGATGTTTTATCGTTTAAAAATTCGCCGAAAAGCGCCGATATTTTCATATCTGCTGAGACGGCAAAAGGTAACGCAAAGTTTTACAAGCAGGATTTTTATAGGGAAATTTTACGATTGGTAATTCACGGTATTTTGCACGCGAATGACTACACAGATTATACTGAAAAAGCCAAAAAAATTATGTGGGAAAAACAGGAGAGTATTCTTAAATGTTTTATTTCATCTTGCATATAGGAATTCTTTTGTTGCTTTTTATTTCTGCTGCGTTTTTTTCCGCGTCGGAAACGGCACTCATCAGTCTTTCAAGAATGCGGATAAAAAAACTAATTTCAGAACTGCCTAAAAAAGCCAGAGGGTTGAAGTTATGGCTGGAAGATCCGAATAAACTTCTGACGACGCTGCTGATAGGTATAAATACCGTTGCTATTCTGTCCTCGGCGCTCGCCACTTCAATGGCTATAAAAATAGCCGAATTGAACATAGTAAGCAGGGGCGCGGCGATTTCGATTTCAACTGTTTGCGTTACCATTATTGTAATCATATTCGGCGAGGTCTCGCCTAAAATTTTTGCAATTCACAATGCCGAAAAACTTGTAATTTTTTCCATTATGCCTTTATATTACATAGACAAGATGCTGTCGCCTTTAACCAAACTGTTTGTTATTATAGGCGGTATCGTGGTGGGAAAATCCGGCGAAAAAAAATTACCCGTGCTTACGATTGACGATATGAAAACCATGATTTCCGTCGGTCATGAAACCGGGATTTTCGGGACGGAAACCAAGCAAATGATGCATTCCATCTTAAAGTTTTCTCAGATAACGGCGAAATCAATTATGACTCCGCGCAATAAAATAGAAATGGTGAATTTTGACACGGAACGGGAAAAATTTGTTGACCTGATTGTTGAAACTGGACATTCACGTGTCCCTATTTACAAAGACAATTCCGACAATGTCATAGGGATAATTTATGTCCATGACCTTTTGGATATGTGGCGAGGCGGCGCCGTTTTTACCGTTGATGATTTATTGCGTCCGGTAATATTTGTAGATGAAGAAAAAAAAGTCAACGAACTAATGAGGCAGTTCAAAAAAGGCGAGACGCATCTCGTGGTTGTAAAAAATCCCGAAGGTAAAATTTTAGGACTTGTCACTATTGAAGATATTATTGAAGAAGTTTTCGGCGAAATTTTGGACGAGTACGATGTAGCGGACTTGTTTAAGGAATAGAAGCGGATAAACGCTGAACACAACGCGGAATTACGCGGAGGTGTCATTCTGAACGGAATGAAATGAAGTGAAGAATCTCAAAGCGAGATGTTTCGCTACCGCTCAACATGACATCTGCGTAAATCTGCTTCTATGATGTATATGAAAAAGAATAATATTCAGACTTGGGCTTTGTTCTTACCGGAGATTAAAGAACTCATTTTAGAAAAGAATTTTCCCGAATTAAAAAAACTGCTGAAAGGAATTCATCCTGTTGACATTGCCGAAGGATGGAACAGGTTCACCCCGCAGGAGAAACTTCTTGTTTTCAAACTATCGGAGATAAGACGGGCGATTGAAATTTTTGAAGAACTGGATTTTGAAGAGCAAACATTCATATTAAACAATCTTGAAGACAGATCAATTTCCGAACTATTGACGGATATGGCATCCGATGAGAAGGCAAAACTTTTCAAAAATCTTCCAGATAGAATCCGGAAAAAAATGTCCGCACTTCTTAAAAAAGAGGATGTTGAGGTAGTTAGAAAAATTGCCGAATATCCCGAACATACAGCCGGCAGGTTGATGTCAACTGATTTCATAACTATTACATCGCAAGTGACGGCAAAACAAGCGCTTGAAAAAATTCAGGCCTGTGCCCGACTTCACAGAATCGTTACAATTTATGCTATGTATGTTATTGACGATAAAAATTTGCTTATTGGAGGTGTAACGCTTCGCCGTTTGATTTCTGCCCCGCAGGATATAAAAATTTCAGAAATTATGTCGCCCGTCCGGTTGATAAAAATAAAATCAACTGCAGACCAGGAAGATGTCGCAAAACTTTTTTCAAAATACGATTTGACTGCCGCACCGGTTGTAGACGATGAAAATCATTTAATAGGTGTTATAACAATTGACGATGTTGTGGATGTTATAAATCAGGAAGCGACGGAAGATATGACAAAGATGGCAGGCACCAGCCCGAAAGAACTTACGAAACTTTCGGCTACCAGCGTGGCAAAACTCCGTCTGCCTTGGCTGGTTGCTACATGCTTCGGTGAAATTTTAGTTTCAAATGTTATTAAACATTATAACCCTACGCTGCAGAGTATCATTGCGCTTGCGTCATTTTCTCCGTTGATTGCCGCTATGGGAAATAATGTCGGAACGCAATCGTCAACGATATCGGTCCGCGCTCTTGCAACCGGAGAAATAAAAGACAGCGAGGTGTGGCGCGTTGGATTTCTTGAATTAAAAGTCGGAGTTTTTATGGGTTTGTTTTACGGATTATTTGCCGCCATAGTATCCCTTATTATGTATCCGGAACTCGGTTTGAAATTTGCACTGGTAATTGTTATGGCGATGACGGCTGCTTTAACGGTTGCATCCACTGCCGGCGGCATTGAACCGTTTTTTTTCAGAAAAATCGGCGTTGACCCTGCTACCGCAACAGGTCCGCTTATAGCAACATTTACAGATATAGTCGGTGTTACCACATATCTCGGCCTTGCGACCTGGCTGCTTTTATGATTTATAATGTACAGGCAATCGTTATCAGAAAAAGTGATTTCCGCGAATACGACCGTCTCCTGACGCTTTACACAAAGGATTTCGGGAAAATAAAAGCACATGCAAGAAGCGTGAAAAAACCGCGTGCGAAACTGACATCGCTGACGGAACTTTTTGTTTTGGCTGAATATCGTCTTTTTTTGAGACAGCACGCTGCATTCGGAAAAATTACGGGAGGCGTAATACTTGACCCTAACCCGTTAATTCGGTACAATGTACAAAAATATTATGAGGCGTGTTATATTTGCGAGGTTCTTGATGCCTTAACGCCCGATAGGCAGCCAAACGCCGAAAAATTTTTTTTGCTGAAAGAGAAACTTGAACTCATAAATAAAAATAATTTAAGTCAAACCGAAGATTTTACTAAAAAACTTTTACATCTTACGGGTTTTGGAGTAAAAGCGGATGTGCCGATAGAACGAAGTTTGCAGGAACATCTGGCATATCCGTTAAAGACGGTGGATAAGTGGATAAGTGGATAAGTAAATAAGTGGTTAATTTCTATTTTACTAATCACTTAGTCACGTAATCACTTGTATTAAAATGAACTTCCAGGAAATTATTTTATCGTTGACGAAATTTTGGGCTAAGCAGGGCTGTGTGATTGTCCAACCCTACGATATTGAAAAAGGCGCAGGGACTTTCAATCCCGCTACTTTCCTGCGCTGTCTTGGCGAGACACCTTGGTCTGCCTGTTATGTGGAGCCGTCCCGTCGGCCTACCGACGGCAGATACGGTGAAAATCCGAACCGTCTCCAGCACTATTATCAGTATCAGGTCGTTATAAAGCCACCGCCGAAGGATATTCAGAAAATATATTTTTCGTCGTTAAAAGCCCTCGGGCTCAATCCGGAAAAGCATGATATTCGTTTCGTAGAAGACGATTGGGAAAGTCCGACACTCGGCGCATCCGGTCTCGGTTGGGAGGTCTGGTGCGACGGGATGGAGATAACCCAGTTCACATATTTTCAGAACATTGCAGGAATTGAATTGAACCCGATAACGGCTGAAATTACCTACGGGCTTGAACGCATCGCGATGTACATTCAGAAGAAAAAATCGGTCTACGAAATAATGTGGAACGACGATCTGACTTACGGAGATATTCATCTTGAGGACGAAAAGCAATTCTCAAAATATAATTTTGAGGCAGCGGATGTTGATTTACTTAGGGAACTTTTTGACAGATATGAAAAAGAATGCAAACAATTGCTCGCAAAAAATTTAATTCTGCCCGCTTATGATTTTGTTATGAAGACATCGCATACATTTAATCTTTTAGACGCCCGCCGAGCTATTTCCGTCAGCCAGCGGGTTTCGTATATTTCAAGAGTCCGTAATCTGGCATCGGAAGTCGCCAAAAAGTATCTGGAAGATCAGAAATAAAACAAGCCACTGAATCACACAGAAAAAACACAGAAAAAGGCATTTCAGTGAAATTCTGTGACTATCAGTGTCGCCAAAAAGTATCTGGAAGATCAGAAATAAAACAAGCCACTGAATCACACAGAAAAAACACAGAAAAAGGCATTTCAGTGAAATTCTGTGACTATCAGTGTTGCCAAAAAATATCTGGAAGATCAGAAATAAAACAAGCCACTGAATCACACAGAAAAAACACAGAAAAAGGCATTTCAGTGAAATTCTGTGACTATCTGTGGCTAAAACAAACAAATGAGCAATGATATGTTATTGGAAATAGGTGTTGAAGAAATTCCTGCGGGATTTATTCCGCCGGCAATTGAGCAGTTAAAAACAATTTCCGAATCGGAATTAAAGTCCACACGGCTTCCGTACAAAGATATACATATTTGGGCAACGCCGCGCCGTCTGATTTTGTATGTTGAAGATGTCGCCGCACAGCAAATAAGTACAGAAACGGAAATCTCCGGGCCCCCTGAAAAAACTGCTTTTATTGACGGTAAGCCGACTGTCGCGGCAATCGGCTTTGCAAGAAAATACGGTGCGGACGTATCGGAATTGATAGTTAAAAACGGCAAGGTTCATATACTTAAAAAAGAGCCGTCGTTAAAAACGGAAACGGTGCTGCCGGAAATTTTCAAAAAAATAATTTCAACGCTTACTTTCCCGAAAACAATGGTCTGGGAATCATCCCGTTTTAGATTTGTCCGACCGATAAGATGGATACTTGCCCTTTACGGTAAAAAAACGATAAAGTTTCAGATAGCGGATGTAAAATCATCAAACTTAACCTGCGCCCGTTACTTAAAAAAAATAAAAATTACCGAGCCGAAAAAACATTCCGATATTTTAAGAAATAAAAGTGTATTGGTAAATCAAACCGCTCGCCTTGACGCTCTCAAAAAAACGGTCGCTTCATCTATCAAGAATGTAAAAGACAACGAACTCTTGGCAAGCGATGAACTTTTTGAGACGGTGAATAATATGGTGGAATTTCCGACTGCGATTTTATGCGAATTTGACAAAAAATTTTTGAACCTTCCGGAAGAAATAATTCAAAACACAATAAAAAAACAGAAAAACTTTGTAATCGTTGATAGTAAAACAAAAAAAATTCTTACATATTTTGTGGGTATAAAAGACGGTATTTCAACAAACATGGAAACAATAAAAGACGGTTACGAAAAGGTAATTACCGCCCGCCTTGAAGATGCGGAGTTTTATTTTAAGAATGACACTAAAACAAAACTGGAAGAAAAATCTGAGCGGCTGAAAGGGATTGTCTTTCAGGAAAAATTAGGAACGATTTACGATAAGGTTTTGCGTATAAAAAAATTGGTAAATTGGTTATCGAACAATTGTTCGATAACTCCGTCAATAGAACTCCCCGTCTTAGAACGTATATGTCTTTTATGTAAAGCGGATTTAGCGACTGAAATGGTGTCGGAGTTCCCGGAACTGCAGGGAACTCTCGGAAAAATTTGTGCCATGAAAGACGACGAACTTGAAAGCGTTTCCGACGGCATTGAACAGCACTGGTGGCCTGTAAATTATGAAGGGAAAATTCCCGTTTCAACGGAAGCGTCGGTGGTTTCAATCGCCGATAAAATAGATACGCTCGCCGGTGATTTTGCCCTTGGGCTTACGCCGACCGGTTCCGCCGATCCTTATGGTTTGCGTCGCGATGCATTCGGAATCGTAAAAATTGCAATTGAAAAAAAGGTCTCGTTTTCGCTTAAAGAGTTGATGATTGAGGCATTCACAAATCTGCCGTTGAAGTTAGAAGACAGAGTAAAAGTTATTTTGCAGTTAGAGGATTTTATAAAACAGCGGTTTGATACATATCTTAAAGAAAAAAATATTTTACAGGATGAAATTGACTCGGTTCTGTCCGTTCGTCTCGTTGATATTTTTGATGCTTTCAATCGTGTCGTTGCAATTCACGCAATAAGAAAGTTACCGGATTTTGAACCGATTGCGGTCTCATTCAAGCGAATAGGAAACATATTGAGGCAGGCGAAAAAAACAGAGATTAGAGAACAGAGATTAGAGATTAGAGAGGAACTGCTGAAAGAACCGGAGGAAAAAGAACTTCATAAAAAATTTTTGGTTGCAAAAAACAAAATTGAGGATTTGCTCAAAAACGGTGATTATATGTTGATACTCAATGAACTTGTTTTTTTGAGAAAACCCGTGGACAACTTTTTTGACAAGGTCCTGATTATGGACAAAAACGAAGAAATAAAAACAAATCGTCTGGCGTTGCTTTCCGCGATTTACAACCAGTTTATAAAAATCGCCGATTTTTCTAAAATAGTTGTAAAAAGTTCACCATAATTTTTAATTTTACATTTTTAATTGCCTTTGTGGGCATGTGTAAAAATTCACATTGACAAAATGCTAAAAATTGTTTATAATTATTTATGTAATTGCAGGATTTATCCTGCGTTCTATGTAGCCGCAGATTTTTAATCTGCGTAACGCCAATTGAAAATTGTCCTCAACTTGATTGGGGATTGGCGACTACATTCGGAGGTTTTATGAAAAAAAATTTGATTTGTATTTTAGCCATTACCACTTCTTACTTTCTACTTACTACTTCCGGTCTTTTTGCGGATGTAAGAATTAATTCCGTTTCAGGCGAAGTAACCGTAAATGGTGCGTCGGCAATCGTCGGGCAGCAACTCATCTTGAACGATGTAATAAAAACATCAGCGGCTTCCAATTCAATAATTATAATAAACGGGCACGAGGTTACCGTTTCAGAAAAAACCGAGGTGGCGGTGAACGAACTCACGGAAGATTCATCACTGTTAAAAGTTTGGTTGGGAAAAATCCGCGCCAAAGTTCAAAAACTTAAAGCGAAACAGAAGTTTGAAATTAAAACACCTGTCGCTATTGTTGCTGTAAGAGGAACCGATTTTGCAATTGAAGTTGCACAGGACGGTTTTAGTCATTTAGAGGTCTACGAAGGTGTTGTTTCGGCAAAAGAGGAAACGACCGGCGGCGAGGTTTTGGTTAATCCCGGCGAGTTCACCACTGTTCAAAAAGGCGAAGCGCCAGCAGAACCAAAGGCGTTAGAAGGTGAAAAGGTAAAAAGTGAGACGGAAGAAAAGAAAGAGGACTTTAAGTCGGAGGCGCAGCGGGAAATCTTCATGGAAATATCCCGTGATGCCGTCAAGGAACGGGCTGCGGATGAAATAAAACTTGCAGAATATCAAAACGGAAAAGTTCTGATGGATTTTTACGGCAAACGGGTTCGGCTTGAAGAATATGTATATCGTCCGCCGGAGAATAAAAATCAATTCAAGTATGTCGTATTAAATGAACGAGAAAACCGTTTTGATTTTGGTAAAATTCTTTTTACATTCAATGATGTATTACCAACTAACTTAAATGATGCAACAAAAAATATGTTTCACAGTGAGGGTTCAACTGAACCAGAATTGCATATTATAAATCTTGACTCCGTTATGTCAAACACTTACGACAAAATTTTGGAGGAGGCGACTGACGGTAAAATGGTTGCTGATGATTCTACTTCACCTACAAGTTGGTCTTTATTTTTCGGAAATTACAAATTTTATATTGGGAACGCCGATTCAACGGAAAACGGCAAAGATATAGGCGCAAAACTTATGTGGGAGTTCAAAGACAATGGCGACAATCAGGCAAAACCGGATGAATTCACATATATTAAAGATACCTCCATTTTGCAGACAAATGGATTTGAAAATATTTCGGAAACTTACTTAACACATACAGACCCCGCCGTTTCCACAGTCAATAATATGCCCGACGGCAACACGACATTTCATTTCGCGTATAAGGACTTGTATGCCGACGGGACAACGGTTGAAAAACACAACTACATCATAAATGACGACGGAAAGGTTCAGACATTTTCGGATATTGCTTCTTCCGATGCATCCGCCGACCAAATAAAGGAAAAAATTTTAACACTCAACTTTGAAAATGTTTATACTTCGTCTTTGTTTTCGGATAAAAACAGCGTTGACGACGGATTCGGAAAAAGAATTGACCTAATTTTTTCATCAAAACTTTTGTCTGATGCGGGGCTCTTGCAACTCCCCAGTTCTTTAAGTCAATAAAAAAGGCAGGATTAAGTGGTAAGTAGTAAGTGGTAAGTGATAAGCGGTCGGTTGCTTAATCCTTATACTAAGGGGAGCATAAAATACTTTACATCCGTAAAGTACTTCGTCTGTCACCCTGAACTCGTTTCAGGGTCTATAGATGCTGAATCAAGTTCAGCATGACACCATCTTCCATGTAAAGTATATTCCGCTCTTGTTAGTAACTGATTTGAGCGACTTAATCCTTAATCCCGACTGGAGGTTTTTAGTTATGTCAAAATACTTAAATAAGTGGTTAGGTGATTATGTGGTTAAGTGGTTAGTTATACCATTGCTTCTACTTATTCACTTATTCACTTATCCACTTATCCACTATCTTTACGCTGAAGTTAAAATCACTCCCGTCGCAAACATTTCAATTTTGGGCGGGCAGTATTTTCTTGAAGGAGACAAGGATTCATTCGCAGGCAATGCCGACATATTTTTTGCGCCGGTTATCAATTTTTCAGAAGATACCGCGTTGCTTCCGATTTATCAGGGGATTTATTCCAACACAAAAGATGTCAGAGAACTTGTCGGCGGCGGCACATTAACCCGCGAGGTTTTGGACAACTCGCTTACTCTAAAATTTACCCGCAAATTTTCCGACACATTCAAAGGAAAAGTAAAAGCCGGCTACAAACTTGAATATCTTGCCGAGACGAAGGACGAAAAACTCGGTGACGGACTTTTTGATTACAATCGTCTCGTCGGAGGAATTGAAGCCGAACAAGTGTTCGGGGGCCGAACAAGTGTTCGGGGCCGAACAGATGTTCGGGTCGGTTATGATTTTTATACAATGAGTTATCCCAATTATTCCTCGCTTGTTTCGCAGTCAGCCGTTGTAATTGACACCGCGACCTTTACTGAAATTTCCGAAAACGCCGGCGAGGATGTTTTGGATTACTCAACCCACGAACTTTTTGTTGAAGCACTGCATTCGTTTAATGAAACCACCATCGGAAAAATTTCTTATGACATTTCGTACAAAAATTTCAAAGACCAGACGCTCGTAAAATCAGACGGAAGTTTTTCCTCTAAAAAAAGGAACGATTTAGTCCACCTGCTTACATTGGGGGTGGCGAAAAATCTGCCGAAAATTACGGCGGCGCTGTATAATTCCGTCCAGTATTACAATTCAAACCAAAACTCTTACGATGCCAACAGGACGCGGTATAACTCAAATTATTACGATTTTATCCAGGACAATGTAACGCCGTCATTAACATTTAATCTAAAAAATAACTCCAGATTAAATCTCTGGTGGGACATCGCTTACAGAAAATACAGCCGCCGTCCCTCGCAGGATGAAGAAGGAAACTATAAAACATCCGAAATCAGTCAGACGACGAACACGACAGGTATTTCTTTGATTGTCCCTGTTTACAAAGCGCTTTCACTAAAAACTGCCGGCAATTACAGGGACTCATCGTCAAATAACAGATACGAGGCGAATTACAGGTATAATTACAACACATCAAACTATTTCGTCGGGATGAACTGGGAATATTGATAAAGGCAATTAAAAATTAAAAGTTAAAAATGAAAAATTGACGTCATTCTGAGCCGAAGGGAAAAGTGATACCGAAGGTGTCATCCTGAGGACGAAGTCCGAAGGAACTCGTCGTTAAAAACGAGATGCTTCGTTTCACTCAGCATGACACTTCGTGTTATTTTTAATTGCTTTTATTGATGTGTAAAAATTCACATTGACAAATTATTAAAATTTTGTTATAAAGATTAATGTAGCCGCAAAGCGAAGCTTTGCTCTCGGAGGTATTTTATGAAAAAGTTTTTTAGGTTATTTGTAGTTGCCCAATTTATTGGGCTTATGTGCTTGATAAATCAAGCGACTACATATGCTGCCGTTCAACTAACCGTTGAAACCGGCGTGGAAGGCGCTAAGGTGGCGGCGTTGAACTTTGACTTACAGGGCAATCCCACAGTAAACTCGGTTTTTGCGCCTACTCTTACCGATGTAAATGGTAGAGTTATTTTATCAATTGCCGCAGATACCGCCTATATGGTTTTTGCTACCAAACATGGTCGCGGACCTTCGCTTAGAGACCAGGTAATGATGGGAAGAGCGATTCCCGTAAGGACTTCGGGAGATATGACGATTTCCCTCCAATTGAACGAAACCATTTCAAATGTCGGAACTATAAACATCGGGCTTCTCAATGTCTCCACCGGCGCGCCTGTTGTAGGCGACATCAGAAATGTCACAACTAACGAGCAGGTATCATTTATAATGAATTTTATGGATCCTTCTCTTGTGATGGCGAATACGAACTATATCTCTGCCCTTAATATTCCCGCTGCGCCAGGAAACACCTATATTGTTAGCATATTCTCGCCTAATCAGAATAAAGGAATGAATAAACAGGTAGCCGAACCGCTTGCGGCGGATGGGCTGGTAACTGTTAACTTTGATTTTTCAGCCCAGGAAGCGATGGCCGTTCAAACGCAGGATACCGGAATTACGCCGGAAGGCAACCTTGCTTTTGAGGGAGTTGTCGTTTCAATAACAGATGGTAAAGGAATTGCTGATTTCAATATTGAATTACAAGGTAGAGACGCAGGCGCCACGCAACCGCAGATTCGGTTTCAAACCCAAACGGATTCAAACGGCAGATTCGCATTTTACAATGTCCCGACCGGTAAATATTACGAACTCGGCATAAACGGTCTGGGTTATGAAGGTGTCTGGGATTTCCCGCAATCAACCGATACCGCCAAGTATCCACACGGTTACAATTACACCGGCACAAAAATTGTCGTTCCTTCACAGATAGTTAATGGAAAATTAGAGAATTATGGCGCGACAAAGCAAAAATATGAACTTTCCGCGGTCTACGGCCGTCTCAAAGGTGGGGTGGCGGTCGGTGGCAATCCGCTTCCTTTCGCCGATGTTCAGGTATGGGGCGATTGGGACTGTTATAAAGGCAGTGATATGTTTGCCCGTTCTACATATACATGGGAAAACAAAGGTTCGCAGACAAACGGCCGCGTAAGAACCGATGTGAACGGTAATTTTGACATCAT
>Ga0210017_1001097_pt1 | contig 23541 bp, 23 predicted proteins | sample CryGeyCG2014_020_FD_183966 | JGI IMG/M metagenome (GOLD analysis project Ga0210017, IMG submission 183966) | Groundwater microbial communities from aquifer - Crystal Geyser CG08_land_8/20/14_0.20 (SPAdes) (version 2) | ecosystem: Environmental > Aquatic > Deep subsurface > Groundwater | place... | reverse complement strand
AAGGAGAGCTCGCTCCTAAAGGCAAAACTTGCAATCTCAACTGTCCAGAAGCAGATTCAGATTCTGAACCTTAAGGAATACCTGATTCTTGCCGGCTTCATAGCAGGTGCTGCAGCACTAAGGGCTGCGATGCAGCCACTGCCGAGCGTAGAGCCAATAACATTCATTGCAATGCTGGCAGGCTGGCTCTTCGGCTGGAAAAAAGGCTTCATTGTCGGAGCGTCATCGTTATACCTTTCAAACTTCATCTGCCTCGGGGGGCAGGGTCCCTGGACCATCTTTCAGGCGCTTGGATTCGGGATTGCCGGCTTCCTTGGGGGGATGCTCTCAAGGATAAATCTGAAAAAACATGAGAACAGCAGAGTAAAAACCATTGCTTTCATCGGAGCTGCAGTTGGAATAGCCGCAGTTTCCACAATCATCTACGAGATTATAATGAATGCGGCTTCAATACCATTTTTTGGCATTGTGGCTTTCATAACAGCGCTGCCCTTTGGCATAGTGCATATTGCCTCAAACATCTCATTTGCAGCAGCGCTTCCAAAGGCGAGGCAGTTCATAAATGAGAAGGGCGGCTTCTCAGAACTGCCCAAGCTGAGGGAAATGGTGGAGAAGCTGAAGGCGAAGCAGCAGGAGATAATGAATGTTGAGCAGGCCTAATGGCTTATGGGCTTATAACTCAAATTCGGTTATGAAATCAACTATGGTCTGATACCTTTCCAGAAACTTGAATCCCTTGTCTGTCAGGACTATTGATTTTCCATCCTTGCCTTGAAGTTCCCTCACAAAACCCTTCTCAAGCAGCTCAGGAAGGCTTCTGACAAACGGGGATTCATCCTCAGTGGTTATAGGAAGCCAATTGGCGACTTCAGTTTTCAGCAAGGAAATTCCGATTAACAGCAAAATCACAATCGGAGGAAAGTCATTCACAGTAGTGGGAATACTCAGCGAGGGCTCCACAATCTATATGCCAATAGATTCTGCAAGATTAATTCTGGAGGACAAGAACAACCCATTTTTTGATTCAATACTTGTGAAAATAGCAGATACAAGCATATCCAATGAGACAATAAATGTGATAACAAATAAGCTCATGATGAGTCATGGAATCCTGCAGGAGAGCAAAAAGGATTTCGGTGTTTCAAATCCGGCTGCAATGCAGGCAACACTGCAGTCAACCATGAACACAATGACCCTTTTCTTAGGAGCAATAGCAGCCATCTCACTTCTTGTAGGCGCAATAGGGATTGCTAACACCATGTTCACAGCAACCCTTGAGAAGACCCGCGAAATTGGCGTTCTGAAAGCCCTCGGGGCAAAGAACAGAGACATTCTCTCAATATTCCTGATTAACTCAGCCCTGATTGGGCTGGTCGGCGGGATTGGCGGGGCTATCCTCGGCTCAATTGCCTCAATTCTCATAAATGATTTGGCAGGAATCGGCACAAACCAGGGAAATGGCATACTCAGGTTCATGGGCACATCTGCCATCAACATCCCCCTTATAATTGGAGCACTTCTGATTGCTGTTGTGATTGGAATGATTGCAGGCGCGGTCCCAGCTTACAACGCATCAAAACTCAACCCTGTTGATGCATTGAGATATGAGTAAAAGGGCAAAATCGCAAGTTTTAAATAAGAGTTGTCCACTCTAAAGAAGAAATAGTTCTTTTGAGGTTACCAAAGGCTTCTGAGGAAGTGGTTGAAATGGAAAATAATGACATTATAAAAACTGGCACCACAACACTAGGGCTTGTGTGCAAGGATGGGATAGTTCTGGCAGCAGACAAGAGGGCCATATCGGGCTACATGATAGCCAGCAAGAGCACTGAAAAGATACATCAGATAAGCGACAATATCGCAGTTACAATGGCCGGAACAGCATCAGATGCCCAGCTGCTCGTGAAAATATCCAAGGCAGAGCTCCAGCTGAAGATACTCAGGACAGGGCAGGATGTGAGTGTGAAGGAAGCTGCAAACCTTGTCTCGCGCCTGGTGTATGACAACATAAGGAAGTTCTCAGCAATACCGGGAATCTCACACTTCATACTTGCGGGAAAGGACTCAACTGGATTTGCCCTGTATGACATTTTCCCAGATGGGACAATCGAGCAGTGCGATGATTACATCTCATCTGGCTCGGGAAGCGTGATGGTCTTCGGAGTGCTTGAGACTCTCTACAAAAAGGGAATTACAACCGACGAGGGGATAAAGCTTGCAGTGAAGTGCCTGAACGCGGCAATCCAGAGGGATGCTGCATCAGGAAGCGGCTTTGATGTGATTACTATCACTTCAGAAGGCATAAAGAAAGTGCTTGAAAAAGACATAAGCCCGATAATACAGGGCTGATTTTGCTGGAATTTTTTAATTTTCTATTCAATTGAATGTGGAAAGGGGATTCTAAATGATTGGAAGCAAGACAAAAATACTCAATGAAGTTTTGAAGATGCTTCCTGCGGAGAAGATAAGCGACGCAGGGTTTGAAGGCGCAAACATCGTTCTCTATACAAAGGACAAGGATTTCTTCCTGGACAACCAGGGCTCAATAAAGAAGGCGGTCAACGACATAAAGAAGAGGGTTGAGCTCAGGGCAGACCCGGCGATAACCCTCAACCAGGACGACACCGAAGACATAGTCAAGCAGCTGATACCTGAAGAGGCAGGAATGGGAAACCTGCTGTTTGACCCCCAGAGGTCGCAGCTGACAATAGAGGCGGAAAAGCCTGGAGTTGCAATAGGGAAGCAGGGAAGCACGCTCAAGGAGATAAGGGAGAAAACACTCTGGGTGCCGATAATAAGGAGAAAGCCCGCGATAAGGTCAAAGATAATAGAGAGCATCAGGGGGGTGCTCTACCAGAACTCTGACTTCAGGAGAAAATTCCTGAACGAGACAGGGCACAGGATTTACGACGGCTGGATAAGGGAGAGAAGGCAGGAATGGGTAAGGATCTCAATTCTCGGGGCAGGAAGGCAGGTGGGAAGGTCGTGCCTTTTCCTTCAGACACCTGAGTCAAGGGTTCTGCTCGACTGCGGAGTGGACGTTGCTGCAGATGAGGCCCATGCATATCCTCACATAGAGGCGCCTGAACTTGAAATAGGACAGATAGACGCAATAATACTCACGCATGCGCACTTAGACCACTCCGGATTCATACCCTACCTCTTCAAATATGGATACAGGGGACCTGTCTACTGCACAGCACCCACAAGGGATGTCGCAGCGCTGACTCTTCTGGATTATGTAAAGATAATGCGCTCAAACGGAAGAGAACCAATATACTCATCAGAAGATGTTCAGGAGATGGTCAAGCACACTATAACCCTTGAGTATGATGAAGTGACAGACATAACTCCTGACATAAGGATAACGCTTTACAACGCAGGGCACATACTCGGAAGCTCAATGGTTCATCTTCACATAGGAAACGGACTCCACAACATGCTCTACACAGCAGACATGAAATACATGAAGACAGAGCTTTTGGAAGCAGCAACAACAGAGTTCCCCAGATTGGAAAGCATGATAATAGAGTCAACATACGGCGGAAAGGACTATATCATGCCATCAAGGAAGGAGTGCGATGACTTCTTCAGGCAGCTCATAACAGAGACAATAGCAAGGGGCGGAAAGGTGCTAATCCCGGTTCTCGGGACAGGAAGGGCCCAGGAAATCATGCTGACTGTCGAGCAGATGTCAAGGAACAACGAGATACCGCAGATACCTGTCTTTATTGAAGGGATTGTCTGGGACATAACAGCAATACACACTGCCTATCCGGAATTCCTTAACAGCACAGTCAGGAAGCAGATATTCAGGGAGAACCAGAACCCATTCCTTTCAGAGATATTCAAGAGGGTCGGCTCTGCAAAGGAGAGGAGCCAGCTCCTTGAGGAGACAGGGCCGTGCATAATACTCGCGACATCCGGAATGCTCGTGGGAGGGCCCTCAGTTGAATACCTTAAAGAGCTCGCAGACAACCCCAAAAACCTGCTGATATTTGTCTCATACCAGGGAGAGGGCTCGCTGGGAAGGCGCATACAGCGCGGCGAAAGAGAGTTCACCATGAGCAACGACAAGGGCAACCAGGAGCTTGTCAAAATCAGCATGCAGGTTGAGACAATCGAGGGATTCTCAGGGCACTCAAGCAGGAAGGAACTGCTGAACTTCATCTACAAGTGCAGCCCGAGGCCCAAGAAGATAATTGTCCACCACGGAGAAAACTCAAGGTGCCTGGACCTGGCCAGCAGCATCCACAAGATGTACCACATTGAGACAGCTGCGCCGAGAAACCTAGAAGCGATTAGATTAAAATAAGTTCATTTTCTTTTTTTTCATAATCTTTAAATAAAAACCCGGATTATTTGATTCTATGAAACTTGGAGTGTTGTTTTCAGGTGGGAAGGATTCCTGCTATGCAATGCACATCGCTGCTGAGAAGCACGAGATTGCCTGCCTGATTTCCATATTCTCAAAAAACACTGAGAGCTACATGTTTCACACTGCAAACATTGAGCTCGTGAAAAGGCAGGCAGAGGCGCTTGGGATTCCCCTTCTAATTGAAGAGACAGAGGGAGAAAAGGAAAAAGAGCTCTTTGACCTTAAGAACGCAATAAAAAAGGCAGTTGAGAAATATCATATTAAAGGGATTGTAACAGGGGCGATTGCGAGCAATTACCAGAGGGAAAGGATTAGCGCAATATGCGAAAAACTCGGGATTGAATGCATAAACCCGCTTTGGGGGAAAGAGCAGTTCCAGCTGCTGCAGGAGCTTGTTGAAAAAAAATTTGAAGTTATTGTAGTTGGAGTGTTTGCGCTGGGGCTTGAGAATTTTCTCGGAAGGAAAATAGACAAAAAATTCATTTCTGACATAAGAAAGGTTTATGATAAATACATGATAAACCCGTCTGGAGAAGGCGGCGAATATGAGACATTTGTCCTAAACGCCCCAAAATTCAAACATGGGCTTGAAATCAGAAATACAACAGAGATAGATGACAGGGAAGGCGGAAAAACCCTGATTCTGGAATTAAGAAAATAAATAAAAAAAATAGTTTACTTCTTTGTAACCTTCTTCTCCTTGAAGAAATACTTAGCAATGAGAAAGATTACAAGCGCTATTATTATGAAATTTATCAGCGCACCGATGAACGCGCCCCAGCTGAGGACAATGGGCCCGAGCGTGAGCTTTGCTGTCTGCCAGGCGCCTCCTGGAATGAAAGGCGTTATAAGCGGCATTATGATGTTGGCTACAAGGGACTGCACAAGAGCAGTTATCGCAGCGCCCATGATGAAGGCGATGGCCAGCGCAATAACCTTGTATTCTATCAGAAAGTCCTTAAATTCATTAATTAAACTCATTAAATACACCCCCAATTTTTTAGATATCTAATATATTTAAAGGGAATCAGTTTAAAAATATTTCGGCAGAACAAGAGACGCCTATGAAAGCATAACAGACAGCGTTAATTGGTTCAAAGAGAAGAGGGAGATATAATGGTTCTGTCTAAAAATTGGAATAAAGACAAAATACAAAAAACGATATTGAGAGCAATTCAAGTAATAATCATAGCAGCGCTGATATACGCAATAATTAAGGCAATTATATGAGCACTGAAGTCATATCACTTTTATTTTATGACACTCCCATTCCTTAATTACGTTGATTTTGAAATTAGATGAAATCAAATCAGAATAACCCCAAAAGTGCTCATCTTCTGTGATAAATAATTTACAGTTTTCATCGAATGCGTTAATATAGCCGGCTATTATTTTGAAATCATCATCTTCGGGAATATTTTTTTCTTTTTTCAGTTGTCTTTCATTCTCAACAAAGACTTTTTTAACGTTTCCTATGTTGTCATCTTTTGAAATTAGGTTGAATTCAGAAATGACTTTCTTTCTGAATTCCTCTGCCTGTTCAATGAATGTCTTTTTTAAGACCGCTAACATCATAACTTGATTTCCTTGTTTTTCAAGAATCTGATTTGCAGACCTTATGATATTCTGTTCAACGTTAGAGGGTTCAAAGCGGTATTTTGGAATAACTTTATGGTTGAGTTTTCCAATTAGCTCCTGAATTTTTGAGCAATTCCTATCACATAACAGCTTCCTTCCAAAGAAGACTTCAAATCCATTAGGAACTTCAAATTCACACAAATGCAAGATTGAGCAATCATCAAAGGCATAAATGTTGTTTTGAGATGTCATTTTGCCATAATTTCTTTTAAGTCTTTATTATAAATAGAGAAAGGATAATCTCTAACCGCATTTATCAAATATTGATAGAACTTATTAATTCTTACAGTATCTTTTGTTTTTGCAGAAATCTGTTTTTTAATGAAAGAAATCATCTTAAATACGTTATGCAAGAAATAGTAATCAAACATATTCGCTTCAAAGTCATATATCCCTTCTCTCACATTTTTAAATTTTTTTTCTTTTAAATATTTGACAAGGTAATATGAATACTCGATGAGTGCTTTCAATGTTATATTGGTGATACTATCCTCTTTTATCAAATCTTTCTCTCTAAATAAGTCAGTCATTTCAACAAGCACTTCATTCAGTTTCTGTTCTAATTTGAACTGGTCATCTACATCAACAAGCAGTATTGAGTGTTCATTTTCTGCAATAAGATTTGCATTTAGCTTGCTCAATTCAAATATTGTGTTCTTCAAATCTTCAAAGTCTTCTTTTGTAAGGATTTTTGGGATTTTTTCCTCAATGACGCTCTTGAAAAGTTGCTTTCCTTGCGTCTTCAGAATGTATTTTTGAGGTGTTGTTCCTTTATAAGTATATGTTGAAACATCAAAATACTCATTGGATTTTAATGAAGATAATTCTGCATTATAAGAGCCATTTCTGTTTAGTTTAAACTGAATGTCAACAGGTATAAAAAAAAGGTTCAGCCGTGCTAAAAGTTTGTTCAATTTTGTTGTTGAAGAAACCTCGTTATTTGAAGAAAGCCCTAACACTAAACATATTGCCTCTTCTTTTGTTAAAATCATCTAAGCACCCTTTCCATCTAAAATGTGGAACATGTAGTTTTTAAATCTTGTTGTTTGACACTGCTAAAGTTCTCTTCTAATTATTTTTGCAGTTGTATTCCTAACCTGGCTTTTGTTTTATCCCTTCTTAGAGGATTTCCTTATCATTGCAAGGATTAAAGAATAAAAATTAAAAACAATAAGCATTTAATAGTTCATAGAATTAAGGCAAGATATAGGGCTATATAAAAAGCACATGGAAAAAAAGCTGGATGAAATAATGGATGATGAATTGAAGAAAAGGTTTTTGAGGGAGAAGGAATTTCTGGCAAAACAATGAAGCTCTTTTATTGACAAGAGAGTCATAGATGCCTTTATGAAGGTTAAAAGAGAGAATTTTGTTTTAAAGGAATTCCTGCAATACAGCTATGAAGATGCTCCGCTGCCAATTTTAGACGAGCAGACAATATCGCAGCCGACAACTGTCATGATGATGACTGATGCCCTGGAAGTGAAAGAAGGGCAGAAGATTCTTGAAGTTGGAGCTGGCTCTGGCTATCAGGCAGCAATTCTGGCAGAACTGGCTGGAGAAAAGGGAAAAGTCATCACAACAGACATAATATCTGAAGTTTGCGAATTTGCAAGGGAAAACATTAGAAACGCGGGAATAAAAAACACAGAAGTAATCTGCTACGACGGCAGCACAGGATATGAAAAAGAAGCGCCTTATGACAGGATAATTGTCACAGCAGCATGCCCAAGAATTCCTCAGCCACTGATTGAGCAATTGAAATTAGAAGGCATAATAGTTGCGCCAGTTGCAACTATGTTCGGCCAGGAAATGCTTAAAGTGAGAAAGCACGAAGCTTCGCTGGAGACAAAGAGTTTGGGATATTTTGTTTTTGTGCCCCTAAAAGGAAAATACGGCCTTAACAGATGAAAATATCAGGGAAAATGCCTGAAAATTCGTTTTTCTTCCTTAATTCTTACAGTGTCTGCTTTTTGAACTTTCCGGAGTAAGTTGCAGAGCCCTCGCAGCGCTCAAGAATTAGCTGGCAGAGCTTTTCTCCAGGGAAAATATCAAGGTTATTCGGCCCAGCATTATAAATTTCAAGCACCTGCTTATTTGACACTCCCGGCTGTATAAAAGGCGCAGTTATATGGACCATTAATCCCAGGCGTGCAAACCTGGACCTTGAATTAAGCCAGCCGCAAATATCATTGGGAAGCGTTATTTTCTCTTTGGTTATCCCAAGGATGAGCTGCCCCGGCTTCATCCTGAACCTCTTTTTCACATTGAATGCCCTTGTTATCTTCTTGTAGTCTGAGCGCCCTGTAACGCGGATTGCCCTGTCAATGTTTTCAAAAACTCTTATCTTATTGCCAAGGGTCAGGTCAATTGAGGCAGGCCCGACTGAGTCCTTGCTAAACGGGCTTATCTTGATTCGTTTTGCTTTTATCTCTTTTAGGATTGCTTCGTGTGAAAGAATCATTGTAAATAATGATTACTTCTGCAGAAGTATATAAAGTTTTTTCCAGAACATGCAATAAACATCTAAATGATGTCATAGAGTTTATTCCGCGCTTTATTCATTTGTTTAGAAATCGCAGTATTGCTTTTCATTCTGATGCTCCGTATTTGTTATCCATATATTCAGATGCGTAAGCGTATATCTCATTTGATTTTGCATATTGCATAGTTTCTTTCAGATGCTCCACCTTGAAACCGCTTTTTTCCTCAAAAGACAATCTGCCTACCGGAATCAAGACAACATATTCCCCGATGGTAGCGCCAGATTCGACATAATTGGGAATCTCGTTCTTGTTGAAAAACTCTTTCCAGTATTTCAAATCCTTTTGCAGCACTTTGATGAAATACGGAGATTTTTCAAATCCCCTTTGGACATAGGAAAAGTCAGACCATATCTCAACTGCAGACAATCTGGTAAATGCGTAATCCTTTTCTGCAGTCTTCATTATCTCAGGAACGCGGAATTCCAGCAATCCTTTTATTGCATCAGATGGATTGGCGCACAAATAAGCTCCTGAAGGCTGCTTTTTTATCCATCCGCTTCTCAATAACAAGGAGAATATTTTCTTTTTCATGCTTACCGACACTATCCAATCTAATTCAGACTGCCTGAACTCTTTATGAGTCCCGTGTTTTGAAAACAACAATGCATATGCTTTTAATCCGTATTGAGGTATTTCAATAGTCATATAGTTACCTATTAGGTAACTACTATTTAAAGATTGCGTACAGCTCTGAACAACTGAAACAATTGAAACAACTGAAATATCCGTCATAAAACGCAAATGAACAAATATTCTTAATAAGCATTTTCCAAAGATGTCTCATGTCCTGTGAGAAGCTGCGGAAAAGACGGATTATTTACGGAATCTGGCGAATAAATGTTTTAAAGATGCTTCACTCTTTTTCATAAATGCGCATTAAGGATATAATTCCTGAAAATAGACCTAGAGAACGACTTGAAAGAGAAGGTCCTGCTGTCTTAACGTATGCTGAACTCTTAGCTGTAATACTGAAAACAGGCAGCAAGAATGAAAATGTTATTGATATGTCAAACAGGCTGATTTCAAAGTATGGAATTGATAAGCTTTCACAGTGCTCTTTACCTGAACTTCAGGAAATAAATGGTATTGGAAAAGCTAAGGCTTGTCAGATTATTGCATTATTTGAGCTGAATAAAAGGAACAATTTCTCTAAACAAACAGGGAGACAGATAAAAACAGCCAAAGATGTATTTGAATACTGCTCTCCTAAACTATCTGGAGCTGATAAGGAGCATTTTATGATTCTTCATTTAGATACACACAATAGAGTGATTAAGGACGAAATTGTGTTTGTAGGAGCATTAGACAGCGCAATTGTTCATCCCCGCGAAATATTCAAATCAGCAATAAAAGAGAGCGCTTACGCAATAATACTTGTTCATAATCATCCATCCGGAGATCCAGAGCCATCTGAAGAAGATAAAACAATAACTGAACGACTTTTTGAGGCAGGAGAACTGCTCGGAATAAAAGTCTTAGATCACGTAATAATTGGAAAGGAAAAGTGGTATAGCTTTAAGAGTTAATTATTTCTCTTTGACTCATACTTTTCTTTCTTATCGGCAACAGCGAAATTTGATGACTCTTGCATTGCATATTCAGTTAGTGATGTTCTTACTGAATCATCTTCTGCCCATTTGTCTGAAAATAGCTCTGCCTGTTCTAAAACAAGATCTGTTGCCATTTGTGTCTTGTCTGGAGGATATCCATATTTTTTAAGCAGATGCTTAACCATTACTCTGAGTTTTGCCCTTACAGAGTCTCTTAATTTCCAGTCAATAGAAGTATTATCTTTAATTAAATGTGTTAGTTCTATTGCTATTTTCTTCAGGACTTCATCGCCTAAAATTTTTTTTGCACTATCATTATCAGATAAGGCATCATAAAACGCCACTTCTTCAGCAGTTAGACCTAATTCTTCACCTTTACTTTGTGCTTCTCTTACTTCTTTGGCTAGCTCAACAAGTTCTTTTATGACTTGTGCTGAATCTATGCTCTTGTTCTGGTATTTTCTTATTGCTTCTTCAAGCATTTCTGAGAATTTTCTCTTTTTGACTTTGTTTTCTTTAAATTTGCTTTTTATCTCATCATTAAGAAGCTTCTTTAGTGCTTCAAATGCAAGATTTTTATATTTCATATTTTGGAATTCATTAAGGAATTTGTCTGATAAAATAGATATCTCAGGTTTATCTATGCCTAATTCTCTATAAATATCTATGATTCCATGTACTTCAACTGCTTTTGACACCAATTGTTTTATTGCAGAATCTGTTAAGTTTGTTCTTCGTGTTTCTTCGGAATCTGTTTTTTTGAATGCGTTAGCTATTGCTTGAAATAATGCTGAATCTTCTCTTATTCTTTGAGCTTCTGGTGTTGTTACTGCAAGTGATAAAGCTCTGATTAATCCATCTGTATTTTTGACAAAACGTTCTTTTCCTTTATCTTGTTTTAATATAAAATCCATCATTTTAGGGATTATTCTCATTTTTTCCTTAGATGATGCAGTAAAGAAGGTGTTATAAGGATAGTTATGAAGCATATCTCTGACAACTTCATATTTTTCCATCATTAAACTAACTGCTACATTAATGTCATAGGATGGTTGTCCTTCTCCACCGCTTTGAGAATATGTTGCAATTGCTTGCTTGAGTTCTTCAGCTATTCCAATAAAGTCAACAACTAATCCGCCTTGTTTGTCTTTGTAAACTCTGTCTACTCTGGCAATTGCCTGTATTAAGTTGTGATGTCTAATTGGTTTATCAAGATACATTGTATTCAAAGAGGGAACATCAAAACCAGTAAGCCACATATCCCTAACAATTGCTATCTTAAATTCAGAAGTTGGATCTCTAAATGAGTCTGCCATATCCCTGCGCTTTTGCTTGTTTCTGATGTGTTCCTGCCAAACTTTTCCATCAGCAGCAGAGCCAGTCATGATTACCTTAATTTTCCCTTTGTTATCATCAATATTATACCATTCTGGTCTGATCTTTTTTATTGCATCGTGAACTTCTACGCAGATTCTTCTGCTCATACACACAATAAGTGCTTTTCCTTCTAATACACTTTGTTTTAACTCAAAATGCTTTACAATGCTTTGTGCTATTGTTTCTATTCGTTTATCTGTACCAACTAATGCTTCAACAGAACTCCATTTAGATTTCAGGTATTCTTTATTCTCTTGCTCTTCAAACTCAGTAACATCTTCGATATCCTCATCTAACTCTTTGAAGATATCTTCATTTTTTTCTAATTTGACTAATTTTGATTCGTAATAAATTGGAACAACTCGTTTATCTTCTATTGCAACATGCATGTCATAAATGTCGATATACTTTCCGAATATTGCTCTTGTGCTTTTGTCTGCAAGATCAATTGGTGTTCCTGTAAATCCTAAGAAAGATGCATTTGGCAGAGCATCTCTTAAGTATTTTGCAAAGCCATATTTGAGTTCTTTTTCTTTGTTAACTTTTCCTTTGAATCCATATTGTGTTCTATGAGCTTCATCTGCAATAACAATTATGTTGTCTCTTTTTGAAAGAAGTTCAAATTCAGAGTTTTCTTTTTCTAAGAATTTCTGGATTGTTGTAAAGAAGATTCCTCCAGAAGATACTTTCAATGATTGTTTGAGATCAGTTTGATTTTTGATTTTCTTTGGAGCTTCTCTAAATATTTGATCATAATCAGAAAATGTGTTGAATAATTGATCGTCAAGGTCATTCCTATCAGTAATGACAACTACTGAAGGGTTTTTCATTCTTTGGTCTCTGGTGATTTTTCCAACATAGAAGGCCATTGTTAATGATTTTCCAGAGCCTTGAGTATGCCAAACAACTCCTATTTTTTTATCTGCTTCAATAGCTTTTATTGTGCTGATAATTGCCTTGTTTGTTGCGTGATATTGATGGTAACCAGCAATGACTTTGACTGTGTCTGTCTTTGTTTTTTGATATCCAATGAAGTTTTGTATGATATCTAAAATTACTGATTTATTGCACATCCCTTTAAGCATAGTTTCAAGTTGTGGCTTTGATGTTGGTACCCTTGTTTTTCCATCTATAGTCCTCCAAGGCATGAACCATTCCCATGAAGATGTAAGAGTTCCAGCTTTTGCTTCAGTACCATCTGCAATTATTACAACTTCATTATATGTAAATACGCTTGGAATTTGGGCTTGATATGTTTGTATTTGCTCAAAGGCACTTCTTACTGTTGCAGTTGCACTAGCTGGATTTTTAAGTTCAATAATGCCAATGGGTAAGCCATTAATGAATAAAAGAATGTCCGGTCGTCTGTTTACATTATTTTCTATTATTGTGAATTGGTTTATTGCAGTGAATTCGTTGTTATCTGGATTTTCGAAATCAATGAGTTTTACTGGAATTCCTTTAATTCTTTCCTTGTCTCTAATCTCTACTTCAACACCATTTACTAAAAAGTCATGGATTTTTTCATTGTTAACTATTGTTTTATCGCTTTGCGTTCGCATGACTTTCTTAACAGTATCTTCTACTGCGTCGCTCTGAATTGGTTTATTGATTCTTTTTATTGCAGCTTCTAATTTATCTTTGAGAACAACATCATCCCATTTTGCTCTTTTGGGATTTTCAGAGTCAGGAGCAATATCCGGACCGTAAACTATCTCATAGCCCAGCTCTTTAAGTATCTCAAGCGCTGCACTTTCAATATCCTGTTCGATGACGAAAGACATTTTATTTATCCTCGAGTTTTGCTTCTTTCATTGAATGTTTGTTCTTAAAAGGATCTACTACTTTCTTAAAATAAACAAGTAATAATTTTAAATTATTTAAAATTTTAATAGAATTTTTGTCATATTGCTTTCTGGCGAAGTGGATATAATCATTTCTTTGTTCTTTAAAGAAGATAATCATACGTTTATATTTTTTTGAATTATTTTTCCCAATTAATTTATCCAGATTATCTATATAAAATTGTAACTCATACGTTTTTTGTTTATCTATCAGAGAGTTAGCGTTAATTTTATTATATCTCAGAAATTTTCTATCATTAAATTTGAATATATTATATCCTTTACTCACACTAATTCCTTTCAAAGATAATTCTATTGCTACAGAACACCTAATCATAAGAAAATTGATTTCGTCTAATTCATCAGCGATATACATTCTAAAGTCATGAAGTTTTTTATGCGTATTATCTTTATTTCTTTCAGATAAGAAATCATATTTACTTAATATGGTTGAGATAGTCGATTTTTCAATTAGATTGTTAGAACTAATCAAGAATTCATATGCATGATTTGATTTGTAGTATTGCTGAATATTCATTTCTTTTTCTCTTTTACTTGTTCAATTGTTATGAAAGGTAAATCTCTCTTTACATTAAGAGCTTCATATATCTTATTTTTATCAAGGATTAAACAGAAGTATGCACCTACAACCAAAATTACGGCATATTTCATGCTATCCTCACTAAAAAACCCTTTTGTTGCAACACAATAGATGTAATACGCAAGCAGACTTAATCCAGTTATGATTAAAGTAATCCATAAAATGAATGAGATAAATATCATAAACAGTAATTTTAATTTGTTCCAAAGGTTGATTTTTACCTTTACTGGCGAGAGAGGCTTTATCTGTTTGTTCATTTTTTAACCCCCCACACTAATGGCTGTCCGCAGTTCGGGCAAACAGGAGCATTCTTAATTAAAGGATTGTTACATCTCGGACATTTAAACTGTTCTCTACTTAATAACCAACCTAAAAGAGCAAGTCCGCCAATCCACATCAAAGCTTCTTTATCTTGCTTATTCATATTGGCACCCTTATCTTTCCAGACATTAATTTTGGAAGAAGATTATCTCTTATTTCAGATGAGTCTTTATTTGAAAAACAGTTATTCGAAATCTTGGTGAATATGGGAACAATAATTTGTTTAAATCTATTTAATATTTTTTCATCAGGAATTATAATTGGTAAATCATTGATGTTATTCTTATTAATGTGCTGTTGAGCTCCGCCCGTTTGATGAGAAATTAATTTATCAATATTGAATTTAATCAAGAAATAAACATATCCAGAGAAAATTTTTTCTGATTCAATTACGCCGACTACTGACTGATTTCCACAAGACTCTATCTCAAGTCTGCTAACTTGTCCCAAAGTTGCTCCAGTTATTGCAATAACCGTTGTTTTTGCAGGCATTAATTTTGTTGCAGAGCTTTCTAATGCTTCTTTAGTGATATAAGTAGATGGTTCAATAATTCTGAATTCATTTACTTTACCCGAATTTATCCACGGGATTGTTCCATCACACCAGTACTCTTTATGTTCTGTTGAAGGAGTTCCACCTAAAATGGTTTTAAATTCTCCTCCAATTGTTGAGATTTTCCATCCTTTCGATATCTCTCCCAATTCACTCTCAACCATCTCTCCGCCAGAGCTTTTGTAAGGCTTTCCTTCCTCATTTGGGAATTCAAAGTCAATAAACCAATGCTTAAAAAGAGCTTGACCGATTGCTTCAAGAGTTTTGTTTTGATTCTGATTGATCATAAAAATCCGCTGAGAGCGTCCTACTCCGGACTAAAGTCCGGAGTTTGACCGGACGCTCTCTTAATCGCGGATTTTTAGGATGCTAAAAGCGGCTTATCTCCAATCTGAAGATTGGAGTTTTGCCGCTTTTCTGCATAATTTCTTTATCAAAATAAGGCTTGATTATGTCAATTATCATTTCTTGTTCAAATATTGGAGGTACCGCGATTTTAAGTTTTCCAATGTATTTTACATGAAGACTTTCTAAAATTGTACCGGAGAGAGAAAGTCTTTTAATTTCTGATTTAAATAAATTACTTAAAGAGTATATTTTTAAAAACTCAGGCAATATTTTCTTTTTATCAGGTTTAACTAAGGTCATGTTTCTACCAATACAACACTGAAAATTCCTTGGGATCATAGCTGTCGCTGCAATTCCAGTATTAGTAATAACCAAATCTCCATAATCTGGTTTAGTGCGTTTTGTCCAGAATAAATAATTATCTTCAGAAATGAATTCAAGATTTGATAAATTAATATCTGCCATTGAAGGGACTAAGTTAAAAACTTCTAAATACACAAAGCCGCTTTCCTTTTTTTCTGGTTTTTTGCTATGTAAACAATCTATGATTTCTGCAATTTTATCTAATTCAGTTACTTTCCAATCTTCAGGAATCATTCCTATTTCAGTTTGTTTGAATTGATGTTTTTGCGATTTCATTTTTCCATGTTATAAACTCATTTAAGATGCATACTGTTTCATCTAATAAAATAAATATTCTTGGTGCTACTTGAACAATTCCTAAACTTTCATTATATTGAGATGGTTTAATATCTCTGTCAGGATATCTCGTAAATGCTTCATGAGGATAAGTCATAATAGAAATTAAATACATTTTGATAAATATTGAAGTAAATTTCATTATTGAAAATGTTGGATACGGAGTTTCATTTCCTTGTAATTTTGATAATTTAGGTAATGTATCCTTGAGAATATTATCTAAATCTGTTTTACTTAATGCTTCATCTAGTTTTTCTGCTAAGTCTAAATGTGAATTTAATTCCTTGGCGGTAAGCAAAGCGATTTCTTTATTTTTTGATTCTATTGTTTCTTGTAAATTAGTCATATTTGTGTTTAGATCAGGATACAAAATTTTAATAGATGTTAAGAAAAGTTCCATGTTCTGTTCTTGAACCATTTTAATAAATGCTTTTGGAGTTTGATGGTTTATATCAAATAAATCTTTCTTAGTAAATGTGCCCTGAATTAATCCATAAGATTTCATTATTTTTTCGGTTACTTGTTGCAAATGATAAATCGCATCTGAAAAATCTTTTTCAAGATATGATCTCTTACTTCTTTTCAAATCTTTTTCAGCTTCTTTTAAGAAATCAATTCCTAACTCAAAATCTTCTTTAATCGGTCCTAGTTTTTTTAATCTCATAATCACCTTTTTTGATTCTGGAATTAAAATCATGCCTTTTTCATTGCTTATTTTCTGATTTTCTGGCAAGAAATTATTTATCACATTCAATAGAGATTCATTATCTAACGAATTCAGAACTTCTTCTTCACTTAATTCTTTATTTTCTTCCATCTTCAACACGCACATCCTATTTTCTCAAAATTCTTCTTATTTTTTTATCAAGCTTCTTTCTGTCTTACATTTGCTTTGCCAATTCTGAGATAATACGTTTCATCTTCTCTTCATTTTTCTTTTATTTGATAGATGATTTATTACGGTTTTTCCACGATCTAATACATTGTCATAAGTAAGGATTTCTATGTTATGAAAGTAGTAACTTAAATTTTTGATACGTTCAGTATTTGAGTCTTTCAGTCCTATTATCAAAATACCTTTAGGTTTGAGAAAATTAAATTTCATCTTTTCGCTTAATTTCTTACTATCTCCATAGTAAAGCGCATTATCTATGTAATCTATAATTTGCTGTATTGCTTTACTAAAGACGGGTGTTATTTTCCCTTTATTGTCAAATAAGTCATCATTTGATTTTTTGATTTCTACTATATCTGCGTACCCATCATATTTTTCAACATAAAAATCATATCTTTGTCCAGGAGCTATTTTTTGTGGCTTAGAATTTTCATATTCTAATCCTAAAAGCCAAGGATTTTTTGTTAAGAATTTTTGTAATTCTTTTTCTTTCTTGGAATTTTTAATTAAACTTTCAAATTCTTTAATATTATTTTTGTATTCAGGTATTCTTGTATTTCTGTATTCTTTAATTAGTTTAAACGATGCCTGCACCGTCTTTTTCATTCTTAATGCATCTGTTTTTAGTCGTTCTATTTCATCATTAACTTGTTTCTCAACAATTTTTTCTGTTATAATGTGCCCTTTTTTTACATGTTTGATTAATTCTTCATCAATGATTTTTCTTATTTTTTCCCACATGGTTTTACTGGTTATTTTGAAATGGTTATGCTTATATTCTTTACCTGGGACTGGAACGCCAGAATATAAGTCAATAAATGGAGTGCTTTTTCCATCATCCCAAATTGTTAAAGTCACTTGGATAGGATAACGGCCTTTTCTTATGTGATACTTTTTTAGTGGTTTATAACCCATTATTTACACCCTAAACCCAATACTGCTTAGGTTTTTCTTTATTTCTTCATCAAGCTTCTTGCCGTCTTCCATTTGCTTTGCTAATTCAGAAGTAAGACGTTTCATTTTTTCTTCAAACAATTCATCGTCTTCTTCCTCTTCTTCTGCTCCGACATAACGCCCTGGCGTAAGTATGTGGGATTGCTTGCGAATTTCTTCAAGAGATGCACTTTTGCAAAATCCTAAAACATCAGCATATTCTTTTCCTTTTCTCCAATTATGATATGTTAAAGCAATCTTTGAAATGTCTTCATCTGTCAATTCTCTATTTCGTCTAGAAATCATTGAGCCCATTTTTCGCGCATCAATAAACAGCACTTCGCCTTTACGAACTGACTTTCCTCTTCTAATGAACCATAAACAAGCCGGAATCATAGTGTTAAAGAATAATTGTGATGGCAAGGCAACCATACAATCAACTAAGTCAGCTTCAACAATATTTTTTCTTATATCTCCTTCTCCGCTGGTATTTGAGGACATTGAGCCATTAGCAAGAACTAATCCCATAACACCAGAAGGGGACAAATGATGGATCATGTGCTGAACCCATGCAAAATTAGCATTTCCTATTGGAGGAACGCCATACTTCCAGCGTACATCATCACGAAGACGCTCGCCGCCCCAGTCAGAGATATTGAAAGGGGGATTAGCAAGGATAAAATCAGCTTTCAAGTCTTTATGTTGATCATTATGGAATGTATCACCTAATAAAATCTGCTTGCTTTCTATTCCACGAATGGACAAATTAATCTTTGCAAGTTTCCATGTTGTTGGATTGCTCTCCTGGCCATAAATTGGAACATCATCAATCTTTCCAGCGTGTTCTGTTACAAATTTTTCTGACTGAACAAACATTCCACCTGAGCCACAGCAAGGATCATAGACTCGTCCTTTGTATGGCTCAATCATATTAACAAGTAATTTTACGATACAACGGGGTGTATAAAATTGTCCACCTTTTTTTCCTTCTGCATCTGCAAACTGACCTAAAAAGTACTCGTATACATAACCGAGAATGTCTTTTTTCTTGCTCTCATCATCGCCAAGACCAATTGTGCCTATCAAATCAATAAGCTCTCCTAATCGTCTTTTGTCAAGTGCAGGACGTGCATAATCTTTAGGTAATACTCCTTTGAGTTGAGGATTTTCTTTCTCAATCAGGTCCATTGCATCATCAAGAAATTTACCAATGTCTGGTTGTTTTGCTCTATCCTGAAGATATGTCCAGCGTGCTTCTTTAGGAACCCAAAACACGTTTCTTAAAATATATTCATCTCTTTCTTCAGTACCTAAACTTTCAGGATCATTTTTTAGTTCATTGTAACGTTGTTCAAAACTATCTGAAATGTATTTAAGGAAAATCAAACCAAGAACCACATGTTTGTATTCTGCAGCATCCATATTATTACGCATCTTGTCTGCTGCCTGCCAGAGCTTCTGCTCAAATCCTGAATTAGTATTTTCACTCATTTTTGCTCAATACAAGGTGTTTCCTTGAATACCTCTTCGTTTTTATGTTAAATTTGGTATTTTAGCTTATTAATGCGTTGCTCATTTAAAAATGTTAATATATAGTCTTTCTTTTTTTAACGCTGACTAGAAATGTTTGATGTTATGTGAAAAAAATATTAAAATCAAAAAAAAAGAAAAAATAAGTTTAAAACTTTGTCAATTATTTTAGACAGTTCTACATATTTATTCTAAAGAGCTTGCTAAAGACAAAAGTTGCTCCAAGAACTATGGCTAAAGCTCCTAAAACAAAGCCCATGCTCATAACTGATGCAACTATTTTATCCCACATCATGATTATGAACACTAAGACCACGAAAAGCGCGGTTATAGTATGTGTATCCATGTAGATTCACCTCCGTTTGTTTTTTTGGAGGGAAGAACATACCAAAAAAAACAAAAGGTATAAATAAGACAATGAATATGCTCTCTTTGCACAGAATATATTCATTATCCGTTCTCCCCTGATCTTCATCTCCAGGGAAAACTTTTTGTTCTCTTCTGAGTGAATTATGAAAATTGTTCATTGTTGGGTTAAGGCACCCCCTCTTCAACGGGAGAAGGCAAGGTCACTTATAAACTTATTCATTATTTACTAAAATTATGGCAATTTTTTATTTATTTAAGGAAATAAAAAGATTTATGTCTTTATTTACATAAAAATTTATATACTAGTATGTCTTTTTATGTATAAAAAAAACAAGAAAAAAGGCGAGGTGTTCTTATGGGAAGACAGGCTTCTACTACTACAGTTGAAAAGATATTGGGTGCTCTTTCATGCTGCGACAAGCTTACGTTTGCACAGATTGCAGATAAATCACAAGTCAGCTGGGACAGCGTAAAGCGCTATATTGAGATGTTTGTAAAACTGAATCTTGTCAGGGAATATAATGATTCAGACAAGTTAACTTATCAGAAAATGAATGCCACTGACAAAGACACTCTTTTTGCAATTCCGCTAAGCGAGGATAAGAAGAACACTATACGAAGATTATATGCCACAATAAAACAGGTATGGCCCCAGGTTTCAAGTAATGCTCTTTCAAGAACTGCAATGCAGAAGGTTGCAGTTGCTGTTGCAGAAAAAAGATTCAAAGAGATTCCCACCGCATGGTATCTTTACGGAAAAGTTCTTCTCATGCCGCATGAGCAGCTCTCAAAAGCAGAGCCATTTAATGAGCAGGACATAGTGTCAGATGTCAGAAGCGCATGCATGGAGTATTCCACTTTCAAAAATACTGAGGAAATAAAAGAGCACCAGTATGAAAAAGAGAAAAACAGGCTGTACATCGCAAAAGAGAAGCTCTCACACCTGCTTCATCAGCCGATAACGCCGGAAACAAAGAACCAGCTCAGGCAGTGCTTAAATGAATTTGCATTCAGCTGGGAAAGAAAAGAGAATAACTCAGATATTCTAATGCTTATGGAAGATTTTTGTTCAACTGGTTTAAGCATATTAAGAAATGCAGATGACAATGCCTTAAATGAAGATAAAATATACATGATGAATTCGTTTGAAGCGCTATGGAATTTAATCGCAACGTATGAATTTTATTATTCCTTAACAAAGCGTTATGATAAAGAATTATTAAATGATTTTTTATCTGAGAAAATAAAGGTTCTAAAGGAAATGGCGCTGGAATCACTTGAAGCATTGCATGAGCATGAGCCAAAGCTTGAGTTTCCAGACAATGAGATTTTAAGAAAACTAAAATCCTTGCTGAGTTCTGTCAGGGAACTCTCCCCTGAAGAAAAGAAAGCCAGAGCAGAAGAGATTGAAAAAATAAGAAAAGAAAAAGGAGATATGGGCGTTCAGGAGTTTATAATCCGGAAATTCGGATTATAAAACGTTTTCAGGTCTTCTGATTGGTATAATTGTGTGTATTTCAAGAAAATCCCCTAAATTTCTTGTGACTATAAAATCTGCTTTGGATTTCTCAGCAAGAACAACATGCATTGCATCTTCAAAATTGTCAGGCGCAAGTTCATTCGCTTTTTTCCTGTCAGAATCATCATATTTTATTATTTTCGTTTTCTTCTCAAGCATTTTCAAGAGCATCGTAGTTTCTTCTATTGAAACATGCATATAAACTTGTTCTAATGCCCATGCAGATATAGCAAGATAAAATTTGCACGATATTGCCTCAAAGAACATTTTTGCAGCAGGTTCAGCAATGTCTTTTCCAAAAAGGTTTTTTCGGTTCTTTATTGCATCAATAAAAATATTGGTATCAATGTAAAGCAAAGTCATTATCTTCCATGTTGATTTTTTGTTTATTAACCTTTTCTGAGATTGTCTTGTGGTTTTTTCCGGAATACCCGGAAAAAAATACTTAAACCAGTTTTTTATTTTTAAAATTTTCTTAATTCTTTTTCGTTTATGCAAACATTTTAACTCTTTTTGAGACGCCAAGATGCCTTCCGGGAATTGTATCACACAGTTTGGGGCAAATTCAATATATTAATATACGAGTAAGTCTTAGATAGAAATTATAAACTTATGCTTGAAGAGATGAATTAACAATGAAAAAGATTATTGTATTATTCTTAATGTTAGTATTAAGCAGTTCAGTCGTTCATGCAGGTTTTTTCGACTGGATTACAGGAATGGCTGCGAATGGCCAAGAAGACCCGACATCAACTACTCCGACAACAGCATATAAACAGATAACATGTAAATTTTTAGGCTCTAATTCCACACAGACGTGTTATGTCTCTAATGTTGATCAGTCTTGCACAGGAACTGACTCTTGCACCATGACTGTGAAGGGTATGGAAGGGAGTCAAATTGACATAAACGCATGCGGCGGAGTTGCCTATGCCGTATTTGACAATGCTGACAAAACTGCAGAATTCAACTGTGAAACTCTTAGAACTGAAAGACAAATAGACATGAACTGCGTCTTCGATGAAGCCACTCAAACTAAAATATGCGACTATCCTGAGGTTCCTAATACTCATGTAAATGTAAAAGAACAGGTAACATGTAAATTTTTAGGCTCTACTTCCACACAAACATGTTACTACCCTAATATTCAGGATCGGTCTTGCACAGGAACTGACTCTTGCACCATGACCATAGAGGGTACAGAAGGAAATAAAGTTGATATAAAAGCATGCGGCGGAGTTGCCTATGTCACTCTTGACAGTGCTGACGAAACTGCAGAATTCAACTGTGAAAAAAACGTAGCTGGAGGAGGGGGAGGAGGAGCTAACTGCGTCTTCGATGAAGCTACTCAAACTCAAAAATGTTATCCCGCTGAGAATCCTATTACCACTGAGACTACTGCCACCGAGACCCCTACTGCTCCTGTTGAAAATGTAGAAGAACAGGTAACATGCGTATTTTTAGAATCTAAACAGCTACAAAAGTGTTATTCTGAGTTGGGACAAAGTTGTGAAGGAGAAACTAGCTGTGTAATGGAGATAATTGGTGGAAAAGGGAGAAAGGCCGCTTTGAAAAGCAGTTGCGGAGGATATGCTTATATCCTGTTAGATGGAAATAATGAGAATGCAGAATTCAAATGCATCCCCGGAGAAAAAGTAACCCCCGTACAGATTGTTGGAAGAGGATTTCAACGTGCAACCTGGGAATGCTATGATGGCACGAGCTCTGTATCTCAAGATGTAGGATGCTTGCTTTCTGAAGTTTGGCATAAAAAAGCAGAACTCTACTGTGAAGGACATTGCTACAAAGACATGTCTAAATGCGGGGTTAATTCATTCAGTGTTTTAGAAGAATGCTATGAAACCGTTACTGAAGCAGCACAACCAACTATTACTGGAGTTGGAGCAGCACAGCCAGTTGTTATTTCAGCAGCACAACCAACTGCTACTGCAGCAGCACAACCAGCAGACTTAGAAAAATTAAAAAAAGAAATGGAAGAATCTAAGGAAGGAACACTATTCTGCAAGGATTCCTGCCCATTAGATGGAAAGTGTTATCCTTTTGGATATAGAAAAAACGGAGAATATTGCCCGGATGAAGGAATGTTCAAAGAACAGTTGAAATCAGAAGAGGCTTGTGATAATAATTTTGAATGCTCAACAAATGTCTGTGTTGACGGAAAATGTATAAGTTCTGGTTTAATTCAAAAGATTATCAATTGGTTAACTGAACTATTTGGATAAAAAATATATTTTATTTTTATTTGCCCAAATCATAAATATCATTATTTTTCACTCAAAAAATTTCTTTAGGATAAGATTCATGTGATACTTATATTCATCCTCGTTTCCTGCATAGCTCCCAATAACTTTCTCAAACCTTTCAGCAAGCTCCTTCTTGTTTACATGTTTTGCCAAAGCTTCTATGTCCTCGCTGTCCC
>Ga0210017_1001095_pt1 | contig 23566 bp, 23 predicted proteins | sample CryGeyCG2014_020_FD_183966 | JGI IMG/M metagenome (GOLD analysis project Ga0210017, IMG submission 183966) | Groundwater microbial communities from aquifer - Crystal Geyser CG08_land_8/20/14_0.20 (SPAdes) (version 2) | ecosystem: Environmental > Aquatic > Deep subsurface > Groundwater | place... | reverse complement strand
ACCGGCGGCCTTCCCGCTTCGCGGGACAGGCACGCACCCTTCTCACATCTGGTCGGGGATGCCGGACTTGAACCGGCGGCCTCATGCACCCCATGCATGCGCGCTAGCCAACTGCGCCAATCCCCGGACCAGATGTGAGAATGTACTAAAGGCATCTTACAGTAGCGCCTTTACCCGCCGAATCCGCTAAACGGCGGAGTAGGCGGGCCATGCATGCGCGCTAGCCCCGCCTGCAATGCCTGGCACTGGCGGGCAGGCAACTGCGCCAATCCCCGACGTTCATAATATATAGTAAAACCGGGATCTAGACAAATGAAAAAGTTTATAACAAGATCAATTTCTTTTCAGAAGTATCCGAGTGTTTCAAAACTCGCATAATAAATGCCGGCAAAACTTGCCGGCTGATTTTTTAACTCTTATTCCCGTCTCAACCAACTGATTGCTTCTTTCTGATTGATAAAATCATTTACTTTTTTCTTTCCGGCTAAAGTAAATAAACTCTTTGCTATCGATACATGAAAGTGACTGGTACCAGCGATAGCGATTTTATTAATTCTATTATGATGCAATAAATTCACGTAGATCCCTCTTGCTTTTGAAGAAGGGGGAACTTTGAGTGTTTTTAAGGACGTTAGGTCAAGTAAAACATTTACAGTTTTAGAAGGGTTCTGATTAAAAATATTTTCCACGGCGCTCGTGATCAGCTTAGCCACAAGGACACTTTCTTCTTTATCGGAAGATTCATTAAATATAGTTAAATTAAGTATTCCGTTTTCATCCCAAAACAGTTTAAAGGTTTTCCGGATCTCTTCTTCAGATTTCATAAAGAAGAATAAAGAGTGTGAGGTTCTACCCTTCAGAATCAGCTAATCGCACTGGGTGGGTGCCTACCACTTTATCCCACGGAACGAAACAATATTAAGCTCCTAATGTGATAATCCTGCGAACCGGATTAAATTGATTTTTAAAGAGTAGGGCACATCTAGTATATGCCAATATTTTTTTTCTGGCAATTGAAAAATAGAAAAAGCCCACTAAACATAACAGTTCAGTAGGTCTATTCTTAAGTTTGATTATTTGGTTGCTAAAAAGTAAAACTCAGAAAGCTGATTAAGAAGCTCCGTCCATTTCTTGCCGTTCACTTTCATCGTATACTGCTGGAAAATCAAGTTTTTGGTAGTTGAAAATCTCGTCTTCGTTGAAAAAACGGTAAATCTCTTTTTCGGCGGTTTCTTTGGAATCAGAGGCGTGCACAATATTATGGCCCTTACTCATTGAAAAATCTCCTCTAATGCTTCCGGCATCCGCTTCTCGGCCAGTGGTAGGCCCGACAATCAGCCGGACAGCATTGATTGCACTATGTCCTTCTAGTACCATTACCGCTACGGGCGAGGATTGCATAAATTTTTTTAAATCTTCAAAAAACGGCTTGTCTTTATGATGATCGTAATGTTCAGCAATTAATGTATCATCAATGGAAAACATTTTTAACCCGATGATTTTCAACCCTTTTCTTTCAAAACGGGTAATTACCTCGCCTAATAAATTTCTTTGTAGGGCATCAGGTTTGATAATAATTAGAGTTCTTTCTTTCATTTATTTTCCTTTGTTCTTTAATAATTCCCTTACTTTTTCCACTACTTCGCTGGGAGTATGGTTGGCCTTAACAAAATAATCATCAGCCCCCAGCGCTTTACCCTTTTGAATGTCCTGGTCTTGCCCCAAGTTAGTTAACAGAATAACGGGCGTATCTTTAATACTGGCATCGCTTCGGATCTCTTTTAAGGTGGCAAAACCGTCCAGTTTGGGAAGAATGATATCCAGTAGAATCAAATCGGGTTTGTTTTCTTTGGCCATCTTCAGGCCGTCCGATCCGTTTTCCGCGGTGATGATATCGTATCCTTCCCGGTTGAATTTCGAGGAATACATCTCTAACAGCATTTTATCATCTTCAATTAGAAGAATTTTTTGTTTGCTGTTCATAAATAATATTTGATTTTACTAAATTATTAATTATCCTCCCTATCCTTACCTATAACACAATCCGCTAAAATTGGCAAAAAAACCCCTTTTCATTTCCCCCTTATAAAGGGGGAGAAAGAGAGGGGGTGAAATGCCAATCTGTCGCCTGTTCATATTGATAAGCCACGTTTAGAATCTGACTTTCCGCAAATGGTTTTCCGATTAGCTGAATCCCTACTGGCAACTGGTTGGCCATCCCGCAAGGAATGGAAATAGCAGGGATACCTCCCATATTGGCGGAAACGGTATAAATATCGGAAAGATACATTGTTAAAGGATTATCCAGTTTTTCCCCCAAGCGAAAAGCAACCGTAGGGGTAGTAGGAGTAGCTAAAAGATCTACTTTTTGGAAAACTTCTTTAAAATCTTTTGCTACCAGCGTTTTTACTTTTTGGGCCCTAAGATAATAGGCATCATAGTAGCCGCTGGAAAGACTGTAGGTTCCAATCATTATCCTTCTTTTCACTTCGTCGCCGAACCCATTAGCCCGCGACCGGCTATAGACTGAAAATAGATTTTTTACTGCTTCTTCTTTGCCTAAAGCGGAATATCCGTAGCGAATGCCATCATAACGAGCTAAATTAGCGCTGGCTTCAGCCGGCAGAATAATGTAATACGCTGCTAAGGCATAATTAGTATAAGGAAGACTTACTTCTTGTATCTGGGCACCTAATTCTTTCAGCTTATCAATCGCTGCCCTCACTAATTTTTCTACTTCTTTATCTATTCCTTTAATGAAATATTCTTTCGGTATCCCGATCTTAATTCCTTTAATTTCTTTTGCTAATTCCTTCGTGTAATCAGGAACGACTTCAGAAGCAGAAGTGGAATCAAAAGCATCTTTACCCGCAATCTGGTTTAGTACTAAAGCCGCATCTTCCACGGTTTTGGTAATAGGACCAATTTGATCAAAAGAAGAAGCAAGGGCAATCAAACCGTAGCGAGAAACCCTTCCGTAAGTGGGCTTTAATCCTACTACTCCACAAAAGGCCGCGGGCTGACGAACTGAACCGCCAGTATCAGAACCTAGGGCAAAAATGCATTCGTCCGCTGCTACTGCCGCGGCCGAACCACCGGAAGAGCCGCCGGGCACTCGGGAAAGATCCCAAGGATTATTTGTTTTCTGAAACGCGGAATTTTCAGTGGAAGCGCCCATGGCAAATTCATCTAAATTGGTCTTGCCCAGCAATACCATGCCTGCTTTTTTGAGCTTTTTGGTCACAGTGGCATCATAGCTGGCCTGATAATCTTTTAAAATCTTAGAACCAGCCGTTGTTTTTATTCCCTTGGTTAAAATATTATCCTTCACCGCTACAGGAATACCCATTAAAGGAGAATAATATTCTCCTTTTTGGATCTTATGATCAATTTCTTTAGCCGTTTTTAAAGCGGTTTCTTTTTCCACGTCCAAAAAAGCTGATATTTTTTCATCAATTTGATCAATTCTTTTTAAAAAAGCTTTAGTTAATTCTAACGAAGAAAATTCCCTATCTTTTATTTTTTGGGCCGCTTCTTTTAAGGTTAGCTCAAATAGTTCCATGATTTATTTCAAAACCGCTTTAACTTTAAAATGTCCGTTTTTTTGTTTGGGCGCCTGATTCAGAAGTTCCTGATACTTGGCATACTGTTCAACTTTATCTTCCCGAAATACATTTAATTCTAGAACGGTCGACCACGGCAAGATTTGTTTCACGTCCACTTCTTTTAATTTATTGACGTAATCGATAATTAAAGACAACTGGTGCTGAAATTTTTTGATTTCTGCTAAAGACAGCTCTATTCGAGCAAGCTGGGCAATGTGGACTACTTCTTCTTTGCTTATTGACATAACTATTAGTTATTATAAACCTTGCTATTTTTTTAGCCAAATTTGCCCGGCAGATTATTTTAAAAGGTTAAGAAGCTCTTTTTCTGAAATTATTTTTACTCCCAGTTTTTTGGCTTTTTCGTACTTGGATCCGGGATTATCGCCCGCGATCACAAAATCTGTGCTTGGGCTAACAGAACTGGCTGCTTTTCCGCCTGCTTCCCGAATTTTTGTTTTAGCCTCTTCTCGAGAAAGAGAAGGCAGGGTCCCGGTAACCACAAAAGCTTTACCTGAAGCAGCTGTTTTTTTCCGCACCTCCGGTTCTTTGATTTTTATACCTTGGTTTAATAGCCGGGCAATCAGCTGAAGATTGCGGTTGTCCCTGAAAAAATCGCTGATCGATCGGGCCACCACTTCTCCGATTTCATATATTTTGTTTAGATCATCAAAACTGGCTTTTTGCAGCCGGCTGATTGTTCTGAAATGGTTAGCCAGATCAATGGCCGTTTCTTCCCCCACATGACGGATACCTAAAGCATAAATGAAACGGGCTAAGGTGATTTTCTTTGCTTTTTCTACCGCCTCAATGATATTGGCCGCGGATTTCTCCGCAAACCGCTCTAGGGGTTCCAGATCAGAAGCGGTAAAGCTAAAAATATCCGAAACATCCTTGATTAAATTATTTTCCAGCAGCTGATCAATAATCTTGGGCCCCAGTCCTTCAATGTCGAATGCTTTTTTAGAAACAAAGTGATATATTTTTTCTTTTTGGATGGCAAAACAGTTCTTATTGCTGCAATAATAGGCCACCTCTCCTGTTCTTCTAATTACCTTTGACCCGCAGATTGGGCAAGTAACCGGCATTTTAAACTTTTTTTCTTTGCCGGTTCTTAGTTTAGAAAGTACTTTAACCACGTCGGGAATGATGTCTCCTGCTTTTTGAATGATTACGGTATCGCCAATCCGAACATCCAGTCTTTTTATCTCATCTTCATTGTGAAGGGTGGCCCGCGCCACAGTAGAGCCGGCGACCCGTACCGGTTTTAAATGGGCCACGGGGGTCAGGGCGCCCGTGCGGCCCACCTGTACTTGGATATCTTCCACTACGGTGGTGGCTTGTTCTGCCGGATATTTATAGGCAATAGCTCCGCGCGGCGCTTTCCCCACCACTCCCAATCTTCCAAAGGTTTGTTGGTCATTTATATTAATCACAATGCCATCAATCCAAAACGGCAAACTGTTTCTTTTTTTATTCACTTCGCTGTGATACTTCTCGACCGCTTGGAGATCAGGACAATACTGATTTAAATTAGTTCCGGCTCGAAATCCTAGAGCTTCCAGAAGTTCGTGTGACTCTTGATGGGTTTTTTGACCTAAGTCAGTAACTAAACTATAAGCCATAAAACTTAATTTGCGGGAAGCAGTTATTTTAGGATCCAGCTGTCGTATTGATCCGGCCGCAGCATTGCGGGGATTAGCAAATTTGGGCTGCTTGTTTTTTTCCTGAATTTCATTTAGCTGGTCAAAGTCGGCCTTTTTCATAAAAATTTCGCCTCTCACTTCCAGTTCCTCCGCGACTTTTTTCTGGATGCTTTGGGAAAAATTTTCTAAATTGACTCTTAAGGGAATTGCCTCGATGGTCTTTAAATTTTCGGTGACATCCTCGCCTATTTTGCCGTCTCCTCTGGTTGCTCCTTTCCAAAGTATTCCCTTTTTATAAATCAAAGCAACGGCCAGCCCGTCTATTTTCAATTCGGCGTAATAATCAAGCTTAGTTTCTAGAGGCAAAAGTTTTTTATTTCTGGTTTCCCACTCCTGTATTTCTTTAAATAAAAAAGCATCGGTCAGTGACAGCATGGGCAATTTATGCTGGACTTTTTTGAACTCATCAAGCGGTTTTCCGCCAACCCGTTGAGTGGGAGAATCAGGAGTAATTAGTTCCGGAAATTTTCTTTCCAGCTCATCCAGCTCGTGCTTTAAGGAATCCAGGGCCGCATCGGATATTTCTTGCTTATCTAATACGTGGTAGAGATAACGGTGGTGGTTAATTTCTTGACGTAATTTTTCAATTCTCTCTTTGACTTGTTGTTTGTTCATAATTTAGCTTTTTAGGAAAATAGCTTCTTAGCTTCTTAAGAGAGAGTTTAAAAAAACGTCTAAAAAGCTACTAGCCTAAGAAGCTACAATCTAATATCACGGACTCCCCGGTATCTTCTTCAATTCCTTTTCGGTAAAAATAACGTAGTCAAAAAGACCGGAAGTGGGAATATGCCAAGGCATAGAAGCGTCTAAAGCCTGCTGACTGCGGCCAAACTTGCCAACTGTTTTTAGACTTAATCGGCTAGGAAGAGGAGAAAGGACGTGACCATCATCTGCCACTCTTACCTCTAAATCATCTATTTTATCATACAGGGCTTTTACCCGCACCTGATAATAAAAATATGTCGAGCCGGGGGGCAAAGGAAAAACATTTAGAGGAATAAAGGCACATTGCTTAACTCCGTCACTACTTGGACAAGTAGCAGAACCACCAGGATAGGGTTCGTCATAATAAAGATCATGACTACTTAGTAGAACTTTCTCCACATTTTCGTAAGAATTAAGTCGGTTATCCCAACCAGTCCAGCTGATTTCCACCCATTCGCTCCCGCTTCCGATACAGCAAGGTTCAATACCTCCACTACAAGGAACAGGATAATTTGGATCGTCCGATTCACAAGGATTATTATCCCAAGAAATCCATAAATAAAAAGGGTCGAAATACCAATCACTATAAAGATCAATCTGTTCTGACTCATTTTTGGCCAGAAAAAAGGTATGATTTTCTTCTGTCCACCCTACTTTACTAGTTACTACTTCTAAGCCTGGGATGGAAAAATTTGTTTTAGTAAGAACTCGTAAAGCTCCGGCTGTCTCACCAAGAGTTCTTCCATCACGACGGTAGGATTTTACTAAATAAAGGCCTTGTTCCATACCGCTTTCCGCGCCATAAAAAGCGCTGATGGAATTGTCTATGTTTTCCGCTCCTTGAATTAAATTAATAATCAAGGTGGCAAAACCAATCCCGGCCGCAGAAACACTGGCTAAAATCAAGAGTGACAAGAGCAGCGTTTGACCTTTTCGTTCTAATCTTATTTTTTTGAAATCATTTCTAATCATTTTTACCGACGATAAATCATTGAAGTAGAAGAAGTCTGCAGATTAACTTTTTCCTGTTCCGCGCCGCTGCCGGATTCAGTTTCTAATATTATTGTAACCATTGGCTGACTATCAGGGATGATGCAAAGATGATTAACACAATCTCTTGAATCGCAGTCATCATCTTGAGTTTCTAGCGTACAACTATTTCTTACTGAAAAAGGGTTAGAGGCGGGAAAAATATAAAAGCGCAAGTCAGTTACTTTGACTTGGGTTGGAGTCACCATCTGCCAGTTGTTTTGAGGAGGATCAGAAGCTAAATCACAGCGGGTTAAATTCTCATGAGTATTGGAACATACTTCAATCTGCTCTTCGTTATTCAGCCGGTAAAAAATTTGATTATTTTCTTGATCTCTTGTTGCTAGAATGTAAGTTGGGTTAGTTAAATCAATTGAAAGACAGGAACCATCTAAACAATCAATATCTTCAGTGCAAGGGTCTCCAGGGTTTTGAACCTCCGGACCCTGACAAACACCCTGGTAATATTCATAATCAATGGTGCCGTTCCTTATTTCCTTCACCATCGCCTCTAAAACAAAGCGGGCATCGCTTTGAGCCACCTGCGTATTGCGAGTTTGGCGCTGTATCTTGGTTACGGTTAAAAATAAATCAACGGCCATGACCGCGGTAGTAGAAAAAACAGCCAAGACTACTACCATTTCCATTAAAGTGAAGCCCGTTAGAAAATTCGGATGGTTGGGTCTAATCTGTTCAGAGATAAGTTTTTGATAGGGTTTAAAACTGCGCTTAAACTTAAATAAAAAATTTCCTAACCCTTTTAGAAGAGCAGAGCTTTCTAACGGGGTGAAGCCCGCTGATTTTTGTTTTAACACACTTTTCAGAAATTTTATCATGTTAATTATTATGGTTATATTGTTTATTGTTATATTGTTATTTTTTAACTTCTGTACCTACAACCGTTCAACAATAAAACAATATAACAATCAACAACGGTTACTTCCAATTATATAAATGTTCCTCAAACACCAGTGATTGCAAATTATCTTTTTCATACCATTTGACTTGAGAAAGAACCTGAATTCCGATTTTTTCATCTCCGGCATCACAAGTATGATCATCAGGATCAATATACTCATTACCGTCTTTATCCTGACAAATTTCATAAGTGGCAATAAGCCGGTAATAAGGCGTTGCTTCCCAATTGCCGGCCGGTGGAGAAGGATACTGGGCAAAGATACCATCACTGAAATAAATCCGGCAACTTTCATTATCCACACATTCCTCGATTGATGAACCACCATTAGGATAATCCAAAGTCCAACTAGAGGTACTAGCGTCAAAGCGCGCTATCGCGGTATAATCATTACCATTTTTCAAACCCTGGTCCCACTGCGAGGAGGGAAGAGAACTAGATTCAATTTCTAACCAATTACTATCCCTTTTCTGCCGTACCACTTCTATTCCTTCCCGAGCCAAATTAGTCGCTACAACCTGCATTTCACTAGCTTTACCTCCTCGGATAGTGGTTAAACTCAAAACCAGCGTACTGACCACTCCAATTAGAATAACGCTAATCGCTACCACTAATTCGATCAGACTTTGACCAGACGATAAAGAAAAAAATATTTTCTTTAGTTTGTTGATCTTAACCACAATATGACAAAATTACTAGAGTTTATTATGTTAAGGGATAGGATATATATAAGAACCATAAGGATTACAGTCAGTAATAGAGTTATCACTGACTTGGCCAGAAAATCCGTTAATGACAATTTCTCGGCATTTGTTTATCTCAATATGCTCTAATTTAATTTTTACCGTCTGATCAGAACGGGCAACGTCTTCCAATCCCGTATCATGAAGATAAAAATAAGGAATGGGTTTAGGAGGACGGAAAGTTATATCCATTTTATAATTTTGAGGTTGGTGGACAAAAGAATAACCACCCACGGAAGACTGAATGTCAAATGATTTAATTACCACTTTCTCGGGTAAAGCATAGTTTTCGCCACCGGGCAGTCCAAAATCATAACAAGGTTCTACATAACATGGAAATCCTGGTTCAAATGCTCCTGCTAGGCCAGAAGAATCAACGAACAAGGTGTAAGAGGTTGGACATTCAGAACCCTCGCAAGAGGGGCTATCTCCTTCTTGAGTCGGTTCAATCGATATCCCATAACCTCCTTTGGGCACAGAATTCTCACAACTTTCTCCTTCTCCTTCACAATCTTCTTCGCTTTGACAAGGCTTACCCTTAGAAAAACCTGTACAAAGTTTAACTACTTGTCCCGACATTCCCAAGATTTGCACTTTTCTAAAATTGCTTGCTAACTCTAATGTTCCTCTCTTAAGTTCATCCATTTTTTGTCCCTGCCGGAAGTTAGCTAATATAAGGGTGGCGATTAAAGCAAAAATAGCCAGGGTAACTAACATTTCTACCAGAGTGAATCCGTTCAACAAACCCTTGGTTTTTAATTTAATAATTTTAGCCGATTTAATCATCATTCTTAGTTAATTATTAGTAATTCTTTATTCGCCTCCTAATTCAGTCTTCCTTCTCTCTTTCAGGTTAAAAAATCGAGATACCAATGAATAATTCCATCGCCAAAAAGAAGAACAACCATTGTGGCAAAAGAAATAAATATCCCCAAGGGAAGGACATCTCCCCATTTTTTTCTTTTTAAACTAAGAAGGGCAATCGCTACCATGGCGCCGATTAAATAAGTAAGAAATAAAAGAAGCGAGATATTCGGCCAGCCGACCATAAAACCGCACATCAAACCTAGCCGCAAGTCTCCTCCGCCAATCCATTTTCCCTTGGATACTACAAATTGAATTAAAAAGAAACCTAACCCTATTATACCACCAATCAACAGTTTAGTCAGTGACATTCCGATAATTAAGGAACCTAAAAAACCCAGTAAAATTGCCGGAATCGCTACCCCATCCAATACCAAATAGTACTTTAAATCATAGACAAAAATCACTATCAGAAAAAATGAATAAAGGGAATAAATAAAAAATTTTAAGGATAATCCAAAATTAAGATAAAGGGCGATAAATACAAGGGCAGTTGCTAATTCTACCAAAGGATACTGCCAAGATATTTTTTTTTGACAATAGCGGCATTTACCTTTTTGAATTAAAAAACTTACTACTGGAATAAGGTCGCGAACGGATAATTGGTGTCTGCACTTAGGACAATAAGAGCGTCCTTCTAGAAAACTTCGTTTTTGGTGTAGACGAAAAATAACAGAATTTAGGAAACTGCCGATAATCAGACCGAAAAGAAAAATTATTATTGTATTCACCGTCATTATATTTTGAATTCACTTAGATAATTAGCTCGATGAACAACAAAACCCCGATAAGAAAAACTCTGAATCTTAGGATCATATGATAACGCCTTTAAAAGCTCCTCTTTTGATCTCTCAAGGTATCCGTGATCCAGCCAAAAGTGAGCAAGACGATAATGATAAGAACCCACAAAATCTTGAGTAAAAGGATCTGATGATAAATGATTTTGATTAACAATATTTCTTAAATAATACATATTTATAGTGGGGGGCTCCTTCTTCCAGGTTTCCCAGTCAGAAAAATATTCAAAAGTACTTCCGTTGGAACGGGAAAAAAGATTGGAATCAGTCACTTGATCTACAGAAAAAGTAGTGAATATCGGCTGAGAATATTTTTCTTTGACTTGTTTTAAAAGATCATATAGAACGCTTTCTGATTCAGCATCAGATGTTGTTCTGCTTATTTTACGAGAAGTACCATAAATCGGCGACAAGGTAATAAATAAAACGTCGGGTCTTCTATTTTCTACTATCTTCAGATAAGCTAAGGAAAATTGAATGTTGTCTGAATTAAATCCACTCTCATAAACTACCAGAACGGCATTGGGTGGCAAACTATCTAGGAGATTGGAGGATAAATCATACACTAAATAATCTCTGCTTCTGTCATTATTGTTAAAATTAACGATCATAAAAAATAAAGGAAGAAAAACAATAATTAAAACGGCAATGGTGACCAAAATAAATTTTCTGAACTGTGATTTTTTTGACAGGTGGGTAATTTTTCTCCATAAGAATTCTAAACCACTGGCAATAAATAAAGAAAAAATTAGAAAGCAAGGAATATAAAGTACTCTTAAAATATAAACAGAGGTAGCGGCCCAATCTATTTTTCTTAAAAACACAACGCCTAAACAGTTTATAGCAAAACCAATGGCCAGAAGAATAAAGATTTTTTTTTCCTTAAAATACAAACTAAACAAACCAAGTAGTCCTATGACAACCAAAAAGCTAAATTGTTGAACTAATTGAACTAAGAAATTGCCCAAAAAAAGAATTTTTCCGCCATTGGTCAAAGAAGCGATAATACCTTCGCCGTATTGTGCCCGCGTAACATGACTAATAAAGTTTGTAAAACTCTCCGGATTGCCCCAGTCAATCGGCGGGTTGGCCGCGGAGCGGATAGGTAAATAAAGATAGACGGAAAGCCCGATTATAAAGAGCAGAAACAGCATGATTATCGTTTTGTATCTTTTCCAAAATCCCTTTTCTGAAATCAAAATAAAAGCTATAAGCGCTGGTGCCAGCAACAGCATCTCCTGATGGTTGGTTAAACTTAGTCCGAATAAAAAAGAAAAAAAATAAAGGTAAATGACATTTTTTGTCTTAGACCAACGGATAATTAAGTAAAAGATTAAGACTAAAAAAAAGGAGTTCAAGGTATAAACTTCGCTGATTACACTTTGTGACCAAAAAACACCCGTGAAAGCAAAAACTAAAGCAGAGATAAAAGCAATAAATTTATTTTTTACCAGCTGCAAAAGCAGAATGAATAAAAACGTTACTGTTGCCGAAGCAAAAAAAGCGGACATAAAATTAATCCGCCAGGCAATATTAGAAATTGGAATAAAGGTAAAAACCTTTCCTAATATATCCCACAGTGGGTATCCAGGTGGATGCGGAATACCCACGGTATAGGCCGCTGCAACTAGTTCTCCACTATCCTCCGTGCCGACGGTTGGTGCCAGGGTAATAAGATAAATCGTCAAGGTAATCAAGAAAAGGAGCGCGGCTAAAAACCACCTTTTCTGAAAAGTAGGAAAATTGTTTTTTGCCTTATCCTTAAACGACATTACTTTTATTCTTTTACAACCTCTACTTTAATATTGTTTTGTTTATTACCATTAAGATTTCTTTTCTTGACACAAAACAAAGACGTCAAACCTCTCATCATCAAGCGGAGGGTCATGGCGATAATTTTTATATCTTTCCAAATAGAATACTTCTCTACGTAATATTCATCCAGCTTCAGCATTTCAGAAAAAGAATGATTGCTTTGACTAACTTGCCACAGTCCAGTGATTCCCGGCTTTACTGATTTCCTGATTTGCCATTCGTGGTACAAATTTGGATTTTGCTTCAATTTATCTAAATCAACGTCCTCTACCGGCAGTGGCCTGGGTCCAATTAAGCTCATTTCGCCCTTTAGCACATTTATTATCTGAGGAAGCTCATCAAGACCGGTACTTCTAAGTTTTCTACCAAAAGATGTCTCTCTAGGATCAAGACCCATTTTAAAAAGAAAACCGTTCGCCTCGTTTTTAGATTCAAGTTCTTTTCTTTTCTCTGAAGCATCATTGTGCATTGTTCTGAATTTATACATGGTAAATATTCTGTTGTTTTTACCCAGTCTTCTTTGCATGAAGAGCGCGGGGCCTTTTGAATCCATCTTAATTAGAATCCCAACGACAATACTAAAAAGCACCGCCGGTACCAAAAGCAGTAAAGCGATGATTAAATCAATTAACCTTTTGATGATAAATTGGATGGAGAGCATGAATTTTCGTGACTGCGCTGTATCTAGAGTCTAATATTTGATATAATGATACCATAATTTTGCTTAAAAGTAAACCCAAGAAAATAAAAAAATGTTTTCTATCTGGAGAAAGTATCCACCGTCTAATAAAATTCTTAAAAACACCCTTTCCCTTGGAACTGGTCAGGTTTTAACCAAACTAGTTTCTTTAGTTTCTATTCCAATCATTGCTCGAATGCTAGGATTAGAAAAATTTGGTGAATATACTTTGATTTTCAGTTTTGTTGTTCTATTCGGCGGTCTCTCGGACTGGGGAATTCATAAATTGACTATTCGGGAAGTAGCAAAAGACGAAAAATCTACAAATATTTATTTCACTAATACTCTGTTTTTAAGAATAATCCTTGCCGTTTTCTTTTATTTATTAATGATCGGTGTGGCAATCCTTCTGAATTACTCTCATATAATTACCAATCTAATTATAATTTTGGGGCCATTGATATTAGCAAACTCTATTGTCAATACGTTTGTGTCTCTGTTGAATGCTCAAGAAAGGATGGATATTTCAGCTATTTTGTTATTTATTCAGTCGTTAATTACTCCAGTCACTGTTATACCACTTTTGTATTTTGGTTTCAATTTGAAGACTATTTTTATTATCTTAGTAACGGCTAATATTACTTTAGCTATTCTCATTGGATTACTCTTAATGAAAAGATTTTTTTCTTTTCAGTTAGATTCTGTTAATAGAGAAACATGGAAAAAAATATTTATCCATTCCTGGCCATACGCTTTAATGGCAATTGTTTGGATGATTTATATTAGCAACGGTTCCATCATTCTTTCCAAAATTACTGATTTAAGTCAGGTAGGATTATTCAACACTAGTTTAAAACTAATTCTGGCTCTGTTTTTTATTCCCGGAAGCTTAATGATGGCTTTTTTTCCAATGATGTCTCGTCAAATAACTGATCAAGTCAAACACAACATTAAACAAAGCTGCGAGAAATCTATCAAAATTCTTCTCTGGATTGTTTTACCGCTTGCGTTGTTAATTTTTCTATTTTCTAATTTCTTTATTCAAACACTATATGGTTCTGAATTTATTGAATCTGCAAAGGTACTAAAAATACTGTCAATTAGTCTTGTTCTGTTTTTTATCAATTCGCCTTTAGGATATACTATTTTGAGTTCAACTAAAGTCAAAAACTATGTTATTTTTGATGTTCTAATGGTTACCGCTAATGTTTTTTTGGCTGTGATATTATCAATCAAATATGGTTTCATTGGTCCAGCACTGGCGATCCTTTGTACAGAAGCACTAACCTTGGTAATTCGGCTTTTATTTTTGAAAAATTATCTTTTAATAAAATTGAGTTTTAGAAATATTGTTTTAAGGAATAAACCCAATGATTATGTCAGAGAATAATAAAGTGTCCGTGATTGTACCCGTATACAATGAAGAAAAGTATCTTGACGAATGCTTAAAAACACTATTAAATCAATCGTATAAAAACATAGAAATAATAGTAATTGATGACGGTTCTATCGATCAATCAAAGCATATTGCAAAAAAATATTCGGTAAAATATATACATCAAGAACATCAAGGGGCTGCAGAGGCAAAGAATCTGGGAGCTCAACATGCCACTGGTGATATCTTATTATTTGCAGATAGTGATTTTTATTATGATAAAGAATATGTTAGTGATTTGGTAATACCTCTCCTTAAAAGAACTGCAAAAGGAACATATTCAAAAGAAATTTACATAGCAAATCCTAAAAATATTTGGTCTAAATGCTACAGTATAAATGCTAATTTAACTAGCGAAAGGATGGTTTCAGCTGACTATCCAAATAAATCTACAGGTTATCGAACAATCTTCAAAGATGATTTTATAAAGGTAGGAGGGTTTGATGATATTGGATATGGAGAAGATATGGTTTTTTATGAAAAGTTGGGAACCATGGCGCAAGCTGTTACCGGAGCAAGGGCCTATCATTATAATTCTGATTCTTTTATGGAAACTTTTAAAACTGCAAAATGGGTAGGTAAAGGAAACCGTTATAATATTTTTTTGACTATTCTAAGGTTAATAAAATACTCTCTGTTTTTTTCTTTACTAATTGGTATTTATAAGTCCGCTGCAAATAAAAAACCCTTCTTTTTAATCTACAAAATTATATGGGATTTTGGAGTTTTTTTAGGAATTATAATTAACCTATTTACAAAGAAGCATGCAAAATAAGCACTTGGAAAACATATTATGTTATCTCTGTGGTTCTAATTCATACCAAGAATTGCTAATAAAAAATAATTACCATATAGTAAAATGCAACCGATGCGGTTTAGTATTTGTTAATCCCCAACCAACTTCAGAGCTTACAGATAAAATTTATAATGAAAACTATTTTGCAGGCGGTAATCAATTCGGTTATCAGGGAATTAATTACTTAAGTAAAGAAAATGAAAAATGGTTTAAATTTGTTCCTACAAAAGCACTTAATAAAATTGAAAAAATAGTTTCTCAAAAAGGTAGATTACTCGACATAGGATGTGCTGTGGGTTACGCCCTAGAAGTAGCGCGAGACAAGGGATGGGAAATATATGGCGTTGAAATCTCTCGATATGCCTCAAAAATAGCTGAAAAAAAACTAGGAATTACAATTGTCCCAAAATTAGAAGAAACTATTTTTCCTTCTAGATACTTTGATGTTATTACTACATTCGAAATCTTAGAACATATTCATAATCCTGATCAATTTATTGCTACTATTAGCAAATTATTAAATAAGGATGGAATATTATGTATCTCTACGCCAAATTTAGATCATGCAAATACGCTGAAAAATTTTAAAGACTGGCCTTATCTGACTCCTCCTGAACATTTATTTTACTTTAACAAAGAAACCATCTCAAAATTACTAAACAAGTATGGCTTTACTGTAGAAATGATTTTTTTTGGTCCTATTAACCCCCTTGCCCGAGGAGGAAAAAACATAAAGAGAATACAAAAATTTTATCATAAAATTAGGCCTTTAATTCATCCTATTAAAAAATTAATATATGATATCCCTATGGCCTGGTATGGTGAAAAAACCGGCCTAGGAGAAGATATGATTATAATTGCTAAAAAAAAATAATATGAGAATAGCAATTGACTCACTTTTTCTGTATTCCAGTCCCAATACAGGTATAAGTGTTTACACTAATGAACTAATAAAGCAGTTTTCTAGTTTAGAAAATATGGAAGTAATTGTTTTTTATGCCGGAAATAATAAACAAGAGATTCAGATGATTAAAGAACGGCTTAATGGTGTAAAATATCAGCTAAGACAGGTGAATCTGCACGGTAGAATAGTTCGGGGACTATGGAGTATAATCGACTATCCAAACATCAGCAAATATCTTAAAGACGTTGATATCTACCATTCTCCGTTCTTCATTTTGCCTGGATTATCTAAATTACAAAAAACGGTTATTACCATCCACGATGTTTTCCCTTTCCAATATCCTCACTTCTTTCCATTTTTTACAAGGATAGCGCATATCCAAAGGCTAAAAAAAATTAAAGGCAAGATTTGTAAAAATAATAATATTCATATTATTGTTAATTCCAACAGTACTCAGAAAGATGTAATTAAATTACTAGAAATTCCTCTAGAAAGAATTACTAAAATCTATCTAGGAATATCAGAAGTCTTTACTGGATACACAAAATCTGAACAGGATATTAAGATTCTAGAAAGACACGGTATTTGTAAACCATATATTCTTTCTGTAGGATCTTTGAATCCCAGGAAAAATATAAAGCGCTTAATAGATGCCTTTGAAATGAATAAAAACGCTGGAAATTTCCCCCATAAACTAGTGCTTGTTGGCACAGCCGGCTGGCTAAACCAAGAACTGCTTTCTAGAATAAAAAAGAATCAGGATATAATACCTGTCGGTGCTGTTCCCGAAAAAGATTTGCCTATAATTTATGGAAATTCGAACCTATTTGTTTTCCCCTCCCTTTATGAGGGCTTTGGCCTCCCTATTATTGAAGCAATGTCATGCAGAGTTCCTGTTATAACAAGCAATGTTTCCAGTATGCCTGAAATAGCTGATAGCAGTGCTTATTTAATAAACCCATATGATTATAAGGATATTGCTAAAAGTATTAAAGAAGTATTAAAAAACCATAATCTTAGAAAAGAATTAATTAAAAAAGGTATGGAAAGAAGCTTGAAGTTTTCTTGGAATAAAATGGCCCAACAGACATTATCGGTCTATAACAAACTTATTGAATCATGAATATTCTTCTTCAAAGCAGAGTTGATTTATTAGAAAAACCAGGCGGCGATACTACGCAAATTTTGAAAACCGCAGAGTATTTAAAAAAGCTTGGGATAAGTGTAGATATTTCTACTAAACTGGAAGAAGACCTTCAAAATTACGATTTGGTACATTTATTCAATATTACCCGGCCTCAAGAGACTTATTTACAATATCTCAATGCCAAAAAGCAGAATAAGCTGGTCGTTCTCACTCCTATTTATCAAAATTTTGACGAATGGGATGAAAAAGGAAGATATGGAATGCAAAAGTATTTCATGAAACTGGTTAAAAACAAAAATTGTAAGGAAATAATAAAAACCTTCCTACGAATTTTTTCCGATAATAAACAATGGGAACCGTTTGTGACTCAATTAAAGATAGGATTTACCCAGCAACAAAAAGAAATTCTTGCCTCGGTCAATCTTCTTTTGCCTAATTCGGAAATGGAGATGAGAAAAATAGAGCAGGATTTTGGAATAAAAAATAGCTATCAGATAGTTCCTAATGGAGTGGAAATGGATTTTTCTGATTCAAAACCGGATGGATTTATAAACAAATATCAATTAGAGAATTTCGTGCTTTGCGTCGCCAATTTTACTAGCATCAAAAATCATCTAAATTTAATAAAGGCCTCAGACAATACAAACTTTATACTAGTCTTAATTGGAAAACCGCAAAAAGCCCATAAAAAATATTTCCAGTTAATAAAAAAAATGGTAGAAAAAAATAAGAGAATTGTGTTATTAAAAAATATCAGTCAAGATGAATTAAAATCAGCTTATGCCGCAGCTAAAGTGCACATTTTACCCAGTTGGTTTGAAACCTGCGGATTAGTAAGTTTGGAAGCAGGTCTCGCTGGCTGTAATGTAGTAAGTACAGATCGAGGATATGCTAAAGAGTATTTAAAAGATTTTGCTTGGTACTGCAACCCCGCAGATACGAATTCAATTAGAGATGTCGTACTTAAAGCCTATCATGCCCCTAGATCAGATAAATTGAAAAACTACATTTTAAAAAATTTTTCGTGGGAGAAAACGGCCCAAAAAACACTTACCGTATATAATGAATTAGTAAAATCATGAATTTCTCTTCAAATTCCAGCCAGCGCTACGATAGAATCCTTTTTGGAGGAATTGTTCTGTTGATTTTCAGCGCGCTTTTGGGCTGGTCCAGCCGCACGGTTTGGGTGCTAGCAATAATGGAAGTGGTTATTCTCTGTCTTTTTTTGCTCTTCCTTACTGGCCTGGCTAAAAAAGAAGTTAAACTCCCTCTTTCTCTAAAGCTTTTTCTGTTTTGTTCTTTATTATCAGTCATCTTTTCTGTTTATCGGTACAACAGCATTGTTGGATTGGTAAAAATATTTCTCTTTATTATTGCTTTTTGGATTGTTACCCAAGCCACAAAAACAATAAAACAATTGAATAATTTAACAATAGCGCTATCAATCACCGTTTTAATCGCTTCGATTTACGGGATAATTAATTTCTTTCAATTGCATGACATCACGCTGGGAGTGGCTTCTTTTTTCGGCTGGCGGAATATTTTTGGAGGATTTATTTTATTATTTCTGCCTTTGGTTTTAACGTTGTATCTTACTACCAATAAAAAATGGGAGAAATATTTTTTAGGCTTGACTACTATTCTTTTGGCTGTAAATTTTTATTTTTCTTTTTCCCAGGCGGCTTGGCTTTCTTTTATTGTGGTGTTTTTGGGACTGATTTGGTTTTTAAGAAAAATGAACAAAAAACAGTTAATTCTTCGCCTTGCCATAATTCTGGTTATCACGACCTTGTCGATAATCTTACTGCCTAAACTTCACCATCTTTTAAAACCGATGGGGGCAGAGGCCAATTTGGAACAAGCCAGTTCTGTTCAATCTCTTTCCATCCAAAATAGATTGGATTATTGGAAAACCAGTCTGGAAATTTTTTACCATTATCCTATTTTAGGCGTAGGTCTGGGCAATTTCAAAACTCTCTATACCCATTTCCAACAAAATATTTGGTCGTTTTCTGTTTCCCCCCATAACTTTTTTTTACTGTTGCTGACTGAAATTGGAATTTTAGGAACTCTCGCTTTTTTAATTTTTGTCATCAGTTTATTGAGAAACGGAATAAAGATCATTAAACAATCCAGGCAAAATGATCATGCAATCTACTATATTTCGATAGGACTTTTGGGCAGTCTCGCCGCTTCACTAATCCATAACCTGTTTGATCTTGATTGGGAGGTGCCTGTTCTATTGTTAATTTTCTTTATCGAAGCGGGATTGATATTTAGTATTAAAGAAATTGTTTCTAAGGAATCAGCTTCGATTATTCCGGATTCAGAAAAACAGGGTGGAATAAGAAAACCGTTATTTAGTTTCATCCTTTTTATCATCCTTGGCTATTTAGTGATTATCCCTGTCCTAACCGACCTCTGGAATGAACGGGTGGAAAATATACAAGAAGATTCTGTGAATTCTGAACAAAGTATCCCTATTTTAGAGAAAGCTGCTAGTTTCAATCGATTAAACGCCGATTTATACCAGAATCTGTCAGAAAGCTACCAATTTAAGATTCTGGACCATCAAGGAGACCGAGAAGAAAATCAATATTTAAGTGTTAAATATGCCCAAAAAGCTGCTGATTTTGATCCTTTGTCAGCAGAGCGACATTTTCAATTGGGTTATGCCTTGAATTTTGTTACTTCTTCAAAAGACGAAGAAATCAAAAAGGCGGAGACTGAAATAAAAAAAGCCATTGAATATGATCAATTCAATAAAATCTATTACTACCAAATCTTGGCTTTTGTTCTGGAGCGTCAAGAAAAATACCAAGAAGCAATTGCTGTCTTAGATATCCCTTTAGCGCTCTATAGCGAGGATGCTTTAAACAAAATCTTTGTTGATGAAGAAAAATACAATCAGATTTTAAATTCTTTGGAGAAAATTAGAGAATATCGCGACTTAATTAAACAAAAAACGGAATAACATCTTCAATTAGCAATCATTTCTTTGATTGCCTGGCTATTTTGAAAGTAATATTCAGCTTTTAGCGCATCTCCTTCTAATTGTTCTACCTCCCCTAACTGCTGATAAATTTCGGAACGGATTAAACCCAAGTTGTGATATTGGTCGGGAGCAACTCCGGGTGAATCGGGGCTCGGGAACAGTACTAGAGCCTGAAACAATTTTTCCTTCGCTTTAGAGTAGTTTCCCGATTCTTTCAGTCCCTCGCCCCACCAATAATAGAAAGGGGCGTAATTTGGACCATTAGTGATTGCTTTACCAAACGCTTGATCCATCAGTTGGTATTTTGTCGGATCAATTTTCCCCCAAAACTTCATCAGTTCTCCTAGGGTAGGATAATAATTAAATCCATTAGGATTTTTGTGATAGATATAATCTAATTCCTCTAGCGCTTTTTGAAAAAGAGCATTTTGATTTTCATAATTATCCTTTAAGAAAGCCAGTTTAATCAGCAGATTAACATAGCGATAACGATAGGGAATCTCTGCTGATGTGAATTGGGCATTAAAAATAATCTTGCTATGCAAATCCTGGATTTCATATTGGGCAAAACGGCTTTCTAAATTTACTGATTCCATTTGCTTTAGATAAACATCGGCGATGGCCGGTCTGACAACTATAAACCAAATTAAAAATAAAGCTGATAAACCTCCTAAGATGCTGAGTATTTTTTTCATAATTCTATTCGGTCAATCTTTATTACAGATTCATTATCTGAGTAATAATTTTGAAATGAGGGATACAACCAGTCTTTAGGATTATTAATCAATCCAGCCTGAACGGGATTATTATGAATATAATTCAGTTTCTGGACAAATTTTTCTTCTGAGTAGATATTAAAGTCGTAAAAACCTTTTTGCCAAAACTTACCTGAACGTTTAAGATAAGTGTTTATTTTTCTGGCACTCGCTCCTTTTATTCTCTTTACTACGTAGGAAATGTCACTACGGGTAGGTTCGAATGAATTCGCCTCGGGCTTATTAGGTTCGAATGAATCCGAACCTACCCGTTTTTTCTCGAATGAATCCGAACCTACCCGTAACTGGATTAATAAATGAATATGATTCAACATTATAACGTAACCTAATAATTTATATTTTAATTCATTCCTTAATTCATCTAAAACTTGAATGAAAACTTCACGACATTTTGTATCTGTAAATAAATTTAATTTTTCAATAGTATTAACAGTAACAAAATGTACCTGATTCTCGATATTAAGCTTTGGTAAAACACCCACGATTTGTTTATTATCTTTTCTTTAACAATATCAATACTTATCCTTTTTATCATTCTCTTTCACCAAAATAACAACCAACAATCCGGCGTACAGCCAAAAATAGACATAAAGAACTGTAACTGAAAAACTAAACATCCCCTGGATAAAGTAGGCTAGAATCCCGCCCAATAGGGCTAGGATAATCGCGGCCTTTTTTTTGTCTCTTGTTTGGAAAAAAGAACAGATTCCGTCTTTAAAAAGGCAGACTACTAATAGAAAAAATGCCGCTGTTCCGACTATTCCCGTGGTTAAGAGCTGATCTAAAACTTCATTATGCGCTCGATCAACTCTTAATCCAAAATAACTGTAGACTCCCTGCAACGGCTGATAAGCGGGCATTAAAACATCTTTCTGGGTTTCCAAGCCATAGCCTAGAATCGGTTTTCCCTTAATAGCTATTATCGCTTGATTCCACCAAATAGTCCGCAGAGCGCCAGATCCGTCCTGGGCATTAATGAATTGGCCAACCGTTCCGGTTAATATCACCAAAAATGATGCGATTAGTAATATTATTCCTGTAATTGCCAGCAAAAATTTCTTTTTTTGCTTAACCAAAATCATGATCAGTGCGAAAAGCAGAAATAAAACAAAGGCGATCCAGGCTGCTCTAGTCTTGGTAAGGATAAGCGCGCTGAACTCCATTATTAAAGTCAGCGCTGAAAAATATTTCTCAAAACGGCGAGACGAAATTATCAACAAGGCAAACGTCAGCGGAATAACCATTACCAAGTAAGCTCCCAGAAAACTGGGGTGCCCTAGAGTAGAGGCTACTCCCTGATCATATACCGGGAACCAAACCGGACGAATATTAAAGCACTCCAAAATTCCAACCAAACTTACTATCAAAGAGATTCCCGTTATCCAAAAGATTATTTGTTCTACCTGCTTTCGGCGTAATATTAATAGGACTAATGAAAAAAGTAACAAATACAACACAAATTGCAGCCACCCCTGTTGCCTTTCTGAGCCAAAAAAACTTAAAGAATGAGATTGTGAAAAAATCGTGGAAAGAGAAATAGCGATCAGATAAAATATAGTTAAAATAAAATAGGATTTACATTCTCGCCAGCACTTTTTAAAATCAAAATAAGATGAGGAATAAAAATAGAAAGAAACTGCTACAGCAACTAAAATGAACAGTCTAGAAACAGATGTTTTGTTAAAGGTAAATTCACTATCGGAATAAACATTCAAAAAAAGCGGCAAACTAATTATCAGCAAAACCAATAATGAATAAATTGTCTTTTGAGGATTCATATCTTAATTATACCAGAATCTTAACAAGAGAAGCTGAAATACCCTCCGTCGCCCTGCCTAAACCAGGCCCTGACAGACAGATCAGTGTCCCCTTTCCTGGCTTCATAAAAACCAAAAAGAGCCCTCATCTCCTTAAAGACTTCAGGGGACTCTTTTTGATTTTTCTTAAACTCTATAGTAGTCCAGAAGACGAAGCAGTGTGCGCTCCTAGAGGTAGGCTGCCTGAAGCCTGTTCCAATGAAAAGTAAATGCTATAATCCGTTGCGCCGCTGTTCAGGTAAGAATAGTCACATCTTGTTGCTTGAGCAGGAGTACATCCTCCTGTGCTACTAGTTGGATCATTAATATTAGTTATGCCGCTTATATAGGTTGTTAGTCCATTAGATGTGCAAGCAGCTCCAGTCATAGCAGAAACTTCCTGTATCGAAGTACAAGTAGGATAGGATGCGAATTGATTAAAATACATCTCTAATCCGGTTTGTACTTGTCTGACATCAGCAATTCTCTTAGCGTCTCTAGAACTGGTTCTGGCACTATTTAAAGCCACTACAGCAATAGTAGCCAATAAACCAATAATGGCGATAACTACCAATAACTCGATTAAGGTAAAGCCTTTTTTGTTTCTCATTTTCTCACCTCCTTCCTCTTGTTTGTGGTTTTAATTATTAAAACTATATTGTTTCGAGTAAAACAGCTAATATAATATTAACAAAATTTTCCCTATTTGTCAAACCACTCAATCTGGGTTATCAACAACTATTATTATAGCAGAAAACGGCAAGGTAGTAAATAGCGACTGGTAATGTCCACACACATATGGCGGTTTTCCCTCTGAGCCGTTAGGCTTGGGAAATGAGTACAAATATGCCTAAAACA
>Ga0210017_1001094_pt1 | contig 23590 bp, 21 predicted proteins | sample CryGeyCG2014_020_FD_183966 | JGI IMG/M metagenome (GOLD analysis project Ga0210017, IMG submission 183966) | Groundwater microbial communities from aquifer - Crystal Geyser CG08_land_8/20/14_0.20 (SPAdes) (version 2) | ecosystem: Environmental > Aquatic > Deep subsurface > Groundwater | place... | reverse complement strand
TTTAATCCTCTTTATATCCTTCAAGTCTTTTTCTTTGTCCAGTAGATTTCCGGCGTCTTTTGAGAGATAATATTTTTTAGTTTTTATCAAATCGTCGATATTTATATAAAAGGCTCTTTCACCTCTTAAATGGCCGACGCATTTGTTCTTAAAGGATTCGTCAAAATTAAGATTGCCCTGAGTGTTGAAAAAGTCGATTCTATTCGGAGCAACACTTAAATAATTGATAATACCATCAGCAAGCAGATCTTTCGAAGAAACATTTAAACCGGAAAATTCTTTAATAACTTTTGAACATTTTTCCGCATTGTCTTTCGTATTCCTTATCCAAAAGTCTATGTTTTTTGTATCCCTGGAAACTTTAGTATGTTGAATTACCGCATAGGCGCCCACAATTAAATAATCCACCTGATATTTATTCAGTAAATCAATTAATTCCGCATAATCTTTTTCAGCCTGTTTTTCTTTTTCCATATATATGCCTTTTTACCGCATATCCTTCTTTTGTGCCGAATAGATAATTATGATTTTTCTTTATTTGTATAAGGGTGTCCAGCGCCGCGTTAAAATTCTTTTCTTTGTTTAAGGCCTTAACCGCCTCATAAGTTCCCTGCCCGGCGATAAATGTTCGGCCGTTTTTCTTAGCCGTGGCCAGTATTTTGAGCTTCTTACTGTTCATAATCCGTTGCTCCTTATGTTTTGACGGATTTGGATAGCATCTTTTTGTTTCATTTCTTTTTTAGATATCACTCACATTTTAGCGTCTTAAATGGGCGGCCTTTCAGGCAGATTTTTCAATTCTATTGAAAAATCCGGGTTTAATATATTTTCAATTGCCGCTTTTATGTCATTAACAAATTCAATAACTTTTCTTTTAGACACAAACTATGTTTTCCTTTATTTCTCTTTTAATGTCTTCGGAACGAATGCTCCTTACGCCTTCGGGTGTTAACACATCCACTTTCCTGCTAATCTCTTCTCAAAATATTCTGTCAAAGCAAGAAACTTAAAAGCGTCGTAGGCAGCGAGTTCAACGACAATGTCAATATCGCTTTCTTCATTTAATACACCGTTTACGACGGAACCGAACACACCTATTTTCTTGACTCCATACTCGGAAGATAAATAATTCAGTTCACTTTTAAGTGTTTCCATTATTTTGCCTGTGGCAGTTATTTCCATATCATCCGAAGATTTTTCTGAAAATGCTTTTCTTTGCTTCTTTTAATTCCCGTTCAAGGATTTCAATTTCCATCATCAACTCTTTTCGCGTGGCGTCCGTAACATAGAACTTGTCCATAAGTTCCGTTCTTTCTTCGTCCCATATTTCTTTTTTTCTCTCAAATTCGGATACTTTCCGTTCTATGCGCGATTCGTATTTCTCTTTGTCTTCTTCCCTCGCGTTTTTCTCTCTCTCAAAAAAAGTTCTCAAATTGGCAAGTTCGTTTGCGATTGAATCTTTTTCGGCATTTAATCCTCTCCATTTCAGTTTAAAATCTTCGCGGACGGCGTTATCTCTCGCTGCGGCCTGCGCCTCAATAGACCTTTTCTCCTGCTCATAAATGGATTCTCTGCTTTTGAGTATATTTTTGAGCCCCGCTATTTCGTCGTTATACTTTTTTATTTCGGCAGACGAGGCAAGAAGTTGAGTTCTGGTGGATTCCTGCATAGAGCGCATATCCTCGAGTTTTGACTCCAAAAGATTCCTTTCGCTGCGCAGGCGGCCGAGCTCATTTTCTTTTTCGTTAAAAGCTTTCCGGAGACCTTCAATCCTGCCCTCAAAGTTCGCGCGCTCCGCCGAAAAAGACCGCTCCACTTTTAAAAGGTCTTCTCTCATTTTCTGTTCGCCGACAATAAACCTTTTTTCTCTCTCCGCCAGTTCCGTCTCTTTTATTTTGAGCTTTTCTCCCCTGTTTTCCTCTTCCATTAACTTCTTTTCAAGTTCCGCTATTTTGTTTCTGAAAGATAAAACCTCGCTTTCTTTTGCTTCAATCTGCTTGCGCCATTCAAGAACAAGCGATTCCTTCTCTATATTCGCTCTATCAAGAGCGACAGTCGCTTCCTGAATCTTCTGACTTGTCTCTATAAACCTGTTGTAATACTTGCTAATCTCCTCGCGCAGGCGGTTTCTTTCGCTGATAAATTCAAGTGTTTTCGACTCGAGCTCGTTTTTCCGACGTCTGTCAATTTCATCTATCCGTGTCCGCAAGTCCCTTATTTCGCCGTCTTTGGAGGCGACTTTCCCTTCAAGGTCGTTCTTCTCGGTTTCAAAAAGTTCTCTGAGGTGCTTTTCCTTTTCAGCGCTCACTTCTTTTATATTTTTCAGCACATCATCCCTGCTTGAAAGAGCCGCTTCCAGGGAAGTTTTTTCGCTATCCAGAGCGGATATTTTTTTATTCGCCCGTAAAATTTCTTCCTCGCTCCTGCGTGTTATTTCGCTGATTTTTGCTTCATACGATATTCTCGTATTGCTTATATTTCTGTCGCGCGAAGTAAGTTCCTCTTTAAGTTCTTTCAGCTTCGCCTCGCTTTCAATTCTAATGTTTTGCAGTTTCTTCTCTTTGCTTTCAAGTTCTTCAAGAAGCTTTAATCTTTCCGATGAAGAAGTTTCGTCCTTTGACTTCAAATGTTCTAAATAAGCGCGCGATTGCCTTTCGGTTTCATTTGAAAAATTATCAAGTTGGAGACGTAGTTTTTCCTGAAGTTTTGATATTTCCAGTTTGAGCGCGGATATTTCCCCGTCGCCCATCTTGATTTTCGCAGTGAGACCCGCTTCGGTTTCCTTTATCTTCGCGGCTGCGAAACTCAATTCCGTTTCCTTCGCCTGAAGAGTGGCGTCTATAACCGCAATTTGCTTCTCCGCGCGTGCGGATACGGCATTTTTCTCTTCTTCCTTTTTCCCGAGTTCCGAAAGGAATCTGGCCATCTCCGATTCAAACTGGTGGCGGGCGGAAAAAATCTCATCCTCAAATTTATGGCGAATCTGCGCAATTTCTATTTCTTTTTCCCGCGCCGCATTCTGAAGATGCGATTCTTTCTCGGTAAGAATATTTTTCAGGGCTTCTATGCCGCTTTCTTTTTCGGCGAGAATTTTTTCAAGTTCCTTCGCCCGGGCGGAAAACGCGCCCTTAAACTCCGTGAGTTCGTTGATTCTCTGATTGTATTCCTCTGTAATTTCGCTTTCTTTCTTTCTCGCTGCGCTTTTTATTTCCTCTATTTCATTGAATTTTTCTTTCTGTTTGGCGAATATTTCCTCTTCCGCAAACTTCAGTCGTCTGCCCCAGTCGGCGTTTACTTCATTGATTTTTTGCAAAAGATTCGCGATGTCCGACTCGCGGGCGGCTAATTCTTTTTTGTATTCCTGCTCCCTTTTATCAAGGATGAGGCGGCTTCTTTCGGACGAAACTTTCAGGTCTTCTATTTTGGATATAAAATTTGCCCGCTGTGCATTGAGTTCTCTTTTCAGTTCCTCAAGCTCGCGCTCTCTTATGAGAAGCGTCTGGGCTATACGCTCTTTATCGTCTATGGATTTCTGAAGCCGGTTTTCCTCTTCTAAAGACCTTTTTTCAAACGTCTCCTTCTCTTCCGAAAGACGGCTTTTAAGAAATTTTATCTCGTTTTCGTCCTGAGCCGTGAGGGCTTCTATTTCTTTGTTTTTTGCATCAAGCGCAATTCTGAAATCGGCGTTACCTCTTTCAACGGCACTGCGGAGTTCAAAAATGGCATTTTCTTTCTCTCTGATTTTATCTTCGTAGACCTTTCTCTCATCCGAAAGAGTCGCACTCAGTTCTTCAATGTGCGATGAAAGCTCTTTGATTTGTTTTTCTTTCTCTGAAAGATTCTGCGACCATTCTGTCCTGAGAGAACTTTCTCTTAAGACCGCCTCTGCCCTTATCACATTCTGGGATTCTTCAAGTTCCTTGAGACGCTGCGAAGATTCGTCTCTTTCCCTCTCTATTTGCTTTTGAAGTTCCGAAAGTCTTCTTTCCCTGTCTGCGAGATCTTCCGTCAGGCGTTTTTCCGTTTCAAAATATTTTTTCTTGAGAGCTGAAACTTCGCCGTCCTTAATCTGCATTCCAACGGAGGCCTGTGCCCTCTCTGACTCAATGGCCGCCTTAAGACGAATAATCTCCTCCCTGTGCTCCTGTATTTTCTGATTTAATTCATTCTCTCTTACAATGTTCTCGCCTCTTGAAAGACCCTCATCTTCCTGACTTTTCACGATTTCCTCGTTAAGATTTTTAATCTCGGAATGAGCGGCTGAAATATCTTTCTGCAAAGAGGATATTTTTGTCTCGTAATTATTTACGAGCTCCTCTTTTGTTTTTTCGGCTGAAACCAGTTTCTCTTCATAACTTTTTTTAACGAAACCAATGTTTTTTTCAAGGTCTTGTATCTCTTTAAGAAGATGGCCTTCGCGTTCAAAAAATTTTCTGCGGTCTGTTTCTTTTTCACTGACGGTTTCGGATTCTTTTACGGCAAATTCCGCGGAGAGCGTATTTTTTTCCTCTTCCCTGTTTTTGAGCATCTCTTCCCATGTTTTTTTTTCGTCGGCATACTCTTCCCTGACTTTGTCCGTTTTAACCTGTAAATCCTGAATTTTTGAAAGGAGATGTGTTTCTCTTTCCTTCAGTTCCGTTCGCAGAGCTATATTCTCCGACTGCGCTACAAGGATTTTTTCCTGATGGTCGATCCTTTCCTTCTCAAGACGGCCTTTGAGAAATTCAATTTCGGAAAGCATATCTTCCTTCATCCTCTCGAGAGCCGTCAAATCCTGTTTACTTTTTTCCATAACAAACCACTCCTACATGCCGCTTTTGAAGGTTTCAAGCCGCCTTCGTATAGAGGCAAGTTCTTCTTCAAGAGCCCTGTTAATATCCCTGATATCGTTTAGTTCCGCCGTCATTTTTATTTTTTCTTCATTGAACTTATTAAACATCCCGCGGTTTTGTTCGTCAAAATTTTCCCTGAGCGACTCTTTTTCTTCCGAGGATGTTTTATAAATTTGTGCCGCTTGCGCCTTTGCCTTTTCAAGATCATTTCTTAAAGAAGCAATTTCGTTCCTCGTCTCCCCCTGGCGGCGGGCGATGGCTTCTTCGTATTCGCGCTTGTCGGAGCGAAGCTTTTCTTTCAGAGCGGCAATTTCATCGGCGGAAGTAGCGAGTAAAGTTTTTGATTTTTGATTTTCTTCCTTCATTCTGAGCCCCTGAATCTTCAGCAGGTTCAGAAGTTCGGTTTCATGCTTCATCCATTTTCCGAGTTCCGTTTCCCTCAAGAGTTTTAATTCGGCAATGCGGCCGGCCAACTGCTCATTCTTTGATTTAATCGCTATTTCCCTTGCGGCATATTCCCGCGCGGAAAGTTCATTTTGATTTTTAATGCTTTCAAGTTCTTTCTCCAAGCGCAAAATTTTTTCCTCATATTCGTTTCTGACGGAGGTAATTCCCTTTTGATCGCTTTTAATAAGTTCCTGTTTTTCTTTCTTAAACTCTTCCGCCGAAGCAGCGATATGGGCGGTAGTTTCTTTAATTTTATCATTCATCTCTTCAATCGATTTTTTTAGTTCCGCAATCTGACTCTCATAGGAGTCAATTTTCGCTTTTTCGGCGTTCGCTTTTTCAATTAATAAATCAGCGTAATGTTTTTTTAATTCGTCCTGCGCAATCCTGCTTTCGGATTTCTGATTCTGCAAATCGCTTCTAATTCCGGCGAGGAGAGATTTCAGTTTGTTTATTTCCGCATTTTTCTCAATCATCAGCACTTCGTTTTTCTTCTCGGATTCCGTCCTGATTATGTTGAGGTCATCTTTGAGGCGCAGTATTTCTTCTTTCAGAGAATTATTTTCATTTTCAAGCGCAGCCCTGTCCCCGCGCAGTTTTTCCTCGTTCGAACCCGTGATGGAGGTGAGTCTCGTTATTTCCTCCGATAGACGCTGGACTTCAGTTTCTTTTTTTCTCATCATATCGGAGAATTCGCTCTTCACTCTCTCCATCTGAGCGTTCTGGTCGTCAATTATTTCCTGCTTGCCGACGAGAAGAGTGTTTAGCGACTGGGCGACGCTTCTTTTTTCGTCTATCAGGGACTCTATTCTTGATTTCAGAGAATTGTTTTCTTCCGATAAACCGTTCAAATCTCTGGCCTTCCCGTCTAAACTTGCCGCGAGTCCTGCTATTTTCTCGTTAAGATTTTCAATCATATCCCGGAGAGAATTTTTTTCGGATTCCCGAAGCGCCTGCAAACCTTCAATTTCCTTTTTATGGACGTTGTCGGTTTCGCTCAATTTATTGTCGGCGCTGAGCGACTTTTCAGCGAAAATTTCTTTCTCTCTCTGGAACTCATCAGATTTTTGCAGAATCATCCGCCGCAGACGGTCTATTTCGGCGGAATACTGGTCTTCTTTTTCCCTGAGTTTTCTCATGCCTTCTTCTCTCATCCGAAAGAGCATATCGTCCTTCGCCGCAAGGCCCTTCTCCAAGGCCTGAATATTTCCGTTGTATTCTTTTTCCCTTTCCTGTAAAGACAAAGTATTTTTCTCTGCCTGCTCCATCAGATCGCGGTTACGAGCTTCCAATTCTTCCTTCATCATATTCAGGCGGTTTTGCAAATCGCCTGTCATCTTCTTCTTTTCATTTTCCTGCGCGGCATAAAGAATACTGTGATTAATCTTCGCCTCTTCCATTATGCGCTTCTGTTCTTCTATTTCGCTCTCTTTTGCTTCCAACGTTTTTTGAAAACTATCCTCTTCGTCCGCAAGGCGCTGCGCAAGAAGATGGTATTTCTGCGAAATCTCCGCAAAGCGTCCCGCCGCCTCTTTCTCCCTTTCTTTTACAAGCATATTGAGAGAAAGAATCTGCGCGTCTTTCTCACCCAATTCTTTCTTGTGCTCATTTTGCAAATTATAGATATTCTGGTCGAGCGCTTCGCAGTCGTTTTCGAGCGATGAAATTTCAATTTTCAGATTTGTTTTTTCGACGGCGGCCGCCGCTTCCATTGAAGAGAAGGCGTTGCGACCGGCGATGAGAGCTTCTTTTAGCGAGACGATTTCTTTATCATACATTTCCTGCATGTGCTTTTTTTCGTCTATAAATTTCTGCGCAAGAAGATGGTATTTCTGCGAAACCTCCGCAAAGCGTCCCGCCGCTTCTTTCTCCCTTTCTTTTACAAGCATATTGAGAGAAAGAATCTGCGCGTCTTTCTCACCCAATTCTTTCTTGTGCTCATTTTGCAGATTATAAATATTCTGGTTGAGGAGCGTAGAGTCGTTTTTGAGCGATGAAATTTCAATTTTCAGATTTGTTTTTTCACGACTGGATGCCGCTTCCATTGAAGTGAAGGCGTTGCGGCCGGCGATGAGAGATTCTTTTAGCGAGGCGATTTCTTTATCATACATTTCCTGCATGTGCCTTTTTTCGTCCGCAAGAGTCAGGTATTGCGCCGAATAGTTGTTTTCAAGTTCTCTCTGTTTATTGTTCTCTTTCTCAATTGTTTTTTGAAGGTCTCTCTTATTATTCTCAAGTTCGGCTATTTTCGCCGTGAATTTTTCCACCATGACTTTCTGTGTATTTTCTAATTTCTCCACTTCAGCTTCCTGCGAGGTTATTCTGTTTCTGAGTTCTACCTCCACCGTCCGTGAAGAATCCTCAATTTCGGAAATTTTACGGTTATAATTGTCTTTGAGCGATTCATTTATTATTTTGAGTTCCGAGACACTTTTTTGGAGGAGCGCATTTTCGGCGAGCGACGATTGCGCTGACAAATTCAGTTTTTGTAGTTTCTTTTCGTATTCCGCGGTAACCTCTTCGGTCTTTAAAACCGTCTTCAATCGGAGTTCTTCTATTTCCTGGCGCAGATTTTCGTTTTGAAGAGCCAGTTCCGACGCTGTGTTGCTGCTTTTTGAAATCTCATCGGCGTCCGCAATGGCTTTTGCCTTAATTCTGTCTTCATACTCACTTGATATCTTCCGCATCTCGCCTTTCATCGCGGCAATCGTGTTTTTCAGAGCTTTGATATTTTGCTGGAGAGTATATTTCTCTCTTTCCGCCTCCCCTCTTTCAACCGTAAAACCCGACGTAACGGACAGCACTTCGTTCTTATGTTTTTCTTTGAGGTCCCTCACTTCCATGCCGATGGAATCTATTTTCGCCTGGTGCTGGCTTTCGGTCTCCTGAAGGGTTTTATTGAGTATTTTTATTTCATCCCGGAGGGTCTGAATTTCCCATTCTTTTGAGCGCAGTTTCTGGTTGAATTCTACCGTAAGGCCGGCTTCCGTCTCCATTGCTCTCACATTGAGCGATTGTATAATTTCCTCTTTGTCGGAAAGAGTTCTTTCAACCTTTTTCTCCCGTTCGCGAAGTGTGAACTCCCTCTGCGATAATTCTCTGTCTTTTTTTTCGAGTTCATCCAGGCGCTTCCGGAATTCCCTGTTGATTTTGGCTGTCTCTATAGAGACCTTCGCCTGGAGATAAGCCCTGTCTTTTTCTATATTTTTTATTTTGTCTTCAAGGGTTTGTTTTTCTTCATTGTGTTTTTTCTGTATCGCCGCAACTTGCATTCCGAGAGCGATTTTTAAATCTTTTAAATTATCGTTTTGAACCATCTTATCACAAAATCAAAAATACTTTACGCGCCAAAATCAAACCAACGCCAACGCCGTTTCGGTATTTATACATAAAAACCCCACCCTTGTCAATTTTATATTGTTAGGAGTTTGTTTATCGTCGGTCTATATTGCACAAAATTGTAGTTTTTATTGCAAAGAATGGGATAAATCAAACCGCTACAAACACAACTAGGGGACAACTACCAATTTTTTAATTTGTCATTCTAATTTCTATTTGTTAACATTTCTAAAAATTGTAGAAAGGAGGTTTTGTGAAGAAGATTGAGTATCACATAGCGGTTGGAAAAGGCGATGTCGGAAAATATGTGCTTCTTCCGGGGGATCCGGGCAGGACCGAAAAAATAGCCAAGCACTTCGAGAATGCCAAAGAAATGGCTTTTAACAGAGAATTCAGAACCTTTACGGGCCAGGTGGACGGAATAAAAATATCCACGACTTCAACCGGCATAGGTTGTCCCTCAACGGCGATTTGCGTTGAGGAACTTATTAAGTGCGGCGCCGACACTTTTATAAGGATAGGAACGGCGGGAGCCCTCCAGAAAGAGGTCTCGCTCGGCGACGTCGTCATCTCCACCGCGGCGGTGCGAGAAGAAGGGACAACAAGACAGTATATACCGCTCTCCTACCCCGCCGTCGCGGATCTCGCCGTCACAAACGCTCTGGTGGATGCGGCAAAAAATCTGAAAGTCGCATCTCATACCGGAATCACACACTGCAAAGACGCTTTCTACACCGAAGGCGCCGATATGGATAACCTGCCTCTCGGAGGCCGAACGCGGGCGATGTGGGATGCGTGGTATAAAGGAAATGTCCTGGCAACTTCTATGGAATCCGCCGCCCTCTTCATCGTTTCATCTATACGGCGCGTGCGGGCGGGAGAAGTGCTCGCGATTATCGGGCTCACTTACAAAGACGAGCCGATCGCAAAAAAAGTCGGCGTGGAAGAAGCCATAGCCGTTGCGATAGAGGCGGTAAAAATCCTTGAAAAAAGACGGAAATCCTGAAAGTTTTAGAGCCACCCGATGGAAAATAAAGGAATGAAAAAAAATATACTTTTCTTTTTCCTCGCTCTCGGATTCGTCTTTTCCTTATACATACTCAGCCAGAGAGTGACATTGGAGAAAACACTCAAAGCCGTTGAAATCGCATGCGATTTCAATGACGTGCGGTTTCTGGCGGAGATTTCGGGAGGAAGCATAACCGAAGTTCTCAAAGACCTCAAAAGCGTAGGAATAACAACTGTGGGAGTGACGGAGTCAACGGTAAAACATCTTGCGGAGTTGGGCATCATCACTCTTACGGACGGACGTGAAATGGACAAATGGCTGTACGTTTTCGGTCAATCGCCGAAATTTCTTGAAGCCAAGCAAATAGCAAACAGGGACGACTTCATATATGTATTCACCAAAAACCCGGCTCTCGGCAAATTTATAAAAACGGCTCTTCTCAAAAAATTAGACGAGGCCTCCGTCATCGGAACTTTCACGGGGCAGTACTATATGGTTATCGCATCCGGCAAAAAAATGGCTTCCGAGAATATTCATCTCGGTTTCTGGCAGTCCGAAATAGACACGCTCAAATACGCAGGTCTGCGCTATATCCTGCGCCCGTCGGACGATGCGCTTATCAGTGAAAAATGGCTGGACGGGCTTTTTGAAGGATTTGAAACCGATTCTGACCTCTCGGGTATCCTTGTAGAGGGCTTCCGCGTCCCGGGCGACCCCAAAGTGTTCGCAAAAAATCTCAAAAAACTTGACATACCTTTCGGCAGCACTGAATTTACCAAAATATCCGGCGCAGACGAAGTCGTAAAAGAACTGGGCAAAACTTTTTTGTGTTATTCGCCGAAAGGTGAAAACGACCGGGAAGCGATAGAAACAGTCGTAAGAAGCGTGAAAGAAAGAAACGTCCAGCTCATATATCTGCACCCGAAGGGGGAGTCATATCCCAAATTTATTTCTTTTCTTGCGCGCATTAAAAGCGCGCTGGAAGAAAATTCCTTTACAATCGGCAGATTTAAACCCCTGCCGCTGTGGGGTGGAAATTACTGGGCTTTTTCACTTATAGGGACGGCCATCCTCCTCGCCGCCGGATGGCTGCTTACGATAATATACAAAGTGAGCCCCCAGTTTGAACTGGCTTATGCGGTCATCGCTCTGGCCTCGCCGATTTTTCTCGTGAAATTCACGGGTTTCAGAATGTTTTTGGCTTTTATCGGCACTATAACTTTTCCGGTCCTGGCAATCTCAAAAACGTGGAAACGCCTGAAGCTGCCGCCTCTCTTTCTTGCCGTTTGGCTTTTTATACAGATTTCCGGCCTATCCTGTCTCGGCGGAATTTTCGTCGCCGCTATTTTATCTTCAACCGATTTTATGCTGAAAATAAATATTTTTAGAGGGGTCAAACTCTCTCTTCTCGCGCCGATGGCGATAGCGTTTGTCCTTCTTTACGGCCGGGAAAAAAGTTATTTCACAACCAGCTTAACGCGTCTGTGGCGGAAAAGACTTGAAGTAAAACATCTTTTTATAGGAATAGTCATCGGCGGTTCGCTCATGCTTTTAGTGCTGCGAAGCTCGAATTATCTGAATTTTATGCTGCCTTTTGAGTCGGAAGCGCGCAATATTCTTGAAAAACTTTTCTATATAAGACCGAGATTCAAGGAATTTTTACTCGGACATCCCCTGATGCTCATTGGTCTATATCTTTATCCACTGGCGGCGAAAGTAAAAAAAATACAGTTTCGTCCGTTTATTATACTCGGTCTCATAGGACAGGTCTCTATTCTAAACACTTTCGCCCACATTCACTCCCCCGTCACGATTTGCCTGTTCAGGACTTTTAACGGCCTGATTCTGGGAATAATCATCGGCGCAATAGTTATCAAACTGATGCAGGCATTAAAAATTATATCCGCCCCGTAACAGGCGTCCGCCGAAGGCGGATTTGCATAATGAAAAATAAAAACAAAATATTGGTTCTTCAGGGAAGTGAATGGGTTAATACAACGTAGTTCCCCCTTTAGCAAAGGGGGCAAGGGGGATTTGCAAATGAAAAATAAAAACAAAATATTGGTTCTTCAGGGAAGTGAATGGGTTAATACAACGTAGTTCCCCCTTTAGCAAAGGGGGCAAGGGGGATTTGCAAATGAAAAATAAAACTAAAAAAATATTCGCGGCGGGCTATTTCGGGTGCGGGAATTTCGGCGACGAACTGCTCCTGGATATTTTTAAAAAGAGGATTCCTCCGGAATATTCCGTAACGGCTCTCGACGCCCGGAAAAACATCTTAAAAATATTTTCCGACATCCTTTCCTGCGACTCGCTTGTCTTTCCGGGAGGCGGCGTTTTTCAAGACGAGACATCGCTTCACTCAAATCTCTTTTATGCCTCCCTGATAGCGCTGTCAAAATTAGCGGGGAAACCGGTCTTCCTTCTTGATCAGGGTTTTGACATTAAAAGCCCCTTCTTAAAACTTTTTCTGAAAAGAGTGCTCTCTCTGGCGGAAATGATTAGCGTCCGGGACGAGGCATCTTTCCGTATGCTTCACAGAATGCATCTTGCGCCGTTCAAAAGCGCCGATGCCGCTTTCGGGCTCCCGGTTGTTAAAAAAAAGACAAGAAATTTCCCGCCTCAAATAATAGCCGTTATACCGCGCGGCGATTTGCATATTTGGGAAAACCTTTTAGAAAAATGTTTAATCAAGTGGAAAAATGCCGAATATAAAATTGCCGTATTAAATGCCCGAAATGATATGGCTCTTTCACGGAAGTTATCGCTCATTACGGGCTCTAAAATAACAAAAATAACTTCTGTAAAAGAAATGCGCGATTTTATGTCTCTTGCCGATATGGCTCTGCTTGCCCCTTTCCATTCAATCGTTTTCGCTCTGCTTTCAGACATTCCGTTTCTCTGCGTCCCCTATTCCGCTAAAATTGAAAAGCTCCTTCAGGCGGAGAAGCATCTTTCAAAAAACATCTTCCGCCCGGCCAGCGAAGTTTTTTGTATTGCTCCGGAATTTTCCGCCAATTATTATAAATTGTCGGAAGAAAGTTCTTTCCAGATTTTTTTAAATTTGCTAAAAATTAAGTTAGGAAAATGAAACTTCTTTTAAAAGCGCAAAACCTGTGGCTTGAAAACAAAGACGGCATTGTATTCAAAAATTTCAACATAGAAATATTTAAGGGAGAACTCATATGGCTTGAAGGTTCCGTCGCAAGCGGCAAAAGCATGCTGCTTGAAACGCTCACCTTTAAAAGGAAACCGTCAAAGGGTTCAATCGCCTCACAGGAAAAATTTCCCCTGTTTAACCGCAGTTCCTCGCTTCTTTCTGATGAAACGGTCAAGGATAATCTGCGGCTCGTTATGAAGGATGACTCATCATTTGACAACACTTTCGGTTTATCCGAGATGCTCAAAAATATGAATCTTTTCGCCATAAGAGGAAGAAAAGCAGGGGACCTTTCTTCGGGCGAGAAGGAACTTCTGAAACTCGCCACATATCTTGCGCTTTCCGCTGAACTCATTTTCTTTGACGAACCGCTGGCTGCTCTTGACGAAGAAGGTCGCAAGACCTTTATACGCGAAGCGTCAAAGAAAAACAAAGAAGGCAGCGCTCTCTTTTTAACGTCATTTATGCCCTGCCCCGATTCCCTGCGCTCTTCGGCGCGTAAATTGATTCTAAAGGACGGATACGCTAATGAAGAATAATATGCGCCTTACAGCCCTTAACACTTTTTTTTCTTTCTGCGTCGCGAGCGTTTTAATTTTAAGTTTAAACCTGCGCAAATACGAGAAAAGCATATGGAATAAAATTTACATTGCGGCATTCACGGATGAAGACAAAAGAATTGATGAAATAACCGGCGAAATCCGGCTGATCAAAGGAATCAGGAACGTAATGTTTTTTTCTAAAGAAATGGTGGCAGATTCTTTCGGAAGCAAACTCGTCGGGAAAACCACATTAAATAAATTGGATTCCGTTTTTCCTGCGGCGCTTTTCAAAATATATCTCAACGAAATGGATTTTGAAAATTTCACGGAAACGGTTCAAAAAATATCCTTAATTAAAGGAATAAAAAGCGTGGACGACGGCGGGAAAGCGGTCAGAAATCTTTTTAAGTTCTTTGAAAAACTGAAAACCCTAATTTTTGCGGCGGAAATTATTCTCATAATAGTGTGCCTGATTGCGGGTTTTGAAACCATTCTTGAGGGCAAAGAGATGAGAAACAGGTTTATGTATCTCCGAGAGAGAGGTTTCGGAAAAGAAACCATTATAATGAAAAACCTGACTCCCATCGTTTTTATTCCTCTGATTTCGGCGATTGTTTCAATATTTATTCTATTTGTAATCTGGAAACACGCGGGGGACTCTCTTGCCGACTTTCTAAATACGACGGAGACCCTCGCCGTATTTCTGATATCTTTCTTCCCGTGGTTTTTTATTATTTCGGGGAAGTGATGCGCCGCGCCCATTTACGGGCATTTCTTTATTTTTTTGTTGCCGCATTGGTCTTACAGGTTTGCGAGCCCCTTTTTGCTTCCTCTAAACTGGAAACGGAAATGGAAAAAATTGAGAAAGACATTCAGAAAAGCAACAATGATTTCGCAAATCTCAAAAATGAAATAGATAAAATATCAGGGGAATTGGATGAACTTTCAAACAAAAAAAATGCCACATCAAGCAGGATAAAATATTTATCCGGCAAACTTCAGGAACTTACGAAAAAAATCCGAGCAATGAACTCAAAATACATTAGCCATAACGAGAAACTCACGGAATTAGCGACCATCATTGACACAAATAACAGAAAATTGGAAAAGGCGCATTTTTTTCTTACGGGCAACGCCGGAAAGACCTTTGAAAAAGAGGCATCCGAAATATCCTGCCACGCAATGTTTCTTGAAGATTACGATACTTCTTTTGCGGTTAGAATCCGCTCTTACATAGTCGGCGATTTGCTTTTGAAGACGGAAAATTTCATTGAAAACTGCGAAAATTTAGGAGAAAAACTGCGCGAGGAAGCCCTGAAAATAAAAAAAATAACGGAGAATCTTGAAACCGCCCTTGCCGAACTTTCCTATAAAATATCCGCTAATAAAAAACTCAAACAAAATTATGAGGAAAATCTCAAAAAATTGAAAAACAGGGAAGAAAGCCTGCGGGCAGAACTGCGGCAGAAAGAGCAAAATAAGGAAAAACTGGATTTGCTTCTTGAAAAACTTATGGGAAAAAAGAAAGACCTCATTGCCGAAAAAGAAAAACTTAAAGAATTTGACAAAATTAAAGGGTCTCTCATCTGGCCCGTCGAAGGCAGAATAATCAGTTCTTTCGGACGGCAGTCACACCCCGAGCTTGACACTTATATCATAAACAGGGGCATAAAAATTCTCTCATCAAGCGACACCGTAAGAGCCGTAAGCGGCGGAAACATATCGTTTGCGGGGGTCTTTGAGGGTTACGGAAAAACTGTTATTATAGACCATAGCGAAGTTTTTTTTACGGTCACGTCGTTTTTGGAAAAAATTACGGTGAAGACCGGAATAACCGTCTCAGCCGGAGACGAGATTGGAAAATGCGAGACGGGTGATGAGGTGTATTTTGAAATTCGCAGGGCGGGTCTGCCTGAAGACCCTGCTCTGTGGCTGAATCCCCCTCTCAATCTCCCCCTTTACAAGGGGGAGAAGTGAATATAGTGGAGACCCCCTCTCAATCTCCCCCTTTACAAGGGGGAGAAGTGAATATAGTGGAGACCCCCTCTCAATCTCCCCCTTTACAAGGGGGAGAAGTCCGAAGGACAGTAGGGGTTAAAGGAGAAAAATAAAATGAAAAAACTGCTGCTTTTGTTAATGGTCGCCGCCATCGCGGCGACGACTTTTGCCCGCAACGATTACGAAGACCTGAAACTCTTTAACGAAGTGATGTCGCAGATAGAGACAAATTACGTTGAAGAAAAATCGGTGACGGTTCTTACGGACGGAGCGATAAACGGAATGGTACAAACGCTTGACCCGTTTTCGCAGTATATGAAGCCCGATGCCGCAACGATGATGGAAAGCGAAACACAAGGTCACTTCGGGGGTTTGGGCATCAGGATAACCATCCGCGATAAGTATCTGACGGTAATCACGCCTCTCCCTGGCACTCCCGCATTCAGAGAAGGAATACTTCCTGACGATAAAATAATTAAAATAGAAGGCGAAAGCACCGAAGGCATAACCTTAATGGACGCCGTTACAAAACTGCGCGGGAAGCCCGGAACAAAAGTCATAATAACGGTGGCGCGGAACAAAGAAATAAAAGACATAACCATCACGAGAGAGGATATAAAAATTGAAAGCGTCCCTCCCGACAATTCAAAAATGCTTACGAGCGCAGTCGGCTATATTCAAATTACCGAATTTACGGCAACCACGGCGGATGACTTCGCCAGGGCATACGCGGAGCTTGAAACCAAAGGTATGAAGGCCTTACTGCTTGACTTACGCAATAACCCGGGCGGGCTTCTCACGTCGGCGGTAGATGTGTCAAAACATTTTCTTGAAAAAGACCAGTTAGTCGTTTATACGAAAGGAAGACGGAAAGAATCGGATTTCAAATTCTTTAACGACAAAACCCTGCATGAAAAAATACCCCTCATTGTGCTCGTAAACAGGGGCTCCGCCTCGGGCTCCGAAATCGTTGCCGGAGCCGTAAAGGACTGGAACAGGGGTTTGCTCCTCGGAGAAAAGACATTCGGCAAAGGTTCTGTTCAAAGTCTGATAGGTCTTTCCGACGGTTCTAAACTGCGCCTTACAACGGCGAAATATTACACGCCGTCGGGCGTTTGCATACACGACAAAGGAATTGAACCGGACATAAAAATATCCATATCTCAGGAAGACCAGATAAAATTGATGAAGCAAAGCGAAGTAATTTATAACCTGACCGAAGAAGAGATGAAAAAAAAAGAGGCGGAAAAAATAGAGGACGCCCAGATTGAGAGGGCGAAAGAAATACTGCTGGCGGAATTAAAACTTTCGGGCGGGCTCCCTTCTAAATAATTCTTACAAGTGGCAAGACGTAAGAAGAAAAAAAACTTATACAAATTTATACTGCTGGTAATTTTCGCCGCGACCTTCGGGACGGCGCTCTTTTATTTCCTCACGCAGAGAGGTGAAAATCTGGAAAGAGATTCCCTCATAATTGAACGCAATATCAATAACCTTCTTTTGAAACTGGCCATCCCCGAAAAAAATATAATAACCTGGCGCGTGGAGAAGAAACAACAAGGTAAAATCTGGATAGAAATTAACAAAGAAGCTCCTCTCGGGCGGGCGGAGTGGAGCATTGCCCGCAGCGCGCTCTTAACGGAAAACCTCAGCAATAAACAAAATTACACCGTCTCTTATGCGGAAATCCGCGGCGGAGGAGCCCTAAAAGCGACGGTTAAAAACAGAGGTCTCGTTTTCGCCCGCATAACATTTTCCGACATAAAAACGAAACCGCTCCTTTGCATCGTCATAGATGACTGCGGGTCGGATAAAAAACGGCTGACCGACTTTATGGAACTCGGGATGCCTCTTACTTTCTCAATACTTCCGGACCATCGCCACACGCAATTGTTAGACGCATCCCTCGCGAGAGCGGGTTTTGAAACTCTTTTGCACCTTCCGATGGAGCCCCACAAACCGGATCTCAAATCTATGGGCAAAGGCGCTCTTTTAACCGATATGAGCGCCGCTCAAATTAAAAGCGTTCTCCTCTACGACCTTCTGCAGGTTCCTTCCGTAAAAGGCGTAAACAACCACATGGGATCGCTTTTTACCGAAAACGCCGATAAAATGAGGGTGGTGCTCTCAATATTAAAAAGCAAAAATTTATTCTTCCTGGATTCCGCCACTTCCCCGCGAAGCGTCTGTCTCAAAACAGCGTCGGAAGCAGGCGTGCCGTGTTTGAGAAACAGCGTTTTTCTTGATACCATTGACGAAACGGATAAAATCAAGGAAAGAATCCGCGAGGCACTTTCTATCGCGCGCAAAAAGGGTTATGCCGTAGCGATAGGACATGTGACGCGGAAAAACACGGCTCAGTCCCTGAGAGAAATGAAAGACACTCTAATCCAGGGGGCGGAAGTCACAACGCTTGAAAATATTCTCGCCGAATACGGAGAAAACAAATGAAAAGTTATCAACAGGGGGATGTTAATAAAGGGATTTCGGTTCTCCCCTTTTTGTAAAGGGGAGTTAGAGGGGATTTCGGTTCTCCCCTTTTTGTAAAGGGGAGTTAGAGGGGATTTAAATGCTTTCATATAATAAAAACTTGAAAAAATATTCCAGAGCACTTAGAAAAAATATGACAAATACAGAAAAAATAATGTGGTCGAAGTTAAGGAGCAAGCAATTAAAGAGTTGTCAGTTCTATAGGCAAAAAATTATTGGAGATTATATTGTTGATTTTTATTGTCCGAAGGCGAAACTCGTTATTGAATTAGATGGCGGGCAACACTACATAGATAAAGGAGAGAAGAAAGATAAAAAAAGAGATAATTATCTGAGTACCCTTGGGTTAAAGGTTTTGAGGTTTTCAGACAGGGATTTTCTTAAAAATCAAAAAGGAATTTTAGAAGAGATATGGGAAAATTTATAAATCCCCCTCTTTCCCCCTTTATTAAAGGGGGATGGAAAAGGGAAATAAGTGATTTTATCGATATAAAAAGTGCGGGAAATGTCAGTACAATTTTGACATTACCCTTGACGAATAGGGATTTCGGAGAAAACAAATGATTGTTATGGGAATTGAAACATCCTGCGATGAAACAGCGGCGGCAATTGTAAAAGACACTGATAAAATATTTTCCAACGTCATCCTTACGCAGATACCTTACCACCGCAGATTCGGGGGCGTTGTTCCCGAGATTGCCTCCCGCAGGCATCTTGAAGCCATAAACTCGGTAATAGATGAGGCCGTTTTCAAGAGCGGTTTTGAAATGTCTCACATAGACAGGTTTGCGGTCACCGTGGGACCGGGTCTGGTGGGTTCTCTGATAGTGGGGATTGTTGCCGCAAGAACGCTCGGGAAAATCTACAAAAAGCCCGTCTTCGGCGTAAACCACATTCTTTCGCATCTCGCCGTAAATTTTCTGTTTGACGAAATAAGCCCCCCTTATCTCGGGCTTGTGGCAAGCGGCGGACACTGCGACCTTATCCACGCAAAAACCCACAACGATTTTGAGGTGCTCTCAAAGACAAGAGACGATGCGCCCGGCGAGACCTTTGATAAAATAGCAAAAATGCTGGGACTACCGTATCCGGGCGGCGCGGAAATCGAGAAGATCGCGAAAAGAGGCAACCCCGATTCCGTAAAATTTCCCGTGCCTAAATTCAAAGACGGCTCCGACGACTTCTCTTTTTCCGGCATCAAAACATTCGTGAAAAACAGAATCGGCGAAACTCCGAAGGATAAAATCCCCGATCTTTTAGCTTCTTTTCAAAAGGCCGTCGCCAAAATTTTCGCCGACAGAATTATGAATGCGGTAAAGAAGACAAACTGCATACGCGTGATTCTTGCGGGCGGAGTCATTTCCAACAATTTTATCGTCTCTTTTCTCAGCGAGGAATGCGCCAAAAATTCCGTCCAGCTTTTCTGGCCGCGCCCGGAATTCTGCACCGACAATGCGGCAATGACCGCCTGCCGGGGTTTTCTCCAGGAATCATCGCTTAAACTGATTCCGCAGCCCGATTTAAAAATATGAGCGCCCTCACCGCAATAATACTCGCCGCGGGAAAAGGAACGCGGATGAAGTCGGATTTACCCAAAGTTCTTCACAAGGTCTCCGGTTTAACGATGATAGACCGCGTCGCGGAATCCTGTATGAAAGTGACCGGCGATATCGTTTTCGTCGTCGGCAGCCGGCGGTTAAAAAGCCATCTTAAAAAATACAAAAAATGCAGAATGGTTTTTCAGATGAAAAAACTCGGGACGGCGGACGCTCTCCTCAAAACGGAAAAACTTTTCAAGGGGAAACCCGGCAGAATTCTTGTCGTTCCGGGAGACGCTCCGCTCGTAACAGGAAACATTCTGCGGAAATTTATATCGTTTGACGGCAATTCCTCAAATGACATCAGCATTCTGACCGCGGTTTTGAAAAACCCGTCCGGTTACGGAAGGATAATAAAGAAACGCTCCCTTGTATCCGAGATACGGGAGGAACTTGACGCAAGCCCCTCGGAAAAAAAAATAAAAACGGTAAACGGCGGCATCTACATATTCCGGAGTCCTGAAATATTTTCACTTCTCAAAAAAGTGCCTCTCAACCCCGTGAAGAAAGAATATTACCTGACGGACGTCGTAAAGATTGCCGGCCGGCGCGGCCTCAAAGTAAAAAATCTGTCTCTTAAAGAAAGTTCTTTTATAATCGGGATAAACTCAAAAGAAGACCTTGCCGAAGCGGAAAAACTTTTCAAGCCGAATGTGCTATAATGGAGGATAATATGAAAATTGAAAACGACAAATTCGCTATTTTTTCAGGAGGGTCAAACCACATTCTGGCGCGGCACATCTGCGATTTTCTTAAAGTTCCGCTGGACAAAATCAGAATCTCCACTTTTGCCGACGGTGAAATCTTGGTGAAAATTATGACGAATGTCAGGGGAAAGGACGTTTTTATCATACAGGGCACCTGTCCGCCGGTCAACATAAATTTAATAAAACTTCTCACGATAATTGACGCTCTGAAAAGATCTTCGGCAAAGAGAATAACGGCCGTTATGCCTTATTACGGCTATGCGAGGCAGGACAGAAAAGTTGAGCCGAGAGTGCCGATAACGGCGAAACTCGTGGCGAACCTGCTTGTCGCCGCAGGAGTAAACAGAATTCTCACCCTTGAACTTCACGCCGGACAGATACAGGGATTTTTTGACATTCCAGTAGACAACCTTTATTCGATACCCGTGTTCGTTGAAAAACTGAAAGAAATGAATCTGCACAAACCCGTCGTGGTATCTCCCGACGTCGGAGGCGTTGAGAGGGCGAGAGCTCTTGCGAAATACATACGCGCCAATCTGGCTCTCGTTGACAAACGCCGCCCGAAACCCAACAAAGCGAAAATACTCAATATAATCGGGAACGTCCAGGGACGCACCTGCCTGATATTCGACGATATAATAGACACGGCGGGCACAGCGTCGGGCGTGGCGTGGGCTCTGAAGGAACACGGGGCGAAATTAATATACCTTTTGGGAACCCATCCGGTTCTTTCGGGGGACGCGGTGAAACGTCTTGAAAATTCGCCGGTTGAAAAAGTTATTGTAACGAATTCAATCCCCATCAAAGAAAAATCAAAAAAAATCGTCACCCTTTCGGTCGGCAAACTCTTTGCTCAAGCGATAGAATGCATACACAACGAGACCTCTATTTCAGACCTTTTCAAAATGAAACGCGGCGATTGAATGTAGGAGGGGTTTTCCAACCCCGATAACAAAACCACACGCCTATTGACGCGTGTTATCCATCTCATCTAATAATTTCAGATTCCTCAGCACCATATCATCTTCCGGCATATAGTCCCGCGCTTTTTCCCAGGCCTGCCTGGCATTCATATAATCCCCTAATTCGTAATATACGGTTCCGATATTGTTCCATACTTCATTTAAATGAAACCTATCGCCTGATGGATAATTTGCGGCGGCAATTTCGTACGCTTTTAGCGCCTCTTTATATTTCTTCTTTTCCTTTAGGTCTATTCCCCGAATATAGTTGGCGCGCGGATGCCTGGGATTTAACATCAGGCATCTGTTTATGTAATCACACGATTTTTTCTTGTCAAAAAATGAATATACAATTGCGTATCTGCAAAGAATTTCCGGGGTTTCGCCCACTTTTTCTTTTGCTTCATCAAGACATTTCAAAGCCCGTTGTGTGTTTCCTTTTTCAGCAGATACCATCGCTTCAATTATCTCGGCAAACACAGGTTTGCAGCAGAACTTAAACTTCTTTCCCGATGCGCAGGGACAAGGGTCATAAGAGTCCGGAATAAGAGAGCGCGCCATTATTTCTTCCTCGGAGGGTTTTTTCCATTCGTCTCTTTTCCCGCCTCCGTCTATTGATTTCTGAAAACTTCCGAATGTTTCTATGACAGGAGATGTTATTTCATAAAAAACCGAAGACGGGGCATCCTCAAAGAAAATGCCTTTTTTTACGGCGCTGTTTTCAAACAATTCTTTTGCAGGGTCATTCTGCGAACAGTAAAGTATTTTGGGCCAATGCTCCGGCAATTTATACGCATCATTCATAAGGTTTTCCAGTTCGGAAGATGACGGCATTTCATTCAGCACAATAATATGACCGAAAACATAACCGCTTCCGATATCCAGAAGAATTAATACATCCGCCGGCTTTCTCGCGACGAGAATATCCATTCTGAATATGAGCCAGGCCTCAAACGGTTCGTATTTCTCCAACATATCGGTAGTAATCCTGTGACCGTTTTTTACCGGAAACTTTATAAAACTTCCCATACTGTTATATTATAATATTTTCCCCCTCCAGTTAATAAGGCGCGCTCAGCAATCTAATGCAACACTCACAGAAAAAAAGTAAAATAAAAGAAAGGAGAAATTGCTGTGAGAAATTATTATTATCAGAGATTGAGTTCGGAAGACAGAGAGGAAATAAGCCGAGGATTGGTAATAGGGTTATCTATCCGGGATATTGCAGTGAATTTAGCCCGAGTGCCGAGTACAATAAGTCGTGAGGTCCATAAGGGAAGTGCCAACCGTTATACGTATCGGGCACATAGGGCGCAAAAAAGAGCATCGTGGAATGCCAGATGTCGACGAGGAGGTAAATACAAATTGATAGGTAAAGTGGAATTACGGAAATATGTTCATGCAAAATTGCGAATAAAAAGGTCACCTTGCTTTTATTGCGAAATATCGTCTAACGAACACCCGCTCCCGACCCGCTACTGCGGGGGAGACTCGGCGAATGCCGAGTCAGGGAGCAGGAAGTTAACCGCACTTTTTTAATCTACCAACATTTCCTTTATAACCAATTTTATTCGCTGTATCTTACTTTTATTCAAACTACCAATTTTTTTAATTATTCGTTGTTTATCTATTGCCTTTATCTGATCTAATACAATCCAACCTTCTTTACCCTGTACCTCAATAGGAATACGTGTAGGGTAAGAATGAGATTTTGTGGTCAACGGGGCAATAATAACGGTTGAAATAAAATTATTCATCTCATCAGGTGAAACAATAATACAAGGCCGTATCTTTCTGATTTCATGTCCAATGGAAGGATTTAAATTGATAAGATAAATATCATATTGTTTAATCACCATTTCCAATCACCAATATCTAAATCGATATTATCATTAATGATTAAATTATCATCGTTGTTGTCACTCATAATTTTAAATGCTTTTGACCAATTTTTGCGTGGTTTTCTTTTGATAGGCATAATGACAATTTTATCTTTCTCTACTTTTAAAATAACTTCTCTACCAATGTTACATTGATCCAAAACAGGCTTTGGTATTCTTATACCTTTGGAATTACCAATCGGTACTATGTTTGTAATCATTTTTAATCACCTCATATGTAATTATAATGTAATTACTCTAATATGTCAAGGCGTTTTCGCCAAAATAAATTTCAATAAAATATTTTCAGACGGAGAATTCCCGCAGACAGGCATTTTTTTAGCACTAATAGCCTTCTTTGTCGACGGCGGCCAGCGGCTGTCTTCAGAGCAATTGTTGAATTTTACTTTCTTCCAGCAAGTCTTTATCCGCCAATATTCCGGTCAGCTTAACTTGTTCTTTAGTCGGCGTGGCAATTTTCAACCTTTTTTCTGAACCTGCCGCCAGTTCCACCAGTTTGCAGCTTCTCAAGCAATTATATACAGACTGTGCGGTCAATTCTTCAAAATCTTTTTTCTGCCTGACCAAATGCGTTACCGTTCTGTTGAGCAAGTATCCCAGCACGC
>Ga0210017_1001092_pt1 | contig 23607 bp, 28 predicted proteins | sample CryGeyCG2014_020_FD_183966 | JGI IMG/M metagenome (GOLD analysis project Ga0210017, IMG submission 183966) | Groundwater microbial communities from aquifer - Crystal Geyser CG08_land_8/20/14_0.20 (SPAdes) (version 2) | ecosystem: Environmental > Aquatic > Deep subsurface > Groundwater | place... | reverse complement strand
TGTTAGGGTAAAATTAAAACAAATTCCCCCCTTTTTTTATCCGGCGAAGAAAAATACTCTTTAGCTTCTTCCAAACTGCCGCGAAAAATTTCTTCATGAATTTTAGTCAGTTCGTGAGCAATAATAATTGGGTAAGCTGGTTTAAAAATTTCTTCCAGGGCTTGAAGGGTTTTCATTAAACGGTGCGGAGATTCGTAAAAAACAAGGGGTTTAATGAGGCCCAAAAGATTTTGGAAAAACTTTTGCCTCCCTTTTTTTGAAGGCGGATAGCCCAAAAAAGTAAATTGATTCGCGAGTATTCCGGCAATGGAAAGAGCGGCGGTTAAAGCCGAAGGTCCAGGAATGGCTATTGTTTTAGTTTCCGGCAAATTTTTATAAAGAAAGAAAATTAAGTCTGCCCCCGGGTCGGAAATAACCGGCGTGCCGGCATCAGTAATTAAAGCTAAATTCTCCCCTTCTTTTAAAAGATTCAAAATTTTCTCTTTAGTTTTCAAAAGAGAATGCTGATGATAACTAATTAAAGGTTTCTGAATTTGATAATGAAAAAGCAATTTTTTCGCCACTTGCGTGTCTTCGGTCAAGATAAAATCAGCTTTTTTTAAAGTTTCCAAGGCCCGAAAGCTGATGTCTTTCAAATTGCCAATAGGCGTGGCCACGACATATAAAATTCCCATAATTAGCGATGTTTTGGAAGAGAGGCCTGAATAATCCTGTCAAGAAGCCGAGAAAAACTTAGGCCCGCCGCTTGAGCAGCTTTGGGTAATAAACTATTTTCCGTCATTCCCGGAATGGTATTTATTTCTAAAATATAAACTTGATTATCTTTGCCCAAAATCATATCGGTCCGCGACATTGCCCGACAACCGACTAATTTATGAGCAATGACAGCAGTTCTTTGAACGGCTTGGGTCAAAGAAGCCGGCAGACAAGCCGGAGTAATTTCTTGAGCGCCTTGAGGGTTGTATTTTGATTGATAATTGAAAAATTCGCCGGCCAGAGGGATAATTTCTGTCGGCGGCAGAGCTTGAACTGAATGAAGCCAGCCAAAATCTAAAACCCCGCAAGCCATTTCTCTGCCCGAGATATAACTTTGGACAATGATATGGCGGGAAAAATTAAAAGCTTTTTCTATTGCTTGCTCAAGGTCGGAAAGATTTTTAATTATACTTACGCCAATACTTGAACCTTGGTAATTGGGCTTAACAACCAAGGGTCTTTCAAGATAAAGAGCAATTTTTTTAAAAATCGCCGCTTTATTATCCCGCCAGTCAATTTTGGAAATTAATAAAGAATGAGGAGTTTTTAAACCGGCATCTCTAAAAATCTGGCTAGACAAAAATTTATTCATTCCCAAAGCGCTGGAGGCAATATTAGAGCCGGTATACGGCATTTGGACTTCTTCTAAAATTGATTGAGCCGTGCCATCCTCGCCGTAAGGCCCGTGCATAGCAATAAAAGCAATATCAAACTTATTTTTTAAATCCGCCGGCTTAGCGGGCCAATTCCCTTTTTTATCAATAACCAATGCCTCGGCTTCGTATTTTTCCTTATCCAAACTGGTTAAAATATTTTTACCGGTATTTAAAGAAACTTCATATTCACTTGAGGGTCCGCCCATTAAAATTATAACTTTGATTCTTTTAATTTTAGCCATTGTTTTTAAATTTATACTTGAGGTCCTTCAAACCAGAAGAACAACTGGCGGCTTTTTTAATTTTTAAATATTGACGATAGCGAAACAAGGCCGGCGTCCGATAAGCCGGCCGGCCGGTTCTTTTCCCAACCTTGGCATAATTTTTCATATTTTTATTATACTCCGCCTTTTTGTTATCTCAAAAAAATGTAACGACACTGTGAATCTCAAAGATATTTTATTAATGCTTGTCCTCCGCCCCATGACGCTTCTTGAATTTATTTCTTAGTCCGCAAGAATCTTCTCATAATTTCTGCGGCCTTTTTAGGATTACCACGACCGATCGGAAAGTAGCATGGAATTATCGGAATTTTTAACCCAGAAATTATTTCTGAATCACCTTTTCTTTTCCGATCGTTCCAATATCCGGCTAATTTTATGTTCTTCCCCGTAAGCGTTTTATATACTAATTCCCCGAATGCCACTATCATTTTTGGTCTGACAATCTTTATTTCTTCTGCCAGCATATTTATCTGTTCCTTAATGACTCTGTCTTCTGGATATAAACTATGATCATAGCAACACTTTACTATATTTGTCAGAAATAATCTGTTCTTAGCCAATTCATTCTGGATCTGTTTTGTATACTTGGAATTCCACGCGGCTCTCGATGGCAAGTTGAATGCAACTTTTCTATCTATCAGACCCCCATCTGCAAGTACTCTCCAAAACTGCCTTACTCCTATAAACGGGAACCTATTTCCTTGATATTCTGGGGCAGAGCTTAAATTTCTGTAAGTCGGATTTACCAGAATTAACATTAATTCCGGATTCATGGCACCGAAGCCGTGAATGTGTTGTAGTTTGTTTCTTCCTGTTTTGCAGAATCTACATTTATCCACTTGTCTGTATAATTTTTGTAATTTCGTGTTTCTCATCCCCCGTGACATCTCTTGTATTTTTTGCCGCTACCGCACCAGCAAGGGTCATTACGGCCTAATTTCTTTCCTTGAGGCGGAGCGGTTTGAATTGAACGACTTTGAAGTTTATTTAAATCTATTTCCAAAAGCGGGAAAATAGTGTTTATAACCAGCCCTTCAAAATTATTATTCAACTGCTGAAAAAGTAAATAAGCTTCGCGCCGATATTCAACAAGGGGTTCATGCTGGCCGTAAGCCCGAATATTGACCGACTCTATTAAAGATTCTAAATCTTCTAAATTTTCAATCCAAAGAGTGTCCAAAATTCTAACCAAGTGCTGGCCAACCATTATTGACCGTTCGGGTTCAAATTTCTCGGGCAATTTTTTTATTTTTTCCTCCAATCCTTTCAGAGCTTTTTCTTCCTCGCTTTTATTTGCTTCTCCTGGAAATGGAGCTGTTTGGAGCCTTTGCTCAAAAAAAGTCAAAAAATGAGAAAAAATTTCTTCCAAATAGGGACGAATTTCGTTCTTTTCCGCCCCTTCCAATATTTTCAAACGTTTGGCATAAAAGACAGAACGCTGTTTGTTTAAAACATCGTCAAAATCCAAAAGATGGTGGCGGATATCAAAATTAGCGCCTTCAACTTTTTGTTGAGCTTGATTAACCGCCCGGCTTACAGCTTTAGAAGTCAAAGGCGTATCTTCCGGCACTTGAAAAACCTGCATTAACTTTTTAATTTTCTCGCCGCCGAAAATTCTCAATAAGTCATCTTCCAATGACAAAAAAAATTGACTGGAACCGATATCCCCTTGCCGACCGGAACGGCCCCGCAATTGGTTGTCAATTCTTCGGGCTTCATGGCGTTCGGTGCCAATAATATGCAAGCCGCCCAACTCTTTAACCTTTTGCGCTTCTTCGGGACTCGGCGGATTTCCGCCGAGAATTATATCCACTCCCCGGCCAGCCATATTGGTGGCAACGGTTACGGCTTTTAATCTTCCGGCTTGAGCAATAATGGCGCCCTCGCGTTCGTTGTTTTTGGCATTTAAAACTTCATGGGAAATTTTTTCTTTATTGAGCATTGCCGAAATAATTTCATTTCTGGCAATGGAAGTTGTCCCCACCAAAATCGGCTGTCCCTTTTGGTGTCTTTCCTTAATTTCTTTTATCGCCGCCCGATATTTGGCGGCTTCGGTTTTATAAATAACATCGGGAAAACTTTTTCTAATCATCGGCCGATTAGTCGGAACGGTAACGACATCCAAATTATAAACTTTATGAAACTCTTCGGCTGAAGTTTGGGCGGTTCCCGTCATCCCGGCAATTTTTTTGTAAAGACGGAAATAATTTTGGATGGTAATTTGAGCCAAGGTTCTATTTTCTTCTTTAACCAAAGCTCCTTCTTTGGCTTCAATGGCTTGATGAAGACCGCCGGAATAACGCCGGCCGTAAAGTAATCGGCCGGTAAATTCGTCAACGATAATCACTTCGTTATTTTTTACTAAATAATCCCGGTCGCGCCGGAAAAGTTCTTTGGCTTTCAAACTTTCTTGAAGATAATGAACCAAACGAAAATTTTCCGGACCGTAAATATTTTCAATCCCCAATATTTTTTCAACTTTTTCAATCCCCTCTTCCGTAATATTGACCGTCTTGGTTTTTTCATCCACTTGATAATCAGTATCTTTAGAAAGCCGACCCGCTACTTGGGCAAAAACTTTGTAATACTGGCTGGATTGAGTATCGGGAATGGCAATAATCAATGGCGTCCGGGCTTCATCAATCAAAATATTATCTACTTCATCAATAATGCCGTAGTAAGGCGGCCTTTGAACTTTATCGCTCAAACGCAAAACTAAATTGTCTCTTAAATAATCAAAACCAAATTCCTGGTTAGTGCCATAAGTGATATCAGCCAAATAAGCTTCTTTTCTATTGACCGGCCTTAAAAATTTTTCAATTACCATAAAGCCGCCCAATTCATCTCTTTTTTTATCCAATTCCTCGCTGGCAAATTCGGGGTCATAAAGATAAGCGGCGTCATGAACCAAACAGCTGACTTTTAATCCCAAAAAATCGTAGATTTGTCCCATCCAAACCGTATCCCGGCGAGCCAAATAATCATTGACCGTAACAATATGAACTCCCTTGCCGCTTAAAGCGTTTAAATAAGCCGGACCTGTGGCGGCTAAAGTTTTCCCTTCGCCAGTGAACATTTCAATAATTTTCCCTTGATGCAAAAAAATGCCGCCCATCAACTGAACGTCAAAATGCCGCTGACCAAGAGTCCGACGGCTAGCTTCTCTTGTCAAGGCAAAAGCTTCAGTTAAAATTTCGTCTTCGCTTTCTCCCTTTTTAATTCTTTCTTTTAACCCCGAAGATTTATTTTTCAATTCCTCGTCGCTTAAAGCCGCCAAGGACGGCTCAAGTTTATTAATTTCTTCAACTTGGCGCTTTATTTCTTTTAAAATTCTTTGACCAAAAAACGATTGAAAAAATTTTGAAATCATTTAATTATTATAATTTCTTCTTCTAAGGCGAGTTGAAATTGTTTTTTAATTTTTTCTTTAGCCAGTTCAATTAAACCCAAAACATCCGCGGCTTTGGCCTCGCCCAAATTCACAAAAAAATTGGGATGTTTGGGAGAAATCATCGCTCCTCCGATAGTTTCGCCTTTTAAACCCGCTTGGTCAAGCAAAAAAGCCGCCGGCACAACTGCCTGGGGGTCCATCTTAATTGCTGGTTTAACAAAAGCTAACAAATTTTTGGGGATTTTTCTCAAATCAATGTTTTTAAAAATGCTGCCGGCATTGGGATATTCCAAAGGTTGATATTTTTTCCGATAATTAATTTTTTCTTGAATAGATTTTTTAATTTTTTTCGCTTCGCCTTTTTCAAATTTTAATTTGACTTCAAGGATGATTTCTTGAGGTTTAGTTTTAAAAATGGAAGAACGGTAAGAAAATTGACAATCATCTTTTTTCCGCTGAATAAAATTTGGAGCTCGTTGACTAAAATCCCAACTAACGGTTTCAATTACCGAGTTTTTGATTTCGCCGCCAAAAGCGCCGGCATTGCCGAAAATTGCTCCGCCCAAAGTGCCGGGCAATCCGCCAGCCCATTCCAAACCGGAAAAACCGTCAGAAACAGCATAATCTAAAATATCAGCCATCGTTGTCCCGGCGCCAATTCGCCAAAAATCATTTTCTTTTTTGATAAAATTATTGGCGACTTTAATAACCAAGCCTTCCCATCCTTTATCCGGAAATAAAATGTTTGTTCCGCCGGCCAAAATAAAAACCGGCAAAGCCAAAATTTTAATCTTTTCATAAACTTCCTCCAAATTGTCAGAGCCGGTTAATTGAAAAAAATATTTAGCCGGACCGCCAATTTGATAATGGGAATGCCTTTTTAATAAAACATCTTTTTCCAGTTGAATCATTAAAAACCGAAATTAGGAAAAGAGGGGTAGATAAAGGTGACCTCCGTTTTACTTTTGGTAAGAGAGTGCTCAATTATCTACCCCTTTTATTATAGCAATTTCTCCAAATTTAAAAAATGTCACAGGCCGCAACTTTTTTCAAAACCAATTTCTTTAATTTCCTCAATGTAAGCCAATAAAAACTCCTCCCTTGTCAAAGACAAGGGAGGAGACGGAGGGGCTTTCCTTAACCTAAATTAATACATTAAGGAAAATCACACTCACTTACCAGTGTCATTATAGCACACCTCTTTTAAAAATCAAGCCCTTGCGCTGGTTCATATGAGGGCATCGGTAGTATTTTTAGGTGTTTTTTGGATAAATTCAATAGGTGGGGATGTTGCCCAAGGATTGATGGGCCCTTTTAAATAAATCTTAATTTTCTTTCTGACCAGGTTTTGCCATCTGAGGGGTATTACCAATGTATCTCATATTCTGCAACAAAAATTGCCCAGCCTCCACACCAAATTTTGGTGTGGGGGCTAGTGATGGGCTTTTTAAAAATTATTTCCTTTTCGGCGACGATATGCCAAGGTCTCGACAGATTTTCTTTGCTAAAAAGTTATCAATTTCTATGTGGCGAGGGACAGTAGAAGATTTTCTAAGTAATGAATTAAAAAAGACGCTATGTCTTGCGCCTTCTCTTAAAAAAATACAACCATTCTTAAGAAGATGTTTAATTAAATCTTTTCGTTTCATTATACAGAAATTTCATTATACAGAAATAGAGAGGGGTTCACGAATAACCTTACCTTTAGCGATTTCTTTTTTATTAAGAATGCGATTAGTTTCTAAAATTAACAAAAGCGCCTCTTTTAGACTTTCTTTTACTTCTTTTAGAGTTTTTCCTTGAGTATTGACTCCTGGAATTTCTTCTATCCAACCTAAATACCACTTTCCGCTTTTTTTATAAATTGCCGTAAATTGTCTTGCCATACATTTTTATTATAACAAGAATGAAAATTAAATGTCAAATTTAATAACTCCCCAACATATTGGAAAATCCAAAGATGTTAATAAAGATTCTCCAGTATATAAATCCATCCCGGCGTCGCCTTTATGGGCACATTGGGGGATAATCGCGTCTTTATGAATATTTTTATTTAAAAGAAAAATCATTTTTATAATTTTCAACTTCATTGTTTAAAAGCTGGAAATCAACGCCGGCTTTAGCAAAAACTTCCTTGCTTTTTTTGCCCTTATGGTAATCTTTTAGGGCTATCACTTTTTTGATACCGGAATTTATAATCATTTTGGCGCAGGTGTAACAAGGCGTCATATAGCAATAAAGAGTGGCACCGTTTATAGATATGCCGATTTTAGCGGCCTGAGTGATAGCGTTTTGTTCGGCGTGAATAGTGCGGAGGCAATGTTCAGATTCCGTTCCGTCGTCATCAATCATTTTGCTCATTTCATGGCCAATTTCATCGCAGTGAGGCAGACCAATCGGAGAGCCGACATAGCCAGTCACAATAATTCTTTTGTCTTTAACAATAACGCATCCTGACCTGCCCCTATTGCAGGTTGCCCGGCTACCTACCAGTTCGGCGATACTCATAAAATATTCATCCCAAGAGGGACGTTTATAAATTTTATGAGAATCTTCTTTTTTTTCTTGCCTTTTATTTTTTTTCATTAAAATAAGTATATAAAAAATAACCCCAAAAATCAATAAAAATATAACAGAGAATTATTTAAGAAAATTCACTGATTTGCCGAAGTCAAATCAACCCCTCTTCGGGGACTAGTCTATGAAAAATTTATTTTTTTATTTATTTCCAAATATTTCAAAAGGCGGGCTTTAATTTTATTCTTCCTCAATTGGTTCTTCTAAGGCTAAGGGCTCTATTTCTACAGCTTCGCCAGTAATTTTTAAAATATCTTTGTCAATTTTACCCAATTCCTTGTAAGCGCTGTTATAAGCGCCGACCGAAGTTCCTAAATGCGAGCCCAATTTTTTCATAAAAGTATCATAACTTGCCAAATGCCGACCCAATTCCTCCACTCTTTTTCTAATTTCTTTTGCCGATTCTTCAATTTGTAAAGCTTTCAAGCCTTGAAGAACGCTCTGTAAATAAGCAAAAAACGTGGTTGGCGAAACCACAATTACCTTTTTTTCCACAAAAGCGTATTCAACTAAATCTCGGGCGTTTACCACGCCAACCTTATTAATCAGCAAATCGTAATAAATAGCTTCGGCTGGAATAAACATAAAAGCAAAGTCCATTGTTTTTTCGGAAGGTTTGATGTATTTGGATGTTTCATCAATTCTATTTTTCAAATCTTGCCGGAAAATTTCTTCTATTTTTTTCTTTTCATTTTCGTCCCGGCTTTCCAAAAGCCGATTGTAATTCTCCAAACTAAATTTTGAATCAATCGGAATAATCCTATCTTTGAGGAAAATTACCGCGTCAACAATTGTTCCATCTTTAAATTCATACTGCATTTTAAAAGTCCCGGGCGGCAAAATGTTTTCCAAAACGGTTTTTAAATAATATTCGCCCAAAACTCCCCGCTGTTTTGGATTTCTCAAAATATCCTGCAAACTTTTTAATTGGTCGGCAAAATTTATTACTTGTTTATTAGTTTCGTCCAATTTCACTAACTTTTCGGTTACGTCTCTGATAATTTTTGCGCTTTCACCGTAATGCTGCTGAATGGCTCTGGTTGACTCGCTGATTTTTGTATCCAAGGTTCGGTTGATTTCGCTAATTTGGTTTTGAAGCATTATTAAAGCCGGCTCATCAACCGATTGTCTTTTGTTTTTTTTAATCAAAAGAAAATATAAAGCGACAAAGCCGGCGATTAAAACCAATAAAATTATGATAAAAAGTATTGTTTCCATATCTTAAATGCCAAAAATTTAAATTTTCTCCCCTTTCATCATAGCAGGAAAGTTTTTTGGAGACAAATAAATAATGGGAACAAGAGGGATCCCTCAGTACCTTTGATGGTACTTCTCCTAAAACTCATAAAGCCCAACCAGAGTTTCAATTTGAGAATATCTGTCTGTACCCGGTTGTATCTAATAACACGACGATCGTCGTCTTATTAGATATTAAAATAAAAAAGCAAAGGCGTTTCTTAAAAAACCCAAGTTCTCAATTTAAAGAAATAATTGTCCCGATAACAACCAAAAGTAAAAGATTTAAAATCGCGCTAACAGCGGTTGAAAAATAAGAAAGAAAACGCTCCCGATATAAAAAGAATTCGGTTAAAAACATATTCAAAATGTTAAAAACAAAAATTGCCAGCCAAATTCCCCAAATAGTCGTTACCTCGCCTAAAAAATCAACGCCCTTATAAGAATCAAAATGAATAACTAAAGGCGGATTTAGCCGCGGGCTGTTAAAATAAATTAAGCCGGCAATAAATATCAAAAGAATAAGGTTAAAAAGCCAAATAATTGAAATGGTTTTAAATTGAAAAATTTTGAAAAAAAATAATTTCCTCATTTGAGCTATTTAAATTTGGCGGCCTCAATGGGATTTGAACCCGTGTTTGATAGCTGACCCGACGCCAAAAATTCAGTAGCCCTAATGGGATTTGAACCCATGTTTTAGCGCTGAGAACGCTACGTCCTAGACCAACTAGACGATAGGGCCCTTATTAAATCAATTATCATACATTCCCGGAATTTGAAACCAGCGTTTGTTTTGACGAACCAAAAGAGCTTCTGCTTTCTCAGGCTCCCGCATTATTTCTTTAACAACTTTTTCCAGACGAACGGCTTGAGAGCCTTTAATTAAAATCAAATCGCCTTTCTTAATTTTTTGTCGGAGAAAATCAGCAGCTTCAGAAATTTTAGTAAAGGCGAAAATTGATTTAGCCGGCAAACCGGCTTCCGAAGCCGCTTCGGCAATGAGCTTGGCTTTAAAACCGACAACGAGCAACAAATCAACAATTTTAGCTGCCAAACGACCCACGGATTCATGAGCTTCTAGAGTATATTTCCCTATCTCCAACATATCGCCCAAAACCGCAATTTTTCTTTCTGCCGAAAGTTCCTTTAATGTCTGCAAAGCCGTCATTGTCGCTAAGGGAGCAGCATTGTAAGTGTCATCAATAATAAAACTTCCTTTCAAACCGGGGAGAACTTTCAAGCGTCCCGGGGGCGACTGATAAAGATGAAGGGCTTCTGAAATTTTAACTAAATTCATTCCCAATATCAAACCAACGCCGGCCGCGGCGGCCGCGGCATAAGCCTGAGAACGCCCCAGCGTGTCATTTAAATGAATGGGCACGGAACTTCCGCCATAACTTAACTTAAAACTTACCCAAGCAATTCCTTTTTCAAAATGATTTTCAAAATTGCTGATTTTAATGTCAGCCATTTCCGAAAAACCAAAACTAACCACCGGCGCCCGGCTTTGCTCTTTCATCTCCCAAACCAAGGGGTCATCAATGTTTAACAAAGCAAAACCCATGGCTGGTAATTGATAAATGAGTTTAGATTTTTCCCGAGCCAAACTTTCAACATTCATAAAAAACTCCACATGAACCGGAATTTCGCCGATAGCCGTGACGATGCCGATTTTCGGTTTGGCTAGATTCAGCAAATATTTCATATCGCCGGGTTTATCAACTCCGTATTCTAAAATTAATATTTTGGGGTAAGATTTAGATTTGAAAATTAAACGTTTGATGCCAACAAGAATTACTTTAAACCAAAAGAAGAAACCGCCGCTCTCTTTCCAATCCCCTAAAATTGTTAAAGGCAAACCTAATTCATTATTGAAGTTTTTGGAAGGCGAACGAGTTTGAAAATCCAGTCTTAAAACCGATTGAACGGCTTCCTTGGTGGAAGTTTTTCCGACACTGCCGGTAATGCCGATTATTTCCGGCTGATAACGCCAGAGCACCAAACGAGTGAGTTGCTTGAGGATATATTTTAAAATATTTAATAATATTTTACGCATATAAATTTTTCTGAATTTCTAATTTCTAATGAATTTTTAATGCTTTAATTTTTAAACATTTAATCATTGGAAATTGATTGAAAATTGAAAATTGTTATTATAGTTTGTCCGGCGGTATATTGTAATAATTAAAAATAAACTGCGCCAAATCGCGGAAAGCCGGAACAACGCTTTGGGCCGCTAAATTTGAATTCGGTTTATCAAGCTTAACCAAAACTATAAAGCGGGGGTCGCTAATCGGCGCAAATCCGACATAAGTATGAATGTATTCTTCGGTGTAGCCGCCCTTTTGAAAATCCGGGATTTGAGCGGTACCGGTTTTTCCCGCTATTCTATAGCCGGGGATGGCCGCCACTTGAGCTTTATTAACAGCTGATTCCATCATTTCAATCACCAAACGGCTGGTCTCGGGTTTAATAACTCTATCAACAATCTGGGGATTTAAATCACGGTTGAGAAAAGGTCTCATCAGGACGCCGCCGTTAGCAATGGCTGAAAAAGCGCTGATTAATTCCATCGGAGTAACGGCTATCCCCTGGCCAAAAGAAGCGGTGGCAAAATCTATTGCCCGGGCTTCTTTTCTTGATAAATTTTTTAAATTGCCGACTGCTTCCTTCGGTAAATCAATGTTGGTAATTTTATCCAAGCCAAACTTTTTTAAATAATTATAGAACTGACTGTTGCCGATTTTTTGTTCGGCAAAAACAGCGCCGGTATTAACAGATTGTTCAATTACCTCGGTTATGGTAATTTTACCATAGGCTTTGTGGTTCCAGTTTTCAATAGTTTTGCCGTTCAAAGTCACCCTCCCCGCATCAACATAAGTTGTCGTTGGCGTTAAAACTTCAAGGTCAATGCCCGCGGCCATGGTTAGAGGTTTAAGCACCGAGCCGGGTTCATAAAGATAATGAATAGCCGGATTTAAAAAATTTTTAATGGAAGAACTGCTGTACTCGTTGGGGTCAAAATCCGGTTTATTGGTTAAAGCCAAAATTTTTCCGGTTTTCGGCTCCTCAATAATAATTGTGCCGCCGACGGCGTCAAATTTCTGAATTAAACCATTCAAAACGTTTTCGGATTGAACTTGAAGACTGCGGTCAATAGTTAAATATAAATTTTTCTCTTGACTCAAAACATTATTATAAAATTCTTCAAGGCCGTAAATTCCGGTTGGTTTTGAATTTTTATCATTGATTCCGAAAAATCCCAGAACTTGAGAAGCTAAATTTTGAAAAGGATAAAAACGATAAGGCTGGGTGTCAATATAAATTCCCTGAAGGGGTCCGATTTTCTCTAAATTATTTATTAAATCCGGCGAAAGTTTGTCAGCCAATAGACGGTAAAGACTTTGATGATCGCTGAAAATCGCGGCTAATTTTTTTTCCTCCCCGCCAATGAGAGGAACCAATAAGACGGCAGTTTGTTCGGGGTTTTGAATTTCCTTAGGAACCGCGTAAAGCAGGGGGTAATTTTTATTAAGAGCAACGGAAATATCATTTTGGTTTCTATCAAGAAAAAAAATTTGACCGCGCTTTAATTCCAAATCAGCCAAAAATTCATTTCTGGCTTGAACTTTTTTTAAATAAGATTCCCCCTTCTCAATCTGGAGAGTATAAAGATTAAAACCCAAAAGACTATAAAGGATTAAAAAGAAGCCAAAAAGGATAAAAAAGCGGAATTTCATTGATTAAAACCAAAGTATTGAGGATGACGTTCCAAAGTGAGGCCTTTTTCTTGAGCCAAGGCATTTAAGCGATTCGGGTCAATGACTTTAAAAAGTTCATTTTTCAAGTCGGCATTTTTTTCCTGAACTTGAACAATTGATTTTTTTAAATTTTCCAACTGGTAACGAAGATTGGCCGAATGATTATATTCATCTATATAAAAGATGGCTCCTAAAAATAAAATTAAAAAAGTAATGATAAAAAATTTTAAATACTGACTATGTTTTTTTGGTTTGATAATGGTCATAAAATTTGAAGAGCTCTTAATTTAGCTGAACGGGAACGAGGGTTGATTTTAATTTCGGCCGGCGTCGGTTTAATGAATTTTTTGGTTAATAGATTTCCCTCTTTCTTTTGAACCATCTGCCGGAAGAAATTTTTTACCAATCGGTCCTCTAAAGAATTAAAAGTAACGATTGCCACTCGGCCGCCGCTTTTGATGATTTCTTTTAACTCTGAAAGGAAAATTTGAAGGTTTTTCAACTCTTGATTGGCAAAAATTCTCAAAGCTAAAAAAGTTCTTGTCGCCGGATTAATGCGGCCGTGTTCATAATTTTTGGGAACCGCGGCTTTAATAATTTGAACCAACTCGTCAGTTGTTTGGGGTAAATTTTCTTTAATTGCTTGGGCAATCCGCTCACTATATCTTTCCTGACTGAAATTTTTAATCACTTCGGCTAATTCCTTTACGCTTAATTCTTTCAGCCATTGGCAAACTGATTTTTGAGACAAAGAATAAGTCATTAAAAGCGGTTCTTCCCCGGCTACGGCGTTAAAACTAAAACCTCTACCGCTTTTTTCCAAATGCCAAGAAGAAAAACCTAAATCTAAAAATAAGCCGTCAGCCAAGGGTAATTTTTTTTCTTTCAAGATAAGAGGCAAGTTCTTAAAATTATCATTAACCAAAACAGTGTTTTCTTTTGGAAATTTCTTTTTCGCTTTTTCAATCAATTCTTTATCCCAATCAACGCCCAAAAGTTTTCCGGTTGGCAAAATTTTTTCTAAGACGGCTAAAGCGTGACCGCCGCCATCTATGGTGCCGTCAATAAAAAATTCTCCGGCTTTTGGCGCCAAAACTTCTATTGCTTCATTTAAAAGAACTGGGGTATGCATAATTTCTCTAATCAATCTCTAATTTTGTCCCGAATTTTCTCAAATTTTCTAATTTTAATTAGAGATTATTAGAGATAATATTCGGGATTAATTAGAGATTTTTAAATTCCTAATTCTCCTAACTTTTCGGCAATTTCCTCGGAAGACGATTCTGTTTTCATCTTGTACTGTTTCCAAAATTCCGCATCCCAAATTTCCATCCGGCTATAAAGACCGGCAAGCACTACTTGTTTTTTTAAATCCGCGTACTGCCGCAAATAATCAGGAATTAAAATTCTTCCCTGAACATCCAATTTGACATCAGTGGCTCCGGCAAGCATCAAACGGCTGAAAGCCCGCGAGTTAGCTTGAGCCAAAGGCAAACCAATAATCTTTTTCACCAAAGCTTCCCAATCTTCCGAACCGAAAACAAAAAGACAGCGGTCCAACCCTCGGGTAATAATTGCCCCGGTTTTAAATTTAATTCTGAATTTAGCCGGGACAGCTAATCGACCTTTAGAATCTAAATTATGTTTGTATTCTCCTAAAATCATATTTATCCCCAGATTTGACTAGTTATCCCCATAGTTATCCACAGTTCCCCACTTTGATTTAATGATAAACCACTAATCAACATTTAGTCAAAAACAAAAAAATCGCCCCTTAAAAAAGAGCGACTTTTAAAATTCCTTTATTTAAGCTAATTTTTGAAAGAAATCAATTTTGTAATAAAGTTTTTATACACAAATTATCCACTTTGCCTCTTTTTGGACTTTTATAGTCGTGTAAATGAACTCCAACCCACCCACTGTCGTGGGCCAAAACGAAAGTTTAGGAAGACGGTTAAGGATGGCATCCTGCAAAGCGGGTTCCTTACCATCGGCCTTTCGCGCCCCCCGGCCTGACTGGACTTTAACGGATTTTATGGTGCCTTTTGATTAAAATTTGTTACTTATATCTCTGCCATCTTACTTTTGTGGCAATTTTAGAATTATTATTCCCATCAGGTTTTTTCGCCAAAATTAAATACTTGAATCCTCGTAAAAAGAAATTAAATTTTTGGGCCCGATAATGCCAAATGCGAGTATTAGAGCTTTGATTTCTACGAGTTACACAAATTAGGTCGATTGGTTCAAATTTTACATTATCAACTAACATCTGGTAAATTTTAAGCCCCACTGGAGTAAATTTTCTTTTTACCCATTGGTCGCCAATCAACCACCCTATTACTTTGCCGGGTTTTAAAACTCTGTAAATTTCTTGGGCAACTTTTTCTAGCTCCTCATAAAATTTAGGGTCTTCAGCAGAAATTTTTCCAATATCTGCGGCTTCATTAGAATAACTGACATTATTGCCATATGGAGAATCTATAAAAACCATATCTACTGAATTATCGGCAAGAGGAATTTTATGCGAATCATTTTTTTAACTTTCGGGTGCTGGGGGTTTATGTCATAACCAATTGCTTTTCTTCCTTCTTCCTCGCAGACATCAATTGTTGTCCCGCTTCCAGCCATTGGGTCAACTACCAAATCGCCTGGCTTTGTATATCTTTGTAGCATATTCCAAATAATAAAAGCCGGTGTAACGCCTTGAAACTTATTATTGCCTTTTGGTTTTTTGCCGTAGCTTTGTCTTGAAAAATCCCAAAGGGTGGTAGTTTCAAAAGGCGGTTTTTCTTCCTCTTGATTTACCGCTACTTGCGGAACTACTTTTTTATTTTTTATTGCTTCTTTTGGCATAGATTAAATTCTTTAAATCAATTAAAAATTTATCAAATTTTTTAACTTTATTACTTTCTTCAATTTCTTCTTCGCTCATAACATAACTTCCATCTGTATCTATTTCAACTATTGCCCTACCTTTCTTTGCTGGCTTTCTAACGCTTAAAGTTTTATCTTCATCGGGCGTTACGAAAAAAACTTTAATATGCTTTGTAATTTTATCTTGGCTTAATTTAATTTTCCAATAGCCAGTTTGGGCAATCCTTTCTCGTAATGTTACCTTGCTAGAAATTACGGCGATAACTTCATAGGTTTTTGGTTCATAAATAATAATATCAACATCGGGTAAATGAAAACCAAATTCACCATAATCAATTAAAAGATTTCTTTTTACCCGGTTTAATTCTTCGGAAAGATTATTACTGTTTGTTCTTTCTAAGGCATTCCCATCGACAATCTTCAATCCCAAAATTTCAACCTCATCTTTAATAATATGAACAACTAATTTTTCTAAATTTTTACCCTTGAAGGCGCGCCATGACTGTTCGTGATCTTTATTGGACGTGGGTGATTTTAACCAATCTTTTCTATGTAGCTGTTTAGCTTCTTTCAATAATTGAGAAATATATCTAAAAGCTTCCGCACCGTGTTGTGTTTTTTTCTTTTCGTAAAGTTTTATTAAATTCTGAACATTTATAATTCTAACAACATAAGATTAGAGAGTATTTGTTGTTTAATTAAAACTATCTCCCTTTTTCTTATACTTCGCTTATCAAAAGGGCCTCTACCGCCAATCCACTTAGCTCTCTCTTTATAAATTTTTTCTAATTCCCTTTTTATTAGTTGGGTTTGTGCCATAAATTATCAATGGTTAATTTTTAACAATTATAACTTTCCTCGTAAAGTTTTATTAAATCTTGAAACTTCATAATTTTAAATAGTTTCCATATCTTTAAGTTTATCAAATTTTCTTTACAAGGGCAAATTTATCGAATTTTCCCCTTAAATATCGCAATCCGCCTTTCCCAGATATTTTTTGATTTCGCGAATTTGTATAATATAAATTTATTCGTAGATTCGAATGAATTTGTAGTTTCGCATCGAACCGATGAGAAACTGGATAAATTACGCTCAAAACATACAAAAAATCGCAAGGGATAGCAGCCTTTTAGAGAAAAAGGCTGCTGCCAAAGAAATCTTTGGCTCGAACCTGCGTTTGGCGAGCCGCGCTTTGGCCGGCGAGCCACAAAATCAATGGGCGGCGCTGTGCGCCGCCCGCGAAATGGCTTCCAAAAAATCGGAACGTCTGGTTTTGGTGCGCGATGCAGGAATTGAACCTGCGACCTCTGCGATGTGAACGCAGCGCTCTACCACTGAGCTAATCGCGCTTAAATCTAACGGGGTGAAAACGAAACGCTCTACCACTGAGCTAAATGCTCCATTATTAACAGTATAAATAAAAACACCCCGATTTCAACGAGGTGTTTTTTATTTAAACCAACTCCGCCGTGGCCCCCACGGCTTCTAATTTTTTCTTTAATTCCTCGGCTTCCTCCTTTTTTAGCCCTTCCTTTACTATTTTTGGCGCGCCATCAACTAAATCTTTTGATTCCTTAAGGCCCAAGCTAGTAGCTCCCCTGACAACCTTAATGACATTAATTTTTTGGACCCCGGCATTTTTTAATAAAACATTAAAACTAGTTTTTTCTTCGGTTGCCTGATTGACGGCGCCACTTCCCGCCGCTGGCATTGCCGCGGAAATGCCGAATTTTTCCTCAAGGGTCTTTACCAATTCAGCTAATTCCAAAGCCGTTAATTTTTCAATTTTTGAGATAATATCGTCAAACTTAGTCATAAATTAAGATGTAAATATCAAAATGACAACAAAGCTGTCATTTTGAATTTTTACTGTCCGACCTTTTTACCGCGTTCTTGCAAAACATAAAGCAAAGCTCTCAAAGGCGAGATTAAAACATTTGCCAGTCGGCTTAAAAGTACTTCCCGAGAAGGTAATTGGCCGATTTGTTTAAGCAAATCAGCGGCTAAAAATTTTTTATTCGGAATATCAAGACCGCCGTTAATTTTTAAAGCTCCATTTTGCTGAGAAAATTTATAAATTGGACCGGCAATTTCTTCCAAGGCTTCGGAAGAAAAAACTACTCCCAATTGCCCTGCTGGGTTTTTAAATTCCAAGCCGGTTTTTTGGAAGGCAATTTTTAACAACCTCTTTTTAACCACTCTTAATTTAGAGCCGAGGGTTTTTAAAATCTTTCTCAAATTATTCAGCTCATTCACTTTCAAGCCGGCAATATCAAGAAAAACCAAAATTTTGCCTTGAGAAAACCCTTGGGAAATTTCTTCCACTTGTTTAATTTTTTCTTGCTTGGTCAGCATAAAATAAAAAAGCGGTCAAAGCCGCAAACCTTATCCTCGGCAGGATTTAATTCGCTATACTCTAGAAACAATGCAAGCGGTTAGTATGTTGAGCATCCCGCCTTTGGCGGGATGCTCATTTTTACAACCAATCGCTTCGCTCTTGGGTAAAAATGGCACCTGCGGTCTGCGGATTTAATTTTAATTATAAAGATGAAAAATGCTCTGTCAAGAGTTCCGGCAAACAAATTGTTTAATAATTTCTGACCTTTCTTCCCCCTCATTATACCAATTTCTGAAATATCAGGAGTGTCAAAAAATGTATCTCATCTTATTCAGTTATAAATGTCGTGGGTGCCAACATCTAAAAATAAAACTTTCTCATCTGAGAGGAAGATAGACTTAATCCGATAATGAAAATCTATATCAAAAGCCCAAGATGCTCTTTCTTTACCAGAGAATTTATGAATTTCAAGCGCAGGATGAAATGAATTTTCTCTAAAGATCTTTTCTTTTCCCTTAGCTCTATCTTTTATTTTCTTTGGTAACTTTTTATAACTTTTATCAAATCGGCGATAGGTAAAAATATTTTTGATTTTCATAAATGGAAAGTTAATCTAAATCAGCCAGAGATTTAATTTTTCTTGTCTTTCTTAAATTATGATCTCTCAACCCTTCTTTCACTAATTTATCTAATTCTTCTGCCTCTTTCCCTTTCAAATAATAAGTTGGCACCGCCTTCTCGCATAATTTTCTATATTCCTGTAAAGATAAAATCACAATACCGGCTTTCCTCTGAACCGTTTTTCTTGAAATAATTATTGAATTTTTTCTATTTCGATTAGCCATATGTTTTCATTATATTCTTTTGGAAAATGACCCCAGTCTTGACAAATTTAAATAATAGGTGTATACTGTTTCTAGTTCGTTAAAATGAGTTTCACTATTGTGGCAGCTATTTGGATACTTTAATCTGGAAGCATCTAAATGGCTGCTACAATGAGCAGCAATAAGAGCAGAAACCAAAACAGAAAGGATGGGTGTAAAATGGACTCAGCAATGCAAAAGAAGGTTCTCTCTCAGCTTAAGCTGAGAGAGAGGTCGCCGCTTATCAATGCGGAAAGATTGGAAGGTAATACTTCCAACCTGTCTGGAGACGCCTTTAGGATCAGGGGCAATGTCTCTGGAATCAGTGGCGATGTCTCTAAGATCTGGGGCAATGTCTCTGGGATCGAGGGCGATGTCTCTAAGATCTTGGGCGATGTCTCTAAGATCTTGGGCGATGTCTCTGAGATCGAGGGCGATGTCTCTAAGATCTGGGGCATTGTCTCTGGGATCGAGGGCGATGTCTCTGAGATCAAAGGCGATGTCTCTGGGATCAGGGGCGATATCTCTAAGATCTGGGGCAATGTCTCTGGGATCAGGGGCGATATCTCTAAGATCTGGGGCAATGTCTCTGGAATCAGTGGCGATGTCTCTAAGATCTGGGGCAATGTCTCTGGGATCGAGGGCGATGTCTCTAAGATCGGAGGCGATGTCTCTGGGATCGAGGGCGATGTCTTTGAGATTATCAAAATACTGCAAGAGACACAGAAACAAGTCTCCTGATTTCCTAAACTTAGGTGGGCAGTAATAAAATAAAAGGAAAAGAAAGGAGGTGTTAAATGGACTCAAGGGGGTTTTCAGCGAATGAGAACCCCTTTTTTATTTCTCTATTTTTTCAATTTTTTAGGCAGAGTCCCATTCGTCTTCCAATTCCTCAATGATTTTTTTGGCTTTGGGAGAAAGCTTCTTCGGCAATTTCAAATTAAAAGATAAATAAAGATCCCCCCGGCCAAAAGAGCCGAAAGCAGGCAATCCCTGACCGGGAATTCTCAATTTTTCTCTAACATTAAAACCAGCGGGTATTTGAACATTAAATTTATCGCCGTTTAAATCAAAGCAGAAAATTTCTTTTCTTAAAAGCAAATCGCTTAATTTTATTTCTTTAATAGTAAAAAGGTCAGCTCCTTTGCGTTCAAAAAGCGGGTGAGGTCTAACTTTAATAACCACATATAAATCGCCAGCCGGACTCTTACGCTCGCCCGCCTCGCCGGCTCCTTTAATTTTTATCACTTGACCGTTCTCAATGCCCGGAGCGACATCCACCACCACTTCTTTCTCCCCTTTTATCCGGCCTTTGCCCGAGCAAATTGAACAAACTTTATTGGGAATTTGGCCCAAACCTTGACATTGAGGACAGATTTTCACTTGAGAAAAATTGCCGAAAAAAGTTTGGCGATTTTCCCTGATTTTCCCCCGACCGCCGCAGGTTGAACAAGAAGAAAAGCCTCTCGTTTTATCATAACCTTGACCTTGACAATCTGCGCAAGGAACGTAAGTGGAAAAGCTTAAATGAAGTTTTAGGCCTTTTAAAACGTCTTTTAAGTCAATCTCCTGCTTTATTTCAATGTCCGAACCGTGAGTATAAGTCCGGCGCGGAGAGACGCCTAAATTTTCAAAAATACTCTCAAATAAATCTCCCCAATCGCCAGACGGCTCAAAACCGCCGCCTTGCCAAAAAACATCCGGGCCAAAATCTTCCCAACCATAAGCCGGCCGGCCACCGCCGCCTCCGCCTTCGGAAAAAACCTGGCCAAAGCGGTCGTATTGGACCCTTTTTTCTTTATTGGAAAGTATTTGATAAGCTTCGCTAATTTCTTTAAATTTTTTTTCGTCGCCGCCGGCCTTATCAGGATGATATTGATGAGCTAAACGATGGTAGGCTTTTTTTATTTCTTCTTCCGAAGCATTTTTAGATACTCCCAAAATTTTATAGTAATCTTTTTGCATAATTCATTAATTTAAGAGTGTTGAATTATTCAACAGTCTCAATTTAAAAAAATAACTTCTTGACTTTTGCTTTCCACGGTAGAAGTGGCAAAGCCGGAAACCGTCGCTAATTTAAAAACAAGAAAAGCAAAAAATTCTATTGGCCAATAAAATAAAAAAGCCAAACCTTTTAAAAATAAGAAGACAAAGAAAATAATAACCGGACCAATAAACATTTGCAAACTCGGAGGCAAATTATTAAGGTAATGGCGAGCGGCTAAATAAACGACTTCGGTTAAGGGCTGGCTATCGCTAACCGGCCCGGTTGTTTTTTCCAAACTCAATTTTAATTCTTGAGAAACTTTTTCCGTGGCTGATTTTAAAACCTTGGCCGGCAAGGGCTCGGAGATTGATGCTTTTATCTTTTGCTCAGTGAGGGTTTTTAAAAAATCTCCAAAAGTCATACTTGAAGAAAATGTCGGCACCCATTTTTTAAAAATTGGCTGGCTAAAATCCAAAGCCTTGCCGATTAATTGATTACGTTTCTCGGCTTTAATTTCCACCGGGTTAGGACCAAAATAAACGACATAAAAAATAATGCTTAAAAAAATCAAAAGACCGGTTACCAATTTAGGCAAAAATGTAGCGGCAACTTTGAAAAAGCGAATTTCCAAACTGTTATTCAAATTATCAGCGCCCTCTTTGACAGCCCAAAAAGTTAAAACAAAAAAAATAATTCCTCCTATCAGCAAGATGTTAGAAAAATGCTGATAAAATAAAGCCGTTGCCAAGACGGCTATAAATAAAACAATCAAACCTAATTTCCTCAAACTTTTAATAAAAAAAGTATCTAAAATCAGCATTGCCAACAGACCGGCGAAAAAAATCAAGCTCTTAATTAAAATATTGCTCTCCAGATTCAGTAAATACTGGCTCAACAAATAAAAAGCCAGAGCGCTAAAACCGATACTTAAAATTGCCAAAATAAGTATCTTAATAATATTTTCTTCTTTACTCAAAACATTTTTGCTGTCAGCCATAGTAATTAGGCTTGAGAATTATTCGGAGGATTGTTGTCTTCCGGCTTTGGTTGCTGACCATACATTGCTTGGCCGATTTTTTGCAAAGCCGATGACAAATCATTAACCGCCTGCTTTAATTTTTCGGCATCGGTCGGCTCTTTGATTTCTCTTAAATCTTTAATTCTTTGATTAATTTCTTCTTTGATTTCCGGCGGAATTTTATCGGCATTTTCTTTTAAGGCTTTTTCCGCGGAATAAACCAAAGTTTCGGCCTGGTTTTTAGTCTCGGTTAATTCTCTCTTCTTTTGGTCCTCAGCCGCATAAAGTTCGGCTTCTCTCTTTAATTTTTCCACTTCTTCTTTGTTTAAGCTGGTGGTTGCCTCAATTCTTACTGATTGAGTTTTTCCGGTCGCCTTATCTTTTGCCGAAACATTTAAAATCCCGTTGGCGTCAATATCAAAGGTTACTTCAATTTGAGGAATGCCGCGGGGAGCAGGCGGAATGCCATCTAAAAGAAATCGGGCTAAAGTTTTGTTGTCGGCAACCATCGGTCTCTCCCCTTGGGTAATGTGAATTTCAACCGAGCTTTGACTATCAGCCGCCGTTGAAAAAATTTGGGTTTTGGAAGTCGGAATAGTTGTGTTCTTGGAAATCATTGGCGTGGCCACTCCACCCAAAGTTTCAATACCTAAAGTTAAGGGAGTAACATCAAGCAATAAAATATCCCTCACGTCACCCTGCAAAATTCCCGCTTGAATTGCCGCGCCAACAGCCACCACTTCATCGGGATTAATTCCTTTATGAGGTTCTTTATTAAAAAGTTTCCTCACCGCTTCTTGAATAGCCGGCATCCGAGTTTGACCGCCAACCAAAACAACTTCATCAATTTCCGAAAATTTCAAGCCCGCTCCTTTGGGCGGAGCCGAAGTAACGACCTCTTTGACCAAAGCGATGGAACGGTCAATAAACTCATGAGTCAATTCTTCTAATTTAGCCCTGGTTAATTTCATTAAAAAGTGTTTGGGGCCCGAGGAATCCGAAGTAATATAAGGCAAATTAATTTCCGTTTCCACGGCCGTAGAAAGTTCATGTTTAGCTCTTTCGGCTGCCTCCTTAAGACGCTGAAGAGCTAAGGGGTCTTTGGAAATATCAATGCCTTCTTGTTTTCTATATTCGCCAACCAAATACTCAATAATCTTTTTATCAAAGTCGTCGCCGCCCAAATGGGTATCGCCACCCGTAGCTTTCACTTCCACCGTATCATCGCCGACTTCCAAAATAGAAATATCAAAAGTGCCGCCGCCGAAATCATAAACTACAATTTTTTCGTTCTTTTGGCGATTTAAACCATAAGCCAAAGCCGCGGCTGTTGGTTCATTAATAATTCTTCTGACTTTAAACCCGGCGATTTCTCCGGCATTTTTGGTGGCTTGACGCTGACTGTCGTCAAAATAAGCCGGCACGGTAATCACCGCTTCTTCAACTTTTTGACCCAATTTAGCTTCGGCGTCGGCTTTTAATTTTTGAAGAACCATCGCGGAAATTTCCTCTGGCTTGTACCACCGGACTTGCCCTGAACTTGTTGAAGGGACTTGCCCTGAACTTGTTGAAGGGTCGCCCATTTTTATTTCCACCCCTCCGGAAGAAGATTCTCTTAATTCATAGGAAAGCCATTGCTTATCCTGAACCACGGTCGGGTCTTTAAATTTGCGGCCGATTAGTCGCTTCACCGAAAAAATTGTATTTTTCGGATTGGTGACTGACTGACGCTTGGCTAAAAGGCCAACCAATCTTTCGCCGCTTTTGCTCAAAGCCACTATTGAAGGAGTGATTCTGCCTCCTTCCTGGTTTTCCAAAATTCGCGGTTCCCCTCCTTCAACAACAGCCACCGCGGAATAAGTTGTC
>Ga0210017_1001091_pt1 | contig 23611 bp, 23 predicted proteins | sample CryGeyCG2014_020_FD_183966 | JGI IMG/M metagenome (GOLD analysis project Ga0210017, IMG submission 183966) | Groundwater microbial communities from aquifer - Crystal Geyser CG08_land_8/20/14_0.20 (SPAdes) (version 2) | ecosystem: Environmental > Aquatic > Deep subsurface > Groundwater | place... | reverse complement strand
GGATTATGACGGCAAAGTTAACGTTAATCTGTCTTTAAGACAGCCGGGCTCGGCGATTAAGCCGATTACTTATGTGACCGCGTTTGAACAAGGGATGACGCCGGCGAAAATGCTGGCCGACGTGGCCACCGAGTTTCCCGGGGGGGTTAATCTGCCGGAATACAAGCCGAAAAATTATGACGGCAAAGACCATGGCCCGGTCCAGCTGCGTCTGGCGCTGGGTAACTCTCTTAATATTCCCTCGGTAAAATTGCTGCAGCTGGTGGGGATAAAGAATATGCTGACCACGGCCTACAAAATGGGCCTGACGACGCTGGAGCCGACCACGGAACATGTCAACCGGTTTGGTTTGTCCGTCACCTTGGGCGGCGGCGAAGTTAAATTAATTGATATGGCGGCCGCTTATTCGGCTTTTGCTAACGGCGGATTGAAAGTTGAGCCAATCAGCATTTTAAAAGTTGCCGATCAAAACGGTAAGACTTTGGAAGAGTTTCGGCCGGCGGCCGGAGCGCGGGTTATTTCCGAAGCTGAAGCCTTTTTGATTTCCGATATTTTGTCGGACAACTCTGCCCGGCTAATTACTTTTGGGGCCAATAGTTTGTTGAAAATCCCCAACCAGCAGGTGGCGGTCAAAACCGGAACGACCGATGACCAGCGGGATAACTGGGCGATCGGCTGGACGCCGAACCGGATCGTCGGCGTTTGGGTCGGCAATAACGATAACAGCCGGATGAAAACCGTGGCTTCCGGTGTTTCCGGGGCGACGCCAATTTGGCGCCGGATTATGTTGGAAGTCTTGAAAGGCCAGCCGATCAAGGGCTGGCCGGTCACCAAGGATGTAGCCAGCGTCGAGGTGGATGCCATTTCCGGGCAAATTAGCCATGACGGCTATCCAGCGCGCCATGAGTATATGATCAAAGGCACCGAGCCGTTGGGGGCGGATTTGATTCATACTAAACTAAAGCTGTGCCGCCTGCCTGCGCAGGCAGGCGGGCAAAATCAGCTGGCCAGCGGGCCGATGATTGCCCGGGGCGATTTTGAGGAAAAAGAGTTTATTGTTTTAAAAGAAGACGATCCGGCCGGCGGCGGCCGGAACCGCTGGCAGGAAGGGATTGATATTTGGCGCAGTAAACAAAGTGACGAACGCTATCACTTCCCCACCGAGTTTTGCGGCGAGTCTAATGAAATCGTCGTCCAGATCGAATCGCCGGCGGATAAGTCTAAACAGGGCAATGACTTTAATTTCAAGGTTAAAGTTACGGCCAATAAAACCGTCAAAAAGGTTACTTTTTATGTTGACGGAACCGAGAAAAAATCTTTAACCGGAAAACCGTACGAATATGCGGCCCATATTGACGGCAGTGGAACTTACACCTTAAAAGTCCGGGCTGAAGACGAAGCCGGCAATAGCGGCGAAAGTGAAATTAAAATCGGGGTTAACGTCGATTGGGATTGGTCGCCGTCGCCTTCCCCGTCGCCGAGCCCTTCTTCTAGTCCAACTCCCCTACCAAGTCCGTCTTAAACTTGGTTTTTAATTTTTGGACGATTTTTTTTCTGGTCGGGGCGATCATCAGCGCTGACAGCTGTTTAGTTTGGCTTTGGTAAGTAATCGTAAAAGTAAAGTTTTGTTCATAAGTTTTGGTGAGTTCAACTTTGGTAATAATTTTATCGATTTGCTTGATCGCTCCGATCACCGGGCCGATAAAAGTTTTTAGCGGAATCGTGAAAGTTAAGTCTTCAATAATCGGAGGAAAAACCGACAGCGGTTGGTACTGGGGATAAATTTTAGCTTTCTTCATAATTGGTTCTAAATCAATGACCGCGTTAGTGGTTGTCAGTTTGGCCTCAACCGGCAAATGAAATTTAGCAAATAAAGCGTCGACGATCCCCTTAAGTTTGGCAAAGTCCTTAAAGCCGCTGATGATCAGCTGCAACCGTTCTTCCGGCAGTTTACCGGCTCTGGGCAAGTAGATATTAGCAATTTCGAAAGCGGGAAAATTCTGGGTGTGGGAAGGCACCAGCGAGTTTCTTAAATACTGCCAGTCGGCCGATAAAGCGTTTTTAATTTTCAGTTGGCCGGGAATATTTTCACTGACCAGAGAGTTGGTGTAGATTTCGGTTAAACCCCAACCGGCGAGCCACTGCTTGATTTGCTGTTCCAGGTAAAAATCAGTCTCCGGATAATTGGTGGGAATCGGCGTGGCCATAAGTTGACTGGGCAGTTTGTGGTAGCCGTAGATCCGGGCGACTTCTTCGACGATGTCTTCCGGGATATTAATATCTTTAGCCCGCCACGACGGTACTTGGCCGTTGATAAAACCCAATGATTTTAGAATTTTGTCAACTTCTGGCTGGCTGATTTCTACCCCTAGCCGCTCTTTGATTAATTGAAGCGGGGCGGAAACGGTTTTTGGTTTATAAGGATGCGGATAAAGATTGATTATTTTTGAACTTTGCGCTCCCCCGGCCCACTCTTTAAATAATTGAATTCCGGCCAGTAGAACCGGCATAACTTGTTCCGGGTCCGGCTGTTTTTCAAAAATTTGGGCGGCTTCGCTTCTTTGACCCAAAATCATCGAGGTCCGGCGGATGTGGGTGGGACTGTAGGTTTGGACAAAGAGTAAAACATTTTTGGTTTGATTGTCGACGGCGCTGTTTAATCCCCCCATAATCCCGCACAGATCAATTAGTCTTTTACCAGCGTCTTCAATGACAATATCCCCGCCCGGCAAGGTAAAAGTTTTGCTGTCGAGCGTGGTCAATGACTCCCCTTTCCGGGATAAGCGTAAGATTATGGCTGATTTAATTTTGTCAAAATCAAAGGTATGTACCGGTTGGCCATAAGCGCGCATCAAATAATTACTGATATCCACGACGTTATTAATCGCCCGGATTCCCGATTTTTCCAGGCGGTCTTTGATCTTTAGCGGCGAGAGTTTAATTGTGACATTGCTGATTACGACCGCCGTAAACCGGGGGCACAACTGGTGATCAACTTTAACTTTCAGGGGGAATGATCGGTTTTGATCCACTTCAAGTAGAGTACTTGAAGTTTTTAACTTGGCCTTATAGCCGAATTGAGGCAGGATGGCGGCGGCTTCACGGGCTAGCCCCAAAACGCTCATCAGGTCGATGCGGTTAGTGGTGACTTCGATTTCATAAATCCAATCGTCGCTGGCCTTGGTCAATTTTTCCACCGACGGGCCGCAGAACGATAAACACTCGGCTATTTTTTGCGGCGAGGCATCGGTAGTTAAAAATTCTTTAAGCCAGGAATGGGGAATAGAAATATTCATAATTAAAATTGGTTTAAAAACTCCTGATTGGTGGAATAAAGCAGGCGGATGTCGTCAATGTTTAAGCCGGGTTTCAAGCGTAAAACCCGTTCGACTCCCCAACCGAAAGCAAAACCGGAATATTTTTTTGGGTCAATGCCGCCGGCAGATAAAACCTTGGGGTGGACCATGCCGGCGCCGCCGACTTCCACCCAGCCGGATTTGCAGAAGCGGCAGCCGCGGCCATTGCAGGCGGTACAGGTAAAATCGACTTCAAAGCTGGGTTCGGTAAATTGAAAGTGAAACGGCCGAATCCGGGATTTAATTTTGGGGCCGAACCACTGGCGGCCGAAATAATCGAGCGTGCCCTTGAGGTGCGGAATCGAGATACCTTTATCCACCACCAGGCCTTCGAACTGGTGGAACATGATCGTGTGGGTGGGATCCTGCTGGCGGCGGTAACACTTGCCTAAATTCAGCATCCGGATCGGCGGCTTTTTAACCCGTTCCATTTCCCGAACTTGGCCATTACTGGTGTGGGTGGTTAAAACCATTTGACCGAGTTTAGGGTGGGCCGGGGCGTCGATAAAAATCGTTTCCCATTCGTCCCGGGCCGGGTGGTCGGCGGGCATATTTAAGGCTTCAAAAACATAGTGGTCCCAATCGACTTCCGGGTAGCGGACGCGGGTAAAACCAAGATGCTCAAAGATCCGCTGGATTTCGGCGATTGCCTGGCTGATCGGGTGCAGGTGGCCCAGCGGCGGCAGTTGGCCCGGGGCCGTCAGATCGAACCATTCGGCCGTGGTTCCGGTCAATTGGGTTTGCCTTTCCGTTAAGGCCGATTCGATTGCCTGTTTGGTTTCATTAAATTGCCGGCCATAATTAACTTTATCTAATTTTTTGAAGACTTGATTTAGTTGGCCTTTGCGCCCCAAAAACGCGATCCGCAATTGCGCCAATTCTTGGCCGGATACGGTCTGGCTAATCAGCGCTAAGGCTTGGTTTTTTAGATTTAAGAGCGGCATCAACTACTTTCTGGAAAGCCGCCGGCTGGTTAACGGCCAACTCGGCCAAAATTTTCCGGTCAATCTCGATGTGATTGTCTTTTAAAGCCTTGATAAATTTGGAATATTTAATGCCCGAATTTATCAGGGCGGCGTTGATCCGGGTAATCCATAAACTGCGAAAATCACGCTTGCGCCGCTTGCGGCCGTGAAAAGCGTAAGCGCCGGCGTGGAGCACCGCTTCATGGGCTTTTTTATAAAGCTTGTGGCGGCTGATCCAATAGCCTTTGGCCAGTTTTAAGATTTTTTGGTGGTTGCGGTGGCGGACAATGCCGGTTTTGACGCGCATATTATTGGCCCAGCATCTTTCTTATTTTTTTAGCCATAGTTTTATTGACTACTTTGGGGACTTTGCTCCGGCGCAGATTGGCTTTAGTCCGGTTGTGGCGCAAGTGGCGGAATTGGGTTGAACGGCGCAAAACCGAACCGGCTTTAGTAATTTTAAAACGCTTGGCGACCGATTTTCTGGTTTTTAATTTAATTTTCGGATTTTTCTTCTTCATGAATTTTGACTCCTTTTTTTGGTCCGATTGTTACCCACATTAATTTGCCTTGCAATTTGGGCGCAGTTTCCTGCGTGCCAAACTCAATTAAGGCGTTGCCGGCTTTTTTCAAAACCGCGTCGCCGAAATCCTTACGGGTAATTTGCCGACCGGTAAATTTTACCGTGATTCTGACTTTATGTCCATTGGCTAAAAAATCTTTGATCCGCTGTATCCGGGTATTGAAGTCCTTTTGACCGATAAACGGGGTGAAACGGATTTCTTTTAAGTCTTTGGTTTTGTCTTTTTTGGCGCCCTCCTTGAGCTTTTGCTGCTGCTGGTATTTAAACTTGGAAAACTCGATCATTTTGACGACCGGCGGCCGGGCTTTTTCGGCGACCATGATCAGGTCCATCCCCTGTTGTTTGGCCTTAAAGAGAGCCTCGTCCCGGGACATGACCCCGATTTGTTTGTCGTCGGCGCCGATCACCCGCAGTTCTTTAGCGGTAATATATTGATTAGTCTGATGATATTTCATGTTTAAAAAAGGTCCGTCCTTTACGCAGTGAAGGTCGGACCTTACTGGATTTTCTTTTCTTGGATTTCTTCCTGTATTTTATCAGTAAACTGGGTAATTGTCATCAAGCCTAAATCTTTTTTACCTCTTTGCCGGACAGCCACTTTGCCGGCGGCAATTTCTTTATCGCCCAAAATCAGCAGGTACGGTATTTTTTGGGTGGCGGCGTCGCGGATTTTTGCCCCCAGCGATTCGGACCGGTCGTCGAGCTCAACGCGCAGGTTGAGTAACTTTAGTTCCTTAAGCAGCTTACGACCGAAAAGCACATGTTTTTCGGAGATAGGAACAATAATTGTCTGCACCGGAGCGAGCCATAAAGGAAACGCGCCGCCGAAGTGTTCGATTAAGAAACCGATAAACCGTTCGTGCGAGCCAAGCGGCGCCCGGTGAATAATTACCGGCGTCTTGTTTTTACCGTCTGTATCAGTATATTTGAGCTCAAATCGTGTTCCCATGAAAAGATCGATTTGATTGGTGGAAATGGCAAACTCCCGGCCGATCGAGCTTTCAACGATAAAATCGATTTTCGGGCCGTAAAAAGCGGCGTTGCCGATTTGAGTCACCATGGGAATGTCAACTTGTTTGACTGCCAGGCGCATCAGCCCTTCGGCCTTTTGCCACATGGCTTCATTGCCGTGGTATTTGGATTTATCTTTAGGGTCGCGCAGGGCCAGCTCCAGGTGGTATTTATTAATTCCTAAAGTTTTATAGTAATACTGGTGCAGTTTCATGACGTCGACGAATTCTTTAACCGTTTGTTCCTCGGTGCAGTAAATATGGGCGTCGTTTTGGGAAAATCCCCTGACCCGCATCATGCCGAATAGTTCGCCGGAGGCCTCATAGCGGTAGCAAGTGCCGTACTCGGCCAGCCGCAGAGGCAGATCTTTATAGCTCCGTTTTTTAGCGGCATAAATCTGGTGATGATGGGGGCAGTTCATCGGCTTTAAGATATATTCCTCGTTTTTGCCCCCTTTCATAATCGGATACATGTCATTTTTATAATAAGGCAGGTGACCGGAAGTTTTATAAAGACTGGTTTTACCGATATTCGGAGTGGTTACCCGCTGGTAGCCCCAATCTTTTTCGGTTTGCTTGGCCCAATTTTCCACTTCTTCCTTAATCAGATTGCCTTTAGGCAGCCATAAAATTAAGCCCTGGCCAACCTGATCACTGACGGTAAACAGTTCCAGCAGTTTGCCTAATTTCCGATGATCATTTTTCTTGGCCAGTTCCAGTTTGGCTAAATATTCATTCAAATCTTTTTGGTTGGGCCAAGCGGTGCCGTAAATCCGTGTCAGCATTTGGTTTTTGGCATCGCCGTGCCAATAAGCGCCGGCGACCGATAAAAGTTTGAAGTGCCGCATTTCTTCTGATGGATTACTCACGTGGGTCATTTTGCACAGATCAAGAAAATCACCCGGGTTGTTGGTAGTGAGTTTTTTGTTTTCACCGGCAAACTGAATGGCCATTTCCACTTTGTAGGGATTTAGTTTAAATAGCTTTTTGGCTTCAGTCAAAGTTACTTCTTTGTAGGTAAATTTTTTCCACTTTGGCAGAATTTCTCTCATTTTGGCCTCAATCTTAGGCAAGTCGGCTTCGGAAATTTTATGTTTACCCATGTCAAAATCCTGATAAAAACCGTTGTGAATGGCTGGACCGATAGCGTTATGTGCCCCTGGGTAAAGCGTTAATACCGCTTTAGCCAGTAAATGAGCGCAAGAATGGCGGAGTAAATCTAATTTATCGATTTGTTTCATAAATCTCCTTTATTTTATCAGGTTAAGCGCCTGTTTTAAATCGGCGATTATATCCTGTTTAACGACTCCATAAACTTGACAGTCTTAAGGCATTTTCCTGATGCTTGGGCATTCTCAAGCTTAGAGTTTTAATCCCCCGAAGCAGCAGCCAACTATTTGGTTGCTGGTAATAATCGCCCCGCCGACAGTGTCACTATGGCCGCCAAGATATTTAATCGTGCTGTGCAAAAATTTATTGGTCCTGGACACCGACGTGATTTTCCGGATATCGGCAGTTTTTAATAGCGGATTTGTCGGCGATTCGATCCAGACCAATTTGGTATTTTTTTTAATCGCTTTTTCCATATGGCTATAGCCTTGGTTACCGGATAAATCCACATAACTAAAAGTCAAATTGAACGGTTTAAACACCTGGTCAAATAATCTTTTGGTGCCGCCATAAACGTCATCGCTGACAATAATATGGTCATCGGCCTTCAATAAAAACAGCAAGTTGGTTTCTGCCGCCAAACGGGTCGGATTGCCGGAGCGTGAGTATTCATAACCGCCGGTGGGCTGATTCACTTTTTGACGGGCAAAAGTGGTAGCTAAATGAATCGGGACCACCACGTCACCGTTGAATTTAAATTGAGCATGGGTGTTTTTGTCAATAATCGCGTCGGTCAGCAGGCGGCTTTGCCAGTCGTAAGCGGTGCGGATATTTCCCGGCTGGGCCAGGAGTACCAGTTCCTGGGTGATTAAACGGGCCAGATAAAAAGCGGCCAGGTCCGGTTCATGGGCGGTAGCGGTAAACAGCGGGTGGTCGCGGTTAATGAAAATGACTCCCCCTTCGGTAAAACTTTCCGGCTGGTCCGGCCCCAGGCGGGAGAGGCTGCAGACGATGTTGACGCCGCCGATTTTCAGCTTTTTTACCAGCCGTTTTTGGTCTTTTAAGATGGTTTTAACCCGGTTCCTAGTCAGTTTCGGCAGGCGGCGGCTGATTTCGCCGGGCAGTTGGCTGACTTTGGCCAACGCCCCTTTTTTCTTGGTTAAACGCTGGGTAAAGACGCCGGCGCCGACGGCCTCGGCCAAGGCGGTGTTTTTTTCCTGTTCCTGTTCAAACAGCGGCACTTCCCAGTTATTCCGGCCCACGAAATCGTTTTTATCGAAAATCACCGTGGCGGCGTAGCCGTTTTTTTGGGTGGCCAGTTCGAACCGGTCGCAGACGGACAGAACGGCGAATTTGCCGATGCCGAACTCGCCGATGCGCCGGCGGTTGAATTTTTCGGTCACCGGGTTGGTTTTTTTAAAGCCGGAACCGATAGTAAAGTATTGGACCAAACCGTTCCGGTCCATGCCTAAACCGTTGTCCCAGACGGTCAAACCGCCGCCGGCCAGATTGATTTTAACGACCGTGGCGTCGGCGTCGTAGGCGTTGGCCACCAGCTCCCGGACCAAGTCCAGGCTTTCGCTGTACAGGCGCCGGCCGATGGTGGTCAAATGGGATTTATCGATGGTGATCGGAATGGTGGCTTGTCCCATGTGGACGGTGCAGAACTCGAATCTGCGGCCTCTACAATGTCAATGTAGCGCTCTAACCAACTGAGCTAACCGTCCCTGAGGATATTTTAGCAAAGATTGACAGGGAAAACCAGGCGTGGGTAATTGATTTGTCATTGACAGTTTGATTCACACGATCTTTAATTAAAGTATGACTAAAATCAGAAAAAAAGCCGTTGGCAACTTCACGGGGTTAAAAAATGATCTGCTTGCGGGTATTGATAAAAAGCTCAAGCGCTTTGCTACCAAGGACGACCTCAAGCGCTTTGCTACCAAGGACGACCTTAAGCGCTTTGCTACCAAGGACGACCTCAAGCGCTTTGCTACCAAAAGTGATCTGTGGCAGTTGGAAGAAAGAATCGATGGTTTAGAGGAAAAAATCAGTCGCCTGCCGACGAAAAACGAATTTTACACTAGCATGGATAAATTGATGGGTGAAATAGAAACCATGCGCCAGGAAAATATTATCTCTACGGACATGAAGCGGCAGGTAAACGAACATGAAGAGCGGCTGGAAACAGTTGAGGAGAAACTGGAAATTAGGACTTTGGCCGCGTAGATATATTTTGGGTCTAAGAAACGAAAGAATTAATTACCGGGTTTAAAGATGAAATTTTGAGAGCGGTTGATGGTGTGATGAAAGAAATTCAAGACAATCGGGAAGAACGGGAAGTTTTGATCGGCCGGACTTTCGAAATGGAACAACACTCCCCCGCCGGGGTCTAATCGACCGAGTTAACCGTCTGGACTAGATTATTTTCTTGTTAAGACAACGATAATAAAAACTCTTGTAAAATTTGAGAATATTTTTCTAAACTTTTTATACTAACCCATTCTTTATCGGTACCAATTCCGCCGCCAATTGGTCCAAACTCGATTGCTGGGCAATTAATCTTAGTGAAATGTCTGGCATCGGATGAACCTTGAGCTTGTCGGTATTGAGCTTTCGACTTCATTATTTTCTCTGTTGCGGCTTTTAATATTTTAATGATCTTGTTATTTTTGTTAACAATAATTGCTGGTTCCTTCAGGATGACTTTAAGACTGAAGCTTTTCGACAGCAATGACTTTATTTTTTTTAGAATACTATTTTCATCCCTGGAGGGAAAACGGATATCTAGCCAAACTGAGCAATCATCAGGAATCTTGTTAAATGCCTGGTTTTTGGTTTCTATTCTGGCTAAATTGACAGATGTTGATCGACCCGGTTTTTTCGGATTGGGAAATTTTTTAGCTAACAAGCTAAGAAAATGCTGCATTTTCCATACAGCATTATCTCCTTTCCAGGGATAGGCACCATGGGCGGTTTTTCCAAGAGTAGATATTTTTAACCATAAGATACCTTTCGCCTGATTAGTTATCTGAAAGTTGGTTGTTTCTCCGGCAATAACTAAATCTGCTCTCACCCCCTGATCGACTTGATATTTAGTACCATTAAGACCACCAATTTCTTCATCGGTGACTAACTGCAGGGCGATTGGATATTTGACCTTGTTAGCTACTTTTTTAAATACGGCAATTAAACAGGCAACATTACTTTTCATGTCCATCGAGCCAACGCCAGACAATCGGTCTTTAGAAATTTTTGGAGTATATTGAAAACTTTTTCCAGGGATAACATCAAGGTGACCGTTCAAAATAATTTTAAATTGCCTATAACTTTTCTTCTGATTGTGGATTAAGGCACTGGGATAGCCATTTTTTGTAAACTTTTCTAGTTTAAAATCCTTGAGTTCAGTTAAACATAACTTTAAAGCCTCAGTGGGATTAGAAATTTTGATTAGTTTTTTAGCTAAGATTAAGATTTTGTCCATAAGATATAATACCTAATTTTAAGCAAAGATTTCAGCCCAAATGGCGGCAAAGTTACCATGAACGTTGCCTTTTGCCATTTCAACTTCTCCATCGGGGATTAAATTTCTTAATCCGCCGATAAACATGGTTTTTTCTGGCGTACCATCTTCTGTATATAAGAATAACCGATCAATATATCCAATCGAGCCGGGATGACTCGGATTTGTATTAAAGACTCTGGTAATAGTAAGCTCTGCCTGAGCAACAAACTCCTTAATTATTTTTAAGCCATTTTTTAACTTACCTGCCAGGGTTTTACTCCCCGCCTGTTCTCTTATGTGCTGATAACAACCGTAAAAACCCTTTATGGGCTTTAAGCGAATATTTAATTCCGATTTGATTTTTCCGTCAGCGTTAACTAATCCTTTCTCGGCCAGAAAAGCCAAAAATTCAGGGCTGTCAAGGTCTTCTGGTTTGGTAACAGTAAAACCCATACCCATTGGTTCCAGATAAGCTTTAGTATCGTTGATGGCATTTTGGGGATCACTGTCAAGATCGTCAATATTGAAGGAAATAGAATTTTCCCTAATGACCTTTCTGGTTTGGGGATTTTGGAGCAAAGGAATATCAATTTTACTGCCAGGGTTTTGTAATATATCTAAGGGTAATGAAGTACGGGAATAAAGAATATATTGACATTCTCCGTTATTTTCAGCTAAATGGGCGTCAAAATCCTCAGGACCGAAAAAATAATCAAAACCGGATAAAGCGTGAATATATTCAGGATTATGACGACGGGGATCGTCAGGGGTTAAGCCAAATTCGGTAGCGAGCATGTGTTCGTATTTGCTTTTAGTGACGGCCAGTAAGGCTACCGGCCGGTGATATTTTTCTCGAAATCTGTCTAAGGCAGCATCCATGTTTTGCTGAAAACGGGATGGTTGTCCATTCCAGCTAAATATACCCCGCATTAAATTATATCTGGCTAAAGAATTTTCTATTTCAAAGATCCTGGGTTTTAGGATGTTAACAACAGCCTCAACAGGCATGTCTACTAGTTGACTGATTAATTGTTCAGGCAGTCCTTTCATATCGATTTGAACAAAAGGGTTAACTCGTTTCCCCTCAGATGTTTGGCAGTACTTATAATCGTCTGGCCATTCTTGGTTTTTTTTAATCAAGCTCTGGAAAACTTGATTGTATTCCTGAAATATTTGTGCCAATGCCTCTACTATTACGGGCGGGTATTGGACAGAATAGTCACGAAAGGCTAAATGAGTTTCTTGCTCTCCAGCTTCATTAATTTCTGGGATATCATTTCTGACGATAATTTCACCTAGGTCTTTTGCTTCGATTTCTGGCGGTCCAGGAGTATAAAGGCGGGCATGATATTCTTTATCGGGATCATTTGGAAAAACAATTAATTCATGAAATGGTACTCTGCCTTGGATAATGTCGTTAAATTTAATTCCACCAACTTTTAGCCTAAATTTATCTAGGTCAGGTTGCAACATTTCAACTTGAGTCGAAGCGCCCATATTAAGAAAGGCTAATTGTGCGGCCTTATTACTGACAATGCGATTAACAGATTCAAATATTGCACTATAAGTGCCTCCTAATAAGTCATGTTGGTCGATTAAGCCTTGTTGATATAAGAAAGCCGCATCAAAAAGATTATCGATTTCATCTTTCATGCTTTTTGCCGCTAAATATATGCAGACCTTCCTAGCTAAATCATTCTGGGACAAGTTTTGGTTGGCAAGCTCAGCAAATAAATGTTCAGGTAGTTGGTTTAAAGAGTGAGCAAAGGTTTTTTCGAAAGTAGCTTTTTGTAATTCTTCTAGTCTCAGCCCATTTGCTCTGACAGCATCAGTAGTGGCGGTAAACCACTGGTCGTTATAGAGCTCGGCGATAAATTGTCCACCTAATCCAAATTCCTCTAATCTTGATAGCTGAGATTGTCTTAATCGATTAACGGTAGTGTTGAAATCTTCTTTAGGATTTGCCCCAGTCAATTCGTATAATAAGTGCGACAAAATTTTTCGTTGTGTTGCGGATTTATCACTCTGCGAGGGAATGTCTTTAGTTGCCGCATCAATGGCACTTTTAATAGTTGAGCCTTTTTGATCTGGTGACCAGTCATCATATTTGGCAGATAGTTTAGCTTTACCGAAATTAGAAGAGTAAAAAGTAATTTTTCCTGATTGACTTTCGCCAACAACTAAAAATTGGCCAACCTTGATTGGCGCAGAAATATTTTCTGTTGGATGATATCGAGCGGCAATATCTTCGTCGACTTGGATTAAATATATTATTTGATCGCCGTAATCAATTAAGGCTAAGGCATTGTTACTTGATATCATTTGTTGTGCAAATGCATCCATAACAGGCTTTTGATCTGCATTAGCTCCTTGATTATTTTCGGTGGCCTCAATAGTTTCGTGAACTCTAAATTTATAATTACTTTCTGAAGTATCTAAAGAGTTATTATCAGAGTTGATAATTTTTGGGTTAGTTAAATTTCCATTGTCAGCTGTGATTACTAATAAAAATGATTGGTTTAGCAAAGGCTGCAAATTAGGAAATCTAAACCGAAACCAGGAAGAACTGACTAATTCTTTGCCAAATGAGGTGATTGTTGCAACCTCATTTGGTTTTAAGGCCAGCCATCCAGATGTTCCAGCCTCATTAGATAGTAAAACCACAGATTGGCCATCGGCAAAAGTATGGGCCGATTCGTTAGTAAGATTTAATGTTTCTCTCTCAATTGCCATAAAAAAACCTCCTGATGAAAGGAGGTTGGTAAATAAATATTTTGGTTAATTTATCCCGCCAGACCTCCCTCGTTAAAGAGGTTAATAAGGACGGTAATCACGAGAACCTGTTTTTGCATTAAAAAGAATTATATCGTAAAATTACAGGTATGTCAACATTGAGCAAAAGACCTTATTGGTTATGGGATTATGACCTGACGGAAAAAGACGTGAGGCGGATTTTGCGCGGCAAAAACGAGGTCGAGCGGCGTTGGCTGATGGGTCGGATTTTAACCCATACCAGTTATCCGGATATTTGGAATTATTTAACCGTTAAGGATATTGTCAGCCAGTGGCCGAATTTGCGCTTGCGCCGGGAGATTAAGCGCAATTGGGAAGGAGCTTTAAGGGTTTGGGGCTATGCCGATCAAATTTAACGTCAATCATATCCTTAAGCCGTTTCAGGTGAAATTGCTGCAGTTATTTTTTGCCACTGATTTTGCCCGGCCGTTTTTTCTAACCGGCGGTACGGCTCTAGCCGCTTTTTATCTGGGACACAGGGAAAGTAAGGATTTCGACTTTTTCAGTTTGGAGCAATTCGATCCGGAAGCGATGAAGCGGGCCGTGGACGAAATTGCTGCCAAGGCCGGAGCCAGTGTCAATTATAAAGTCCGCAGTCAGACCTACAACGAAGTTTATCTGACTAATAAAAAAGAAAAATGGGAGCAAAGAATCGATTTTGTACTGGAACAGCCGGTTTATTTCGGCCGCAAAGAAACGATTGAAGGCATTGTCGTGGATAATTTGAAAAACATTGGAAGTAATAAAATTTTGGCAATTTACGGCCGATTTGAACCGAAAGATTATATTGACCTGTATTTTTTGATTAAAAAGGCCGGGTTTAAATTTGACCGCTTATTTGAGATGGCCAAAAGGAAAGATTTGGGCTTGTTTGAGTTCTACTTTGCCAACTGCCTGTATCCGATTGATGAACTGGAAGTTTTACCCCGGATGAAACAAGTGGTAAGTATCAAAAAGTTGACAGAATTTTACCGGGCCTTGCGGGAGAAACTACTGGAAAAAGCTAAACCGTTGAAGTGATATTAGGCATTATCCGGCTTGGGTGGCCACGGTCCGATCGGAAGACAGCATAAAGCTGGTGCCGGATTTTTTGACACTGGACCAATAGATCGATTTGGCCTGGTTGCGCAGATTAGTCAGCTGTAAACAAGTCCGGCTGTCGTGGACCGACCGGCGGGCAATTTCCAAAAGCGAGATTAAGCGTTTGAAGAAGTTTTTGTGGTAAACGCCGGGGGAAACGACCATTTGGAAAGCGGTTTTTTCCGCTTCGACCATGACGCCGCCGACTTCTTTAGCCAGCTGTTTAATTTTGATTTGCAGGGACTCGATTTCCAGCTTTTCCTGCTGGCGCTTGCTGGAATAGACCACCTGGACTTCGTGCTGGGTCTGTTCAAACCGCTGGCGTTCCTGTTGGCGGACCCGGTTTTCCTGCTGGTTTAAGAATGACTCAAAATCAAAGGGTTTATCGGCCATAGCCGCCTTGCCCGCCGGAGCTTTAGCGGAAGCGCTGGTGTCTTTAAACGCTTCCAGAAAGTTATCGAATTTGGGAAGAGACTTTTTCTTTTTGCTTTGATCAAAAGTATCCATTTGGGGGCGATTTTACCCTAGAGCGGTTAAAAAGTCAATGGCTTTCTTTTTGCGCAAGACCACGCCGATGTAGGCCCGCTCCGAGGGAGTGTTTAATTGCTGTTTTAACTTGGGGTCGCCGGCTTCGGCAATCATCTTGTCGATTTCCGCGTCGGTGACCGTGAATTTTTTGGCTTCGGCAATTGATTGCAAAATCAGTTCCAACTTGAGGGAATTGACGGCGGTTTGGGCATATTTGGCTTTGATTTGTTCAACGGTTTTTTGGTTGGAACCGGCGTATTGGTCGATGGTTAAACCCAGTTTCTGCAGTTCCGCCAGTAATTTGGCTAAAAGCCGGTCGCGCTCGGATTCGATTAACAGTTCCGGCAGGTCCGGCTTGACCTCGGCAATTAAGGCTTGGGCGATCAAATTAAATTTTTGGGTCTGGGTCAGTTCTTTTTTCTCTAAATTGCTTTTGACCAGGGCGCTTCTGACCGTGCCTTCGTAATTGCCTAATTTAACCTCGGGCAGTTCACAGCTTTTGGCTTTAAATTGCCAGGGCTGGTTTTCTTCGGCTTTAATAATCGTAATTTTCGGACCCAGGGCCGGTTTGAGCTGATGTTTCTTGACAGCGGCGGCGTAGGATTCGGGCAGGAGCCGGTTGATGACCTCGCCGTAGAGCCGGCCTTTATCTACTTGTTTTTCGACTAAATCTTTAGGGGCTTTGCCCTTGCGGAACCCTTTAAGATCGGTAGTTTTAACCAGTTCGTCCAGAACCTGGTCGTGGGTCTTTTTGACTTCGGTCCAAGGCAGGGAGAACTCCAGTTCGAAAGTTTTTTGGGGCAGCCAAGTCAATTTAGAATCGGTTTGAGCCATGGCAGATTATAACATATTATTCGTAACGGATGGCTTCAATGGGAGGAAGTTTTGCCGCCCGGCGGGCGGGAAAGACGCCAAAAATAATGCCGATGGCGGCGGAAACAAAAAAAGCCACTAAAACGGCGGTTAAATTAATAGCGGCGGGAAAAAATGGTTGAGTGACTAGAACAATTAAGCCGGCTAAGAGCAGGCCCAGTCCCCCGCCGAGAACGGAAAGAATAACGGCTTCGGTTAAAAATTGCCAAAGGATATCCGGTTGAGTGGCCCCGATAGCCCGACGGATGCCGACTTCTTTGGTTCGTTCAGTGACGGAGGCATACATGATATTCATGATGCCGATGCCGCCGACGATTAAAGAAATTGAACCAATGGCAATCAAGACAAGATTGATAATGGAAAAAATCTGATTAATTGAGGATAAAATTTCAGTTTGTTCGGCGACAGAAAAATCATCTTCTTTATAGCGTTTGAGCAATGTTTGAGTGATTTGTTGTTTTAGGAGTTCGACATTGTCTTTATTATTTACCCCTAGATAAATGGAAAAAAAGTCTTTATTGGGATTGATTCGGCCGAAAACGGTGGTGTAGGGCATGATGGCGGCGGTGTCCATTTCCCGATCGCCATTTTTTTCCAGGATGCCAATGACCCGAAAACGCTGATTGTTGATGGTGACTTGACGGTTAAGACCATTTTTCGGTTCCTGAAACAATTTTTCTGCTAAGGTATAGCCTAAAACAGCGATTTTACTTTTTTTAGAGATGTCAGTTTTACTAAAAACTCTCCCGGTCAGAGTTTTCAGATTCATTAAGGAAAATATTTGTTCGTTGGCGCCTTGAACATAGCCTAAATATTTTTCTTTGTCTGCCTCGATGGCAATGCTTTTAAAATAAACCGGGACGACATAGTCAGCGGTTTTGATTTTTAATAAATTTTGATAATCTTTTTCGTCAAATTTAGCCCCGCCGGAAAAACCCGGGCCGAAACTGGCGCCTTCTTTAAAAACATTGCCGGGAAATATAATTACCAGATTAGCCCCTAATTTATCAAATTGATTGGCAATATAATTTTTTAAACCCAGTCCCAGGGCAATCAATAAAACAACTGAAAGCACGCCAATCATAATTCCCAGCGAAGTTAAAATGGTTCTGATTTTATTACGTTTAAAATCCCGAAAGGCGTCGAGGATAAGTTCGTTCATAGATATTTGGCGACGGCCTGTCCATCTTTAATATAAATTCTGGTTTTGGCCCGTTGGGCAACGTCGTGCTCGTGGGTAACCATGATGACGGTGGTTTTAAAGTCGCGATTTAAACTTTCGATTAAATTTAAAATATCGGCGCCGGTTTTTGAATCCAGATTGCCGGTTGGTTCGTCAGCCAGAATGATTTTAGGATTCATAATTAAGGCCCGGGCAATGGCGACCCGCTGCTGCTGGCCGCCGGATATTTTGTTGGGAAAAAATTGCTGGCGGTCAGTCAGGTTAAATTTTTGCAGTAAGATTTTAGCCCGATCGTAAGGATTAAAGTCAAGGCGGTTAAGGTGATATTTAAGCGGGAGGAGAATGTTTTCCAGGACAGTCATTTTATTAATAAGGTTAAATGATTGAAAAACAAAGCCGATAGTTTGGTTGCGGACATGGGAGAGGGCGGCATCGGAAAGTTTGCCGGCGTCCTGACCGTTAACCAGAATTTGACCGGACGAAGGGGTTTCGAGCAAGCCGATTAAATACATTAAAGTAGATTTGCCGGAGCCGGACGAACCTAAGATGCTGACATATTCCTGGGAGTAAATTTTTAAGTTAATTTTCTCAATGGCTTTAACTCGATCGTCGCCAAGATAATAATATTTGCAGACATTATTTAATTCAATAACAGGAGTTTTGGCTTTCATTTAGATCGGTTGCCAGTGACAACTATTTGGCCGGTTTCCAGGCCAGAAATAATTTCAATTTCGGTGTCGGATTCAATCCCGGTAGCCACCTCTTTTTTGATAATTTTTTTAGCCTCGACCAGTTGGACTTGGCGGTTGTTAACCGCTTCAATCGGGAGGGTTAAAACTGCCTCTTTTTGATTGGTGGTGATAATCACTTCGCCGTTCATGCCGAGGCGGAAGGGATAATCGGGATCATTGGTTAAATTAAATTTGACCAAGTAGATCGTGCTGCCGGCGGCATCGGTACTGGATTGGAAATTAATGGAATCAACTGTCAGCGGCAGAGTTTGGTTAGGAAAGGCATCGAGGGTAAGCTGAGCGGTTTGGCCCGCGCTTAATTTGCCAATATCGGTTTCGTCGATTTCGGCTTCAAAGACCAGATGGTCCGGATCGGCCACGGTATAGACGGCGGTGGTTGGGGTAATGTTGCTGCCGCTAACCGGCGGTTCGGCGCGGGTGACAATGCCGCTAATCGGGCTGACCAGAGTGGCCAGCTTCAGGGCGATATCGGCAATTTCCACATCCAGAACCGCTTTGTCCAGATCGAATTGGTTTTTTTGCAAAATCCGGCCGATGGTGTCGGTCAGGGCCTTGTCCCGGTAAGTTATTTTAAGATCTTCGTCAAAATCAGCTCTTTCTTTGGAAAAGTCCAGCAAATATTTTTGCAGATCTTTTTGCAATTCCCGTCTGTCTAAACCGGCGATTGCCTGCCATTTATTGACCCGGTCCCCTTCTTTGACGCCGACCCAGGCCAGCCAGCCCGAGGTTTGGAATTTAAGATCGACTTGAGTGGCCGACTTGATTTTTCCGGAAGCGGTGACGGTTTGACGGATATCTTCCCGGGTGACAGGGGCCAGCTCATATTTTTCTTCGATCGATTTCGGCCGCCATTTCTGATAGGCAAAATAAGTGGCCCCTAAAATCAATAATCCTATAATTATTTTTTTTATCATAAGTGTCAGGGAGAGGAATCGAACCTCCACGGATTACTCCACAGACTCCTAAGGCCTGCGCGTCTACCAGTTTCGCCACCCTGACTTAAGGCATATTTTAACAGCGGTTTGGTGGGCTTGCCACTCCAGCCGGTCATCGAGCGGCCGGAGGTTGATCTGGCGGCGGTATTTTAACTCGAGGGCGGTGGTAATTAAATAGTCGGCCAAAGGCGGGTTTTTCGGCAGCAGCGAGCCGTGCAGGTAGCAGCCGAAAACATTATTGACCCGGCAGCCTTCGGTTTGATCGGTGCCGTTATTACCATTGCCGGCCATTACCCGGCCCAAGGCTAAACCGGGCTGGTCCAGAAAAGTATTGCCGGAATGATTTTCAAAGCCGACTAACTTTCCCAATGAAGTGGTAATGACAATATTGCCGATCTTTCTGGTTTTGGAAGCCACCGTGTAAGCCGGAAAAATGCCGATGCCTTTAAGCATTGGTCCGGTAAACGGCTTGAAATAACGACCGAACAACTGATAGGAACCGCAGATGGTCAGCATGGGGACTCCCCGCCGCGCGGCTTGCTTTAAGACGGCAGACTGGCCGGGTAAATACCGGCTAACGCTGGCTTGCTGGCTATCCTGGCCGCCGCCGCCGAAAATTAAATCAAAACTACCGGCAACCAGAACCTCACCGGCACCCAGATTTTTTAATTTTAATTTTATCCCCCGCTGGGCACAGCGATAGTTTAAAGCGGCTACGTTACCCTGGTCGCCGTAAATATTTAAAAGATCCGGATAGAGATGAACCAGAGTTAGTTCCATGCTTGTTTGCCCAAACTTTGCCGCAGTTCCAATAAGGCCGTGTAAGTCGGCAAAATATATTTAATGGTCCCGGGAATTTTTCTTAAGGCCGCTAAGGCCGGGTAGATTTTAGGTTCGACAAATAAGTTTTTTGGATTACAGCCGGCATATTTGAGGCGCAAGGCCAGATCGCTGGCCCGGGTGCCGGTGACAATAATCGGTTTCCGGCGCCGGCCTAGACCGGTAAACGGCACATCCCAAATCCAGGAAACGTCGGTGCCGTCGGCCAGTTTGTCATTTAGGGCCAGCATAAATGGTTGGTTTAAGTGCCGGCGGTCAGCCAGCATCTGCCAAACGGCTTTAAAACTGGCCGGATTTTTAACCAGATTGATTTGATATTTTTGACCGTCAAGTTTAAAGACTTCTCCCCGGCCGAAAGCCGCCTTGGTCTTTTGGGCGCAGACGGCGGCCAGTTTAGGGTCCAGGTCTAAATGGCGGCAAACGGCTTCAATTGCCCAAAGACTGTCCTGGTTGAATTTTCCCCCGTACCGCGGCGGATACTTTAAGCCGGCGCCGGGTAAAGATGAACCGAAGTAAGTTAAGCGCGGATGTTTTAGAATTTTCAGACGACGGTCGGCGGCATTGACTAAAACCCGGCTGGCCGAGGGTAACGTATCCAGGCTTTTTTGCCAGAGTTTAAGCAGATGATCAACTTCGCCGTAGCGGTCGAGTTGGTCCCGGGAGATATTGGTAAACACTATAATTTTTGGTTTAAGCGCTCTAATTGCTGCCGGAGCGGCGGCTTCATCAACCTCACAAATAGCCAGTTTAGACTTAATTTTTCCCAACCAGTTACTTTGATTAATTAAAGCGGTGGCGATTCCCCGAAGCAAATTTGAGCCGCTGCGGTTATGGCAGAAATTAATTTTACTCTCTGTTAAAACTGCCCCCAGCAATCTGGAAGTGGTGGTTTTGCCATTAGTCCCGGTGACGACGACAGATGCTAATTTATTTTTTTTAACAATTTGATTAATTAAAGTCGGGGTAAGTCTTAAGCCGATCAAACCGGGCAGGGCGGTGCCGCCGAAGCCGGCGATAAATTTGCTGATAATTAGACTTATAAGCATAGGACTTGACATATTATAAGTTACATGTTATTATAGGCCTTAGATCCGTCGGTAAAGCCTCACCGCAATACTGATGGATTTTTTTTGCCTATTTCATCTGGTCAATAAACTGCTGAACCCCGCGGGCCCAGGATCCGTCTGACAGAGGGGTATAGATGCCCATAATGGCTTCCGGAGTGGTTAAGCCTTCGCCGAAATAGTTTTTGGCCAGGCCTTTAACTACGGCATCGATCGCTTCTTCGTATGAGGCAAACCCTAAAGTCCCCCGGCTGTGAATGCCCCAGCCCCAGCAATTAAATGAATCGTCGGGAATTTTTTTGCATAAATTTGATTCCTGCTGGGCGATAGCCACTAACAGCCGCGGGTCGATCCGGTAAGACCGGGCGGCATTAACCAGGTAATCGGCGTGGGGCAGAAGCGGTGAATTATATTTAGCCAAATAAGCTTTGATGATTTCCGGGACGGCGTCTTCGGTTTTAACTTGATAAGAAAGGGCCCCTAAAACTTGCGGATTGACGGCATGGGAAGAAACTGCCTCGGTGACTAGCCGGTTTGCCTGCGGTCGGAGCGATACCGTCGCCAGGCGATTGAGTTTAAAATAACTCATCAGGGAAATGGCTAATACCAGGTTGGCGGTTAACCACCAACCCAAGACCAGGCTCAACCTTTTCATTGATTTATGTTAAACTAGCTTGATCTTTCGGGCAAGTGGCGGAACTGGCAGACCTGCCTGCGCAGGCAGGCGCGCAACGCCATATAGAGTATTAAATTGCCACGGTGCTGGAATTGGCAGACAGGCACGCTTCAGGAGCGTGTGTCCTTTTCGGGCGTGTGAGTTCAACTCTCACCCGTGGCACTTTTAAAAATGAACTACATTGTATATGTACTACAAAGTGTTTTAAAGAACTGGCATTATGTGGGATTTACCAATAATCTTAAAAGAAGAATAGAACAGCATAATCGAGGTAAAGTTCTTTCGACAAAGACTTACAAACCGTTCAGGTTGATATTTACTAAGTTATTTAAAAATAGATTGTTGGCAAGAGATTATGAGAAATTTTTAAAGATTCGCTCAAATAAGGAAAAACTACTTAAGTCTTTGCTTTCTTCCTAGTTTCTAAAATTATGGCCAACTGTTGGGAACGCTGGAGGGTGCGGTGCAATAAGGGAATGACCAACGGCAAAGGCTGCTTTAGCTTTTTACCGCGGCTGGATTGAATAATTTGAATATTCTGTGCTTCCTTAAAGATTATGGGAATTAAGTTGAGGGTAATGGTTAATGTTAATCGGAGACTTTCCGGCAACCAATTAAATACTTGGCTGATTTCTCGGGCTGAAGTGGTTTCGGTGTAGACAAAAACCAAGAGGCTTAAGTTGGCAATTCTGAAACCGGAAGCCAGGGACAGGTTTGACCACAGTTGAAAGATAATAATGATGAGTAGAGGCCAGAGTAAAAACCGAAGACGCAGCCAGGATTTCCGGCCGAGAAAGGAAATCAGCCCTGCCAAAATAACCGACTGCATGGTTGGATCCTGCAGGTTGATAATTAGTGAAGAAGCCAAAATTAAAGTCAGGAGTTTAAGATAAGGTTTCATATTGGCCGCAAACCTAAACGGTTAATCAAAGTTTTATTTTTTAAGACTTTAGCCGATGGTCCGAAAGCGGCCAACCGGCCTTTATCTAAAACTAAAGTTTTTTGGGTAAATTGATAAAGCAGGCTGGTGTCATGTTCCACGGTAATGATCGTTTTGCCCTGACGGTTTAATTTAAGGAGTAGAGAGTAAAGTTCAAGCGAACTTTGATAATCAAGCATGGCGGTCGGCTCGTCCAGTAAAATTACTTCCGGGTCCCGGGCCAGAACGCCGGCCAGGCAGACCTTTTGTTTTTCGCCGTAAGATAGAGTTTGCGGATCGCGGTTACGGAAGCGCCACAGGCCGATGGCTTTAATTGCCCGGTTAACATCGGCGGTGGCGCCGAACGCCACTTCTTCGGCCACGGTCAAATTAAACAAGGAAAAATCCGGGTTTTGGAAGACGATGCCGGTACTTTGATTAATTAAAGTCTCCCCGGTTATTTTGGCCGGGATGTGCTGCGGAATTAAACCGGCCAAACAGTACAAGAGGCTGGTTTTGCCAGAACCGTTGCTGCCGGTAATTCCCAGCCAGGTCCCCGGTTTGATTCGCCAGGAGATATTTTTAAGCGTCGGCGGTTTGCCGGGATAAGTTAATGTCAGACGGGAAACGATCATCTGGTCCAGGCAGCGTAGCGGTAGAGTTTAAACCTAAACACTAATAACCAGGCCAGGCCGACGTCGATCAACGCCTGAACGGAATTAAAGCCAACAATGATGTACCAGGGAATAATCGTTATGGCCTGATCGGTCGATAATCCGGTCCAAATGGGAATGGCCCAGTAATAGTTTAGCGGCAGCATTAAGACGGAGCGGATTAGTAATCCAATCACTAGCGGAATGATCAGCAGACGGACTTTTTGGTAGTGGAGCAGTTGGGCTTTGATCAACGGCAGATACAGCCATAAAGCCAGCCATAAAGGCGTGGTGGCGGTAAACTTCATCACCGCTCCCAGCCAGGTTGACGGGGCAAATAAAGTAATTATCAGCGAGCCGAGAAAGGAAACCGCTAAAGCCAGCCGGCCGCCGAATAAAAAGAAAGCGATCAGCCAGGGAATACTGACAAAGTCCAGCCACATCCCCCATTGCGGTGACTGGTAGCCTAAATGCAGTAATTGAACGACGGCAGAGAGGGCGGTGAGTGAAGCGGCGACGCTAATTTCCCGGTAAGTCAGCGGTTTCATAGCCCCAAGTTTAGCCGTTTCTGGTAAAATATACAAGACCAGCCGGGATGGCGAAACTGGTACACGCGTACGCTTGAGGTGCGTATGCCGAAAGGCTTGGAGGTTCAAGTCCTCTTCCCGGCACAATTCAGGATTTATATATCAATCCAATTGTGCCACTCCTAGATTCGATTAGAACCTGGCATGGCATTTCCTCCGGCCCTACGGCCAAAGAGGCTAAAAGCATTTTACCACGGCG
>Ga0210017_1001087_pt1 | contig 23649 bp, 24 predicted proteins | sample CryGeyCG2014_020_FD_183966 | JGI IMG/M metagenome (GOLD analysis project Ga0210017, IMG submission 183966) | Groundwater microbial communities from aquifer - Crystal Geyser CG08_land_8/20/14_0.20 (SPAdes) (version 2) | ecosystem: Environmental > Aquatic > Deep subsurface > Groundwater | place... | reverse complement strand
ATTTTCTTTTTTTAGATTTTTCATTTCCGAAATCATTTCAAAAAAATCGGATGTTTCCATCCCTGCTCGCCAAAAGGTTTTTTGAATAGGTGAAGATATTAAATAAAAGAAATTTTTAGTTTCTTTTGAGAAACCAGTAAGATTTAAAACAATAAAAAAAGCAGTTAACAAAACCACAATTACACCAATTTTAAACTTAGGAGATAGTTTCATTATTTTAATTATATCATATTTTTTGGGACTTGCCCCGTTAGAAGTCTTTGGCGAAAAAAATTTAAGAAATTAAATTTTTTTCGCAACTCTCTAAGCAAACCAATATTGTAGTATTATGCTCTTTGGGTTTATCAAGTATTATGCATTGGGCAGACTTCTAACGGGGCTTGACAGAGGTTTTTGACTAAATATAATTATGCTTAGTTAGAAAAAGTCGAAGTAATTAAAAATTAAAAATTATTTATTTATGGCTCGGGATAATTTATATACTCCTCTCTTTGACCAGGATTTAGATGAAGAAGAATCAGAAGAAGAAATTCCAAAGGAGGAAGAAAGTGAACTATCAGAAGAGGAGTGGTAGGAATGATTTACTAAAACAAAAAATCCCGCTTATGGCGGGTTTTTGTTTTTAAAAAGGCGCTTGGGTGGCAGCTCCCTACTTTCGCAGAAAATCCACTATCATCGGCCTTGGGTTATTTCACTTCTGTGTTCGGAATGGGAACAGGTGGAACAAACTCAGTATAGCCGCCACCTAAGCGCCTTTTTTGTGATCATTAATTGCTAGCCAAGAGATTTTTTAATTGCTCTATTAGTAGCACTTGGCTCAATCCCTTACGGGACTTACACCTGTGCCCTATCAAGGTCGTAGTCTCCGACCGAGCTTAAAGAGTCCTAATCTTGGGGCGAGTTTCCTGCTTAGATGCTTTCAGCAGTTATCTCTTCCCGACTTAGCTACCCAGCGATGCTCCGGGCGGAACAGCTGGTAGACCAGAGGTCAGTTGATTCTGGTCCTCTCGTACTAAGAACCACTCCCCTCAAGACTCGACGCCTGCGGTAGATAGGGACCAACCTGTCTCACGCATCAATCATCTATTACTAAATGTATGGACTATACCACCCCCGTGAGATAATTTCATATCTCATGGGGCCGACGTATTATGGAAGGTTAAACTCCCATCTCTTCCGATAAAATCGGAAAAAGTCTCTACGGCTTCCCCGCTCTTTCTCTGAAAGGGCGGGGTTGCCTCGGTATTATCCTATCATGCGACAGGTTAAATGTCAAAATAGGAATTTACCGATATGAGTCGGTTTTTCAATCGCAATTGCTCACGATTGCCGCCGTGTGTTACTCGATATTTCAAAGGTTCTTTTTGACGGTTTGAACCCAGCTCACGTGACACTTTAATGGGCGAACAGCCCAGCCCTTGGAAGCTTCTCCACCTCCAGGATGTGTCGAGCCGACATCGCAATTTTCTATTATTTCTAATAGTCTGGACTATATCTTCACCCCGCGTCTGACACGGGGGTTGGCATATTATGGAAGTTTCAACCTTCCATCCATCTCACCATAATTTATAGTGAAATGAGTCTCTACGGGGTCACTACTCAAGTTTGTATTTCATCTTTGAAATTACGTATTTACTGATTATTTCCTTTAACTTTTCTATACTTTCTTTTTTAATTCTAATCCGAAAATATTTTTTATCTCGATTTAACGAACTCTTAATTTGATACTGTTCTTCTAACATTTGAATCAGTCTTTCTTGTGAGAAATAATCGAATCTTTGAGTGTTGAAATAATAATCATTATCACATCTACTCCCATCATCCATAAACCAAACTGCTATTATCAATGGATCTAACTTTAAATTCGGAACAATTTTCCTTCCATTCCGATAGAATCTTAGATACAACTTTGTTAATTCTGGATGTTGTCGAGTAAAGAATCTGTAAGCAATTCTTCCTCCCTTCCCTTTTCTCTTTTTCGGTGGGCTCTTTACTAAATCTTTCAATTTCAGGTATTTCCAGTCTACATAATTCTTTTCTAAGATAGAGTGATTAATTTCAAGAAGTGCATTTTTTCTTCCAGGAACAATTCTTAGATATTCATCACCTAAAAGTGATCCAATAATAATCGATTTTTGTTCTTGAGTAAGACTTCCCACGGTATTGCCCATTCTCCTATTTTATCATAGAAGAGTTTGGGTTTCACCGTTATTAGCCAATTTTTTATATGGTATTACTACCATAGCACCCCGATATTGTCGGCGATTTTTTGAGGTGCCGAACAGGGCCGTTGATGTGGCGTATAATTCATTGTTTCCAATGATACAGACTATATCTTTACCCAGCTCTTTCTTCAGAAGGGGCTGGGTAGTGGCGTATTGTAGTAGTTTAATCTACTACCAATTCCAATTAAGGAATTAGTCGTTACGGGGTAATTTATAGAGTAAACTTGGAAGAAAATATGGTTTTACTAATTTTACTAAAATTGGTATAGTTTCAGATTTCATCCAGAGCCAAAATTTATCTTTTGCCTTTTGAATACTGCTTTTTATTCCAAATTTATCTTTGATTGTTTCTCTCAGCTTCAATTGATCTGGATAATTAAAGCTATGAGTGCTAATTCTTACGCATCCTTTATCTCTCGAGCCATCATCCATAATCCAAACAGCTAATCCCAATGGTGTCAGTAAATCTTGAATATTTTCTGGCACTTTCTTCTCTTTCCCTTGATAAAAGATCTTTCTATACCAATCGAATACTGGATTAGATACGGTTCGGAAATAATATCCTCGATGCGACAATTTCGGTGGAGTATTGACTAAATCCTTCATAATCTCGTACTTCCATTCAACATATTTTTTCTGTCTTATCCCGTGATGAATTCTTAAACAATATCCTCTGGTAGTCCATAATAAACATCCATCACCTAACAAAGTTCCAACTAAAAATTCTTTTTGCCTCTGGCTTAGTTTCTTTTTCCTCATTCCCCAAATTTTTGGAGACTCCATAAATTACTTCCCACGGTATTACCCATCCCGCCCTTTCTAACTTCGAGAAATTTTTTACTCATTTTTCTTAATGATAACATGTTTAGAAAACTTCATTAATGCTCGAAATCAGAAAGGGCGGGGTTAGGGTTCCACCGTTATTAGCCACTTTTTCAATTCCGATTACTCGGAAAAGGAGCCAAAATTGACTCGCGGGCCCTACTAGCCTGTTATCCCCGGGGTAACTTTTGGCTGATGATCTTTGGCGGTTCTACTAACCACCATCGGTTCACTAAGTTCGAGTTTCCTCTCTGCGCGGCCTATTTGCCTTGCAGTCAAGCCGGCTTTTGGCTTTGCCCGACCACTCCGATTTCCATCCGGAGCTAGCCGACCTTTAAACGCCTCCATTACCTTTTAGGAGGCAAGTGCCCCACTTAAACTGACCGAGTGGCACTGTTTCCCACTAAACGCGGAATTAGAATAAAGAGTTCCGAAGATGAGTGTTTCATTGACGGCTCCATCCTGGCCGAAACCAGAACTTCAAAGCCTCCCCACTACACTACGCATCAAAACCCTAAATTCAATACCACCCTACAGTAAAGCTCCCGGGGTCTTTCCGTCTAGCCGCAGGTAAAGCGCATCTTCACGCTTATTGCATTTTCACCGGGCTCCTCGTTGAGACAGTCCCCCAGTCGTGAAGCCTTTCATGCGGGTCAGAACTTCACATAATCTCACGATTTCTCATGAATGTAGACTATATCTTTATCTAAACAGTTCTTTTTGAATTTCTTCTTGTTTATATCGCCGCTTACCACTTTTGTTCATCTGGTACGCTAACTGAATAATCTTTCGCAATCCTTCTTTTCTAAGATGCTTTCTTTTTTGCACCATTTCACAGATTTTTACAAATAATTCGAAATCCTTTCGTTTGCCAGATAACAAAGGGTATTTCAGGAAATGTGGAATGATTTTTTGTATAAGATCGGTAATGCTTCTGACTTCGAATTTTAATGTTTTGTCAGAATAATCACGTCTTATACTGCCACAATCAAAATATTTTTTCAGCAATTCTATTACTTCGGCACGGTCATAATTTTGACCAACCGAGAAACTTGGTTTTGTTTCCCAGCCGATTAAAAGTTTTTTTCGTCTGGAAAAAGAAACACTGAAACATCCTTCGCCATCCACATAGCCTGAAATATATTCAGCGATATTTCGTTTTAAACTGTTTAGCACCGGCATATGATAGTAATTTTATTATATCATTTACTATCTCTGTCGCCAATGGATATCGGCGACTTCAGTCGTTAGGGGGTCAATCGAGCACATAAAATATTATATGTGCTTGGACGACTTCCCATGGTATTGTCCTACTTTCCACGCTTAAGCCTTGTCTTAAGCTCCAGTGAGGATTTCACCATTATAAGCCGGATTTTTTATCTCCATTGCTGGAGATACAGGCAACTTACTTACCTGACAAGGGGTTACGCTACTTTAACACGGTTCATTTTGTTATTTCAGCTTTTGCTGATACTCACGATCACCCGTGAGATCGGACTATCTCATCCCCGCCTCCTATGCCGTCTATGTCATTTCTTGAAGTTTTGCAAAAGTAAATTTGCTTAATTTTACTTCAGAAAAAATTATAAACAGCTTAGGAGGCGGGGTCTAGCGTATAGTCTCTGAGGATTTTCCTTAAGTTAGATTAACGTTTTTTAAATTGTATTTTCGTTTTCTTCCTCGTCCTTCATTTAATTTTTCTCGAAGTTCAAGAATTTCTTTTAATCCTTCGGATGTTAAATGTTTCTTTTCGTCCATTAATTTTACGATCTTTGTGAAAATCGAGAAATTTGTCTTTGTCCGAGAAGAAAGAAAATTAAACCTTTCGAAGAAAGGAATTACTCGTCCTTTCAGCGAGTTGAAATTTTCGATGACGAAAGAATGTAATCCATCCTTTCTTGTTTTTAATCTCCCACATCCTAAATGCTTTTTCAGAAGAAAAAGATTGGTCTTGTCTCTTTGAGAAACATTGAAACTTAATCCAAGTTGCCATCCGTATCGATATCCTTCACCTTTTCTAACGGAGAGATTAAAACTTCCTTCACCATCCACGAAACCGGCTAAATAATGACCGACGTGAGATGGAATTTGTTTAAGCCATTGTTCCATAGGTTTTAGAAAACTTAAGGAATCTTTCCTGCGGATAATCTGCACTAGTGCATTTTTACTGTACTCCGACGTTTTTAGAGTTGAGTAGCACTAGATACTTACCAGATTTTCCCGCATATAGCTAGATTTTACAACTACAATCCGTGTGCTTATAGTTACCGCGGACGTTTGCTTGTGGCTTATAACGCTTAGCCGCTACGCGGTTTCGCAAAGCGAGTCGCGTCACGACCGGCATTCTTAACACACGAGTACTGGTCAGGCTTCAGCCCCTATACATCTTGTTACCAATTAGCAGGGACCTGTGTTTTTGTTAAACAGTCGCCAGGGGTACTTTCGCTGCGCCGAGCACATAAATTATGTGCTCGAAATCCTTATTGCGAACTTACGGACACTTTTTTGCCGAGTTCCTTAACGAGGTTTCACCCATTCACCTTGGTGCATTTACACTAGCCCACCTGTGTCGGTTTGTGGTACGGACCCAGCCCTTTTAACTCTACGAGTTTTTCTAGGTAATCTAACATTTGAGGCGGCCGGGATTACTCCCAGCTCTCGGAAATCCAATAATCCTCTCAAATGCTTTGACTACGTCACTCTTCAAAAAAGGACTGGGGGGCCGGGATATTAACCGGCTCTCCATCATCGCGCACCTTTCGGTGCGTGACTTAGGCCCGCCTAACCCTTGGTTGATTGACATTGCCAAGGAAACCTTGGGCTTTCGGTGTGGCAGGATTTCACTGCCATTGTGGTTACTCATACCAACATTCTCACTTCCTAGCGCTCCATCAAACCTTACGGTTCAACTTCGCTGCACTAGGAACGCTCCCCTACCCCCGCCCTTTCTCGCGAAAGGACAAGGCCTTATCTTCGGTACTAAGCTTAGTCCCGGTAATCTTCGGCGCAGGATACCTTAGTTAGTAAGCTGTTACGCACTTTTTAAAGGGTAGCTGCTTCTAAGCTAACCTCCTAACTATCAATGGAATCCCACTTCCTTTAAAACACTTAGCTCAGTTTAGGGACCTTAGATAAAGATCAGGGCTGTTTCCCTCTTGACCTCGGAGCTTAGCCCCCGAAGTCTGACTCCCCCGCCAAAATTCTTCCGCCATTCGGAGTTTAGTAGGAATGCCTGGAGAAACTCCACGATATTCCTTCTAGTGCTCTACCTGCGGAAATTTAAGCGGGAGGCTAACCCCAAAGCTATTTCGGGGAGAACCAGCTATTACCAAGCTCGTTTAGCTTTTCACTTCTTACCACAGCTCATCCCAGAGTATTGAACGGCTCACGGGTTCGGGCCTCCCCCTAGCTTTCGCTCGGGTTCACCCTGGCCATGGCAAGCTCGCTTGGCTTCGGGTCCCCCGCCCTTTCTAAAATTGGGCTTTTAACCCTCGCTTTCACTTCGCTTACGCCCCAGAAGGGCTTAAACAAAGAAAGGGCGGGGACTCGTTGGTTCGTTCTCCAAAAAGTACGCCGTCACCCCGTGAGATAATTTCATATCTCACGGGGCTCCGACTTTTTGTGAGCGAGATGGTTTCAGGTTCTATTTCACCGCCCTCAACGGGCTACTTTTCACCTTTCCCTCACGGTACTAGTTCACTATTGGTGAGGTTGAGTATTTAGCCTTGGCTGGTTAGTCCAGCCTGCTTCCCACAGGGCTTTCTTTCCCCGTGGTACTTAAGAAAAGAGACTAGGAGATTAATCGGTTTTCAACTACGGGACTATTACCCTCTTTGGTATCCCTTTCCAGGGTATTTTGTCTAACCGTCAATTTTTTAACTCCCTCCAAAACTTTCTTTCGAAAGGAAAATTTTGGAACACCTCTCTCTTATCAACTGCGTATTCTTTAAAAGAAATACGCTCTGGGCTACTTCCCTTTTCGCTCGCCGCTACTCAGGGAATAAAAATTCCTTTTTCTTTTCCTCCGCTTACTGAGATGTTTCACTTCAGCGGGTTTGCGGCCCTCAGATATTCTCAGGGCCAACTCGCCTCGTCGGCGAGTTAGGTTTCCCCATTCGGAAATCCCCGGATCAAAGGTTGCTAGACACCTTCCCGAGGCTTATCGCAGTCACGCCACGTCCTTCATCGCCTCAACCTCCCGAGGCATCCTCCATCCGCCCATAAGTAACCATCTTGGCTAGCAATTAATAATCATCACGTAAAAGAATTTTGTTTTACAAAATTCTCACGTGATAGGCGCGTGGTCGCCTACGGCGACTTTACGCGTCACAATTCCTATATTTACTTTTCAAAGTTCTTTCCGGACAATCAAAAATCGCTTCCTCGGAAGCGATTTCTGCAAACATTAGAAAATTTGCAGAATTTTAACCGCTTCCTTTATTCAAAATAATGCTAATCTTTCTCATAGTCATTTTAATTGTAGCAAATCAAAAACATCTGTCAAGGTCTCATTGTGAATAAACCTTAACCAATTTAATTTACTCCGTAAGTTTCTTTTTCAAATTTTGCAAAATTTCAGTGGCCACTTCTTTTCCGCCAAGGCCAAAAGAAATTACTAGCATAGCAACTATTCCGTAGACGAGGGCTTTAAACAGGACCTCAACAAGTTCGGGAACGATTATCAGTTGTCGCAAAATAGCTAAAATTGCAAAAATCCAAATAGACCATTTAACAATCGCTCCGGCAAGATGGGTGTAAGCAAACTTCGCTCCTTCGGCTGCAGCAACAACTACTTTTTCTACAATATCAGCCATAACAACCGCTACCACAAAAATCAAAGCGGCAACAATAACATTAGGCAAATAACCAATCACTTTTCCTAAAAGAACTGCAAACTGCATCCAACCCAAAATCCCTACCGCTACTTGTAAAAAGACAATAATCAATACCCATTTAAAAATTGCTCCAATAAATTCAGATGCACTGATTTTCAATTCTGCCTTTTCTAAGGCTGCTTTCCAAGCTCCTTTTTCGAAAAGTCGATCAAATTTTATTCTTTTTAAAATCTCAGCCACCAATTTTCCAATAGCAATAGCAATAAACCAACCAACAATAAAAACCAAAATGGCTCCGATTAGAGTAGGAATAAAATTCAAAAATCCTTGCCAGAGATTCTGCAAAGCCTGAAAAGTTACTGAATACCAATCAAAAACCATAGATTTAAATTTTTTAATTTCTAACCCCGCACCAGAAACTTTGTTTCGGTGCGGGACTAGTCCAGCACCGAGCTTCGCTCTGGTGCTGGGTTTTTAAATTGTTCGGCCTTTTGGAGATTATTTTATTATATCTAAGTAAACAAAAATAAAAAGAGTTGTCCTGTGGATAACTAAACGGTGGACTTCGTGAGATTTAGTTGGAACCAAATCTTAGAAGAATTAAAGCTTTGGCAACAGTTAAAAACCGATGTAAACCTTGTCTTGGGAGCCTAACTTCTTTTCATTTAAAACCCAACTCTTTTTAATTTAGCACAATAAATAAGTGTTTTCAACCTGGACATACCTCTATTACCCCCAACTAAAAATCGCTTCTTTGGCGATCAAAAGTGGTTAACATTGACGAAAATTAATTATATTTGGTATTATTAAATAGATATGCCACAAGAAACTGAAAAACAAAAAGAGTTTACTCCCAAAGAAAGAAGGGTTGAGTTAATAAAAAAATTGGAGGAAGCACGAGGGGGAACTAATATAATTTCTTATGTGGTAAGCACGAGAGGTAATGCTGCTTATCAAATGGCTGATGATGCAGTAAGGTTAATTTATGACCACTTAAAAGGATTAGGTAAACAGGGAGTTATTAAAATAGATTTATTTCTTCATAGTTTTGGTGGGGTTGGTGTAGTCCCCTGGAAGCTTACTTCTTTGATAAGAGAATTTACCTCTGATTTTGAGATTCTGATACCATATAAAGCTTACAGTGCCGCCACTCTTACTGCCTTAGGGGCGAATAGAATCTGGATGCATCCAATGGGAGAACTTGGTCCTGTTGACCCAAAAGTCGCTAATGAATTCAATCCCCCAGATGGAAAAGGGAATCCAATTGGAATAAATGTAGAAGATGTAGCTTCGTATGTTTCATTTGTAAAAGATGCAGTGGGCATTAAACACGAGGATGAATTAGTCCAAGCTTTCGCTATACTAGCAAACAAAGTCCATCCCCTGGCATTGGGGAATATCCATCGTTTTTATTCCCAATCACGAATGATTGCTAAAAAACTACTTCGTCTCCATATGAAACGAGGTGAGGAACATACCATTGAAGAAATTGTTGACGCTCTTACTGCAAAATTATTCTTTCATGGTCATCCTATTAATCGAAAAGAGGCGAAAGGATTAAAACTTAAAATAAACAATCCTCCGAAAAAAGTAGAGGATCTAATGTGGCAATTATATGAAGAATATGAGAAAGAAATGGAGATAAAAAATCCATTTAATCCTGTAGAGATATTAAATACGGCTAATCAAGATAGTTTAGATTCTGATGTAAGGGGAGCTTATGTGGAAAGTAAAATAGATACGGATGTCTTTATTTCTCACTATAAAATATGGCGTCCATCTCTTTCCCCACTTCCTCCGAATGCTTCTCCAGAACAAACACTTCAGAGACAACAATTTGATGTCCAACGACTTGGGCAAGCCAATGTTACTATTCTGAAGCAGGGGTGGGAGAAGGAGTAGATTGATCCTTTTTCTTTGTCTTTTGAGGGGGTGAAATGAAAGGAGCGGTTTGTGAACTAACCTCTACAGAGGGGTTGATTTTTTTTGTAGTTAGTTCTTTATCACGAATAACAATACCAGCAGTAGAGGTTCGGTCAATGTTTTTAATATTTGAGTAAGTAAACTCCATACTTTTTTACAGTTTAATTGTACTACAAGTTTAGCAAAAATAGAAGCGAAACATCAAGCAAGTCCTTTAAGGGGATTTTTTGATTACACTGGCGGATTCTTTTTTTACTTATATTTTTGCCATTTAACTTTTGTGGCAAGTTGATTATTCTCGTTCTCGCCATTGGGCTTTTTAACCAGAATTAAATATTTAAATCCTCGCAAAAAGAAATTAAATTTTTGGGCTCGATAGTGCCAAATTCTGGTGTTAGAGCTTTGATTTCTTCTTGTTACACATACCAAATCTATGGGTTCGAATTTAACATTATCAACTAAGATCTGATAAATCTTGAATCCTACCGGAGTAAATTTCCTTTTCACCCACTGGTCACCGATTAACCAACCCATTATTTTACCAGGCTTCAAAACTCTATAGATTTCTTGAGCAACTTTTTCTAATTCTTCGTAAAAATTAGGGTTCTCCGCCGAAATTTTACCAATATCCGCCGCCTCATTTGAATAGCTTACATTATCTCCGTAAGGTGAATCTATAAAAACCATATCAACTGAGTTATCTTTGAGGGGAATTTTGCGGGAATCGTTTTTAATAATCTTAGGGTGTTGAGGATTAATATCATATCCGATTACCTTTCGTCCTTCCTCTACACATACATCAATCGTAGTCCCGCTTCCAGCCATTGGGTCAACAACCAGATCGCCTGGTTTTGTATAACGTTGAAGCATATTCCAAATAATAAAAGCGGGGGTTACACCTTGAAATTTATTATTACCTTTTGGCTTTTTGCCATAACTTTGTTTTGGATAATCCCAAAGAGTAGTTGTCTCGAATGGCGGTTTCTCCTCTTCTATTTCTTTCTTTTTTGAATTCTCTCCTAAAGGTAAATTCAAGGGTAATGCAACTGCCTTATTAATTCTTTTATGATTTATTACTTTTGGCATAGATTAGATTTTTTAAATCTGTTAAGAATTTATCAAACTTTTTAACTTTATGACTTTCCTCGATTTCCTCTTCGTTCATAATATAACTTCCATCGGTATCAACTTCAACTATTGCCCTTCCCTTTTTGGCTGGTCTACGAGTGCTTAACGTCTTATCTTCGTCTGGGGTAATAAAGAAAACTTTGATATGTTTGGTAATTTTATCTTGGCTGAGTTTAATTTTCCAATAACCAGTTTGGGCTATTCTTTCTCTTAAAGTAACTTTACTGGAAATAACCGCGATAACTCTACAATTCTTTGGGTCATAAATAACAATATCGACGTCTGGCAAATGCGAACCGAATTCTCCGTAGTCAATTAAAAGATTCCTTTTAACTCGACTAAGTTCTTCGGGAAGATTTTTGCTGTTCGTCCTCTCTAGGGTATTACCCTCGACGGCTTTTAATCCTAATTTCTCTACCTCATCTTTGATAATGTAAAGAACCAGTTTCTCTAAGTTCTTACCTTTGAACGCTCGCCAAGATTGTTCGTGATCTTTATTCGGCGTAGGAGATTTAAGCCAATCTTTTTTATGTAATTCCTTAGCTTCTTTTAATAATGCCGAAACATGTTTAAAGACCTCAGCGCCGTATTGTTCTTTCTTTTTCTTATAAAGTTTTAGTAAATCTTCGAATTTCATAAATTTTTATTACTCTTTTATTATAGGGTATCATTTTCTCAAAGGGAAGACAAGTTTATCTTAGATTAAAGGCTTATCAAAAATGAAAAAATCTGTCAGGATAGAATTAGAAAATAAAAATTAAAAAAGTTTTTGAATTAGACTTAAGGACGTTCGCCTTTTAAAACCCTTGACTTTTGTTTGACAATTTGCTATAATTATAGTATTATAAAAGTTCTTTGAAAAACGAGGTTCAAACTATGAGACGAGCGTTTTGGACGTCCCTAAAAACGGGGTTTCTAAAATGCTCGTCTCATAAAGGGATAAGCCGTTAGCCCGAACGATTCGGGTAAATAAAAAACAAAGGAGGTGTGACGATGACGACACAATCGATCACGTCAGGTCAAGAAAAACAGTACAAGAGGTTTGTCGAGGACGCCGCTGAGAAAGCTCTCAAAGAGGTCGGTCTCGACAAGGATGGGCTTCAAAAGCTCATCGAGAATGGCGACGAGTTCCAGGCTCGCATCATCACTGGCATCAGGGAGCTCTCCGTGAGCAACCAGTTCAGCGACGAGGAAAGGGAATCCAGCTACGTGTATCCCAAAGGCTACACGGTCAAGGGAATCACGGCACAGACCAACATCCTGCGTCAGCTATTCTCTGGCATCGGTTTTGCCGATGAGAAACTCGCCGAACAGTCGCTTCCGCCAAATGCCGAAGGATGGTTCGCCATCCCGAGATGGCAGAAGGTTGCCAAAACCTACGGCGAAGCAGTGGAGAAAGTGCTGGAGCTGATTAAACAGCAGCACAAGGGCAAGTTCTACAACTGGCGCGAAGGTAAACTCGGAGAACAATATCTCCGTCAGCACGAGCGCACAGTAAAGAAGCTCCAGGTGCTGGGTGATCAGCAGAAGGACTACGACATTCTGGTCGTTCCTGTCCAGTTCGGTCTCCGCCACAGAGGTCGCTCTGTCCGTCGGGCTCGTGAAGTCTTCACGGCTAACGAGTTCGGACTCGGCGCATTCGAAATCGGGTGCATGCTTCTGACACATCCCGAACGGCTCGTCTCTTACGACGATCTATGGATTGACTGTGCTGGCAACGAATATGGTCCTGGTGCTGATGGCGATTTCTCGGACGCGCCCTTCTTCGACTTCGGCGTTGGCGAGGTCGGGTTCGGCGCGGACTGGTTCGGCCATGCGCGCTCGGGCTATGGCTCGGCGTCTGGGTTTCTCCCGCAGTAAGTAGAACCTCGAAGACTTGGACACTTGGACTTCTTGATATTTTGAAGCCTTGCGTCCGCCACAAAAAAGGGGTTATTCACATCAGTGGATAGCCCCTTATTCTTTTTTTAAATAATATATTCCAAACTAAACTCTCATTTGCTATACTATAAATGAGCTTAGGCTAATGAACAGCAGTTCACGGATTGCTGTCGCCGAACTCTCTCTTTAGGAGAAAAGCAACCAGAGTCTTAGCGACTACGGTTTCTAAGAGCGTGTTGTGCTGAGGAGATACTGCTTGCCTCTGCTTAGCGCAGGTCTTCCCGACGATTATGTCGGAAGGTGCTGCCGAATAAAATACAAGACCAAAAAGATATAAGCCTTTAGGCAGTAAACTTCGCGGTCTGGTGACACGGACGAGCGGGGGCAATTATCCTGATGCTGATGGCGATTTCTCGAACGCGCCCTACTTCAACTTCAACGATGGCAAGGTCAAGTTCGGCACGAACTGGTTCGACAATGCGAACTCGAACTATGGCTCGGCGTCTGGGTTTCTCCCGAAGTCTCTCTGAAAGCTACAAAGGGCATTCATTGCGGATGCCCTTTGTAATTATCTCTGTCGAATAGAACGCAACCAGCCACCAAGCATTCTTCCAATCTCATCGATCGATTCCTGCAAGAGAATATACTTTTTGTTATCAAGCATCTTTATTTCTTTGGAAAGCCTTATAAACACTCGCAAAAGGTTTAGTCTCAAGCTCGTTTTCTCTAAGATGGGAATTTTTTCGCCCTTCGGAAGTTGGCTTGCCCATAGGATATTCTCTAATATATCCAAGATAAGATTTTCGCAGCGTTGCCAAAGAGTGTATCTGTCTTGCTTGGGAATCACATTGCGGAAACCATAAAAAGTTTTATACAGCTCGTAAGTCTTCTTAAAAATTGGTATATCAAATTCGTCCATAAATATGATAATTTATAAAAATGTTTTTGAAAAGATAATCTCATTGGAAAACCTGTTTTTGGCGTGGGATAAATTCAAAAGCAATAAACAGAAGAAACGAGACGTCCAACATTTTGAATGGCGACTTGAAGAAAACATCTTCCAGCTTCATAGAGACTTAAAATCTCTCAACTATAGGCACGGAGTTTATACATCCTTTTATATCAGCGACCCAAAACAACGGCATATTCATAAAGCTATTGTCCGAGACCGCATACTTCACCACGCCATCTTCGCTGCTCTTAACCCAATCTTTGAACCGATGTTTATTTCTAATTCGCTTTCTTGCCGTATCGACAAAGGAACACATAAAGGCATAGATATTCTGGAGAAGTTAACAAGACAAACCAGCAAGAATAGTTCTAAACCCTGTTTTGTTCTCAAGTGCGATATCAGGAAGTTTTTTGAAACGATCGACCATAAAATCTTATTAAACATTATCCGCAAACGAATAAAGGATACTAATGCCTTATGGCTTTTGGAAGAAATCGTCGAAAGTTTTATATCTCGCTATTCTACTTTCTTTGAACGAAAGGGTTTGCCAATAGGCAACTTAACCTCTCAACTTTTCGCCAATGTCTACCTTGATGAGTTCAACCAATTTATCAGGCATAAATTAAAAGTAAAAAATTATATTCGTTATACCGACGATTTTGTAATCGTGGCTGGGAATAAACAATATCTGGAAAACCTTATTACAACCATCCGCGCTTTTCTTTCTACTAAGCTCTCTCTTGAATTACATCCAAAGAAAATTACAATCCGTAAATTCCATCAAGGCATAGATTTTCTCGGCTACATTGTTTTACCTTATTGTCGACTCCTACGAACAAAAACAAGACAACGGATATTTAAGAAATTAAAGAAACGAATTGAGGAACATAAAGAAGGAAAAATAAACAAACGAACTCTTGAACAATCATTACAATCCTATCTTGGCGTTCTTTCTCATGCAAATACTTATGGACTTAGCAATGAGCTTAAAAATCAATTTTGGTTCTGGCTAAACGAATAACTGGTTAGAATTTATAACCTCTACCACGCTACTCACTATTTCTCTTATTATGCTTGATTATTTCCATTGCCTCTTTATATTTAGGATTCCTCATTAGTTGTTGTGCATCTTCTATAAAAAATTTAGATTTTAAGTTCTTCCAATCTTTGGCTGAAAGATTATATCTTTCTTGTATCTTTTTAGCAGAAACATCGTTTAACTCAATAAAATACTCTCTTTGTCTATCAGTTATTTCTTCCCACTCTTTTTCTTTTCCAAGTAGATGTTCAGAGGGGAATTTTTCTAATGCCTTTAACCAGTTTCCCTTTTGTTCTTCTTCATACTCTTTTCTGATTTTTTCAATAAGCGGTTTTTGTTTTTCAATAATTAATTCTTCTTTCTCTCTTTTTCTTCTTCGTCTCACGAGAAAGAATAAAAAAATGATCCCGATAATAAGATACAATATTGACTTATCTAAAAAATCATCCATATAATTAATTTTTATTTTTTATGCTTTTCTGGCGGCAACACAAAACCCGCCGCCAGATCGAGGATTGCTCCTCCACATCCCTTTCGAGATATGACCAAGTGCATGGAACCTGAACGACGGGTTCTGTATGCACTTGGTTTTGAATGCCATGTCCGCAAAAGGGATTTAGGCAATTTTATTTAGTTTTCTAATTTCAGATTAACATAAGGAATAAGAAATTCCAAGTTAAAAGTCCCCAAAATAGTAGTTTTTATTTATTCACAGCTCGATACCTTGACCTAAGACTATGATCCATTATTATTAAAGTGTAGACAGAAGTTGAAAGAGATGAGAGCTTTTAGAGATTAGAGCCGATGCCTGACTTACGGGGCTATAACTTCTGTTCTCAATCGATTTGTCCGAGTGGAAAATGATTGGGAACGAGAGGTTATAGCCCTTTTTGTTTTGTCTAAATTTAAGCTCTAACCCTAATTAAAACTCCCAAGTTTCTTAGGGTTAAGCTTGGGAGTTTTAATTTAAAATGAAAACAAATATAACAATCGAAAAAGAAACCATTGAAAATCTAATAAGATGTCCACGCTTTAATTATTGTTCGATTAATATTTGTCCTCTCGATTCAGAGGCAAACTTAAGAAACGAATTGCCAGAAGAAGAACCCTGCCCCTTTTCAATAAAAAAGAGGGGGAAAGAACAAAAGGGTATCAAAACCCAAGCCCCCGATAATATTCTCGAAGTTATACCCGAATCGAACATAAAAATGCTTCACAGGCGTAATCAAAAGCGCTGGCACGCCCTACACAAAAAATATGGATAACAATGACCAAGAAAAATTTGAAGTAAGGGATTTGCGAGAAAGAAACAGATACGTCGTAGATATAAAATTTTTAAACGGATATGCAAGATTTCTGAGGATTTATGCCGTCGGTGTTTACGACTCGCTTTGCAGACACGCCAACAAAGAACAGAAATGTTGGCCGTCGATCAATAAAATAGCCACGGAATTAGATATTTGCCGAAATAAAGTTATTGAAAGCATTAAATATCTCGAATTCTGGCAGATTATAAAAAAACGCAGAGTTGGAAAAGAAGCCACTAATAGATATTTTCTTTTAGATAAAAAACATTGGAAACCGCTAAACGAAGAAAATCTTAAGCAATTTAGTGAAGTTTATCACATAAACTTCAAGAGTTTACAGGATAAACTTCAAGAGTTCATTGCATCAACTTCTATAGTAAGGAAACACAACGGTAAGGAATTACAAAAGAAAGGAGATTGTTCTGTTAATAAAAAGAAACCGTATTTTTGGGGAATGCCGATGTGGAAAGATGAAAAAAATGGCAAATGGTGGGTTATTCACGGACAAGATGACTTTCGGGAATTTACTGAAAAAGAATCAAAGATAGAGTGGCGATAGCCGTTTTACCCCAATTTGTTCGCATTGTTTGGGCTTTGTTGGGACTTTCGGGCAAGGAATAGATATTTGTTACCTAATTAACAATATTTCCGATATTTCCGCATATAAAAAAGTTTGGACAATTCGGACACTATTATAGACCCATATGCGAGGGCAAAAAGTATCAAAACAAAAGTGGAATAAACTTTTAAAAGAATTAGAAAAGAACATCGGCTTGGTGGAAATTAGTTGCCACAAAGTAGGTATAGGACGTTCAACCTATTATGATCACCGCATTAAAGACAAAAATTTTGCCAAAAAAGCCGACGGCATTATTGAACACTTTGGTATTGCTGTTGTCCAAGACGAACTAATGAAAGCAATCTTTGAAGGCAAGGGCTGGGCGATTATGTTTTATCTAATGTGCAAAGACAAGGAATGGCGACCTTATCGCAAATAAAAAATATGCTTAGCATCGAACAAACCAGAAAATTATTAAATGACCCGAATATCTCTGACAAAGAGTTAGAAGAAATCAGAGATAGTTTTCGTATGCTGGCAGAAATCATTTTTGAAAAATGGCAACAGGAAAGACAAACAAAAAGAGTCCCAAAACTTTATCCACAGAAAGAAGCTTTATGTAAAAAAGAACTTAGCTTATAGTATGTGTTGACCGAATCAAAACTATTCAATCCTATGAAAGGCATTATTTACACAAGAGTATCAAGCGATGAACAGGTCAAAGGAACCTCTTTGGAATTTCAAGAGGAACTTTGTCGTAAATACTGCGAACAAAAAGGCATCGAGGTATTAGCTGTTTTTAGAGAAGAGGGGGCTTCGGCAAAAACGGCTGATCGGGCTGAGTTTTTGCGGGCAATAGAATTTTGTAGAAAAAACAAAGGTAAAGTAGATGCTTTTGTGGTGGCTAAGGTTGATAGATTTGCTCGCAACACCGAAGACCACTTTTATGTTAGAAAGATATTGCTTGATTACGGCGCTACCTTACATTCGGTTACAGAGCCCATTGGCAATAATCCTGCGGAAAAGTTTGTTGAAACTGTTCTGGCAGGAAGTTCAGAATTTGACAATGCCATCCGTAAACAGCGCTGCACTGACGGTATGATTAAAAGAATCAATCAGGGTATTTATCCTTGGAAGCCTCCAATTGGTTACAGGTGTGCCAATTTCAAGAAACGAGGGGAAAAGAAAACAGAGCCAGATCCGCCAGATGAAACGATATTCCCTCTGATCCAACGGGCATTGAAAGAATACCTAAAAAGACGATGTTCACAAATAGAATTAGCTAACTTGCTTGATGAATGGGGTTTAAAAGAAATTCGGGGTAAAAAGACAACTCCCCAATTTGTAGATAGGATGCTGGGGAAACATTTGAAGTTTTATGCTGGCATAATACCGAATCCTTGGACGGACGAGGAAATAGAAGGACAACATATAGCAATGATCACAGAAGAAGAAATGCACATGATTCAATTGGTTCGGGCTGGCAAGGCAAATAGTGTCAGACATGATAGAAACAATCCAAACTTCCCGCTTAAGAGGACGGTGACTTGTGTTGTTTGTAATAGACCTTTAACGGGGAGCACGCCCCGAGGCAACGGCGGAAGATACTTTTATTATCACTGCCACAATAAAGAATGCCCCTTATTCGGCAAAAGCATTCCCAAAGAAACCATTGAAAATGAGTTCTTAGAGTATTTAGAAAAGATTACCCCAAAAGAAAAGTTCCTCAATGTCTTTAAGGCAACCGTCTTGGATTTATGGCAGGAGAAAGGCAAACGATTCGAGTCGGAAGCCACGAAATACGAAAAAAGGCTTGAGATGCTTCAATCCAAGAGAAAAAGAATCTTTGAGATGAGAGAGGACGGCTCTTACGATAAAGAGGAATTTCGGGAAAGAAAGGAAGGGGTGGAAAAAGAAATCGCTGCTACCAAAATATCATTGAGTGAGTCCAGGATAGAACAGTTCGACATTGAGGGGGCTTTAACCTACGCCACTAACTTTATTGGCAATCTGGGCAGGCAATGGTTTGACCTTCCGCCTCAACTCCGTCCTCGGTTCCAAAAATTAGTATTCCCAGAAGGAATCCCCTATGATAGGGCAAAAGGTTTTGGAACCGCCAAATTGGGGCTGATTTTCAACCTAAATCGGCAGTATTTGGGAAAGAAATTTACTAAAAAATCACAAGTGGTGGACTATTCTTAAAGTAGTTCGGACGCATTTCGCCGCCTGCGGCGGCGAGGGTCTGGCCAAAAATTCCGAACCGAAATTCTGAACTTTGACAATTTCAAGTTTTTCCCTGCCCCGTAGCAAAACGAAGTTTTTGCTACTGGGGTTTGGCGGCAAATTCTTTTAGAATTTCTATTTAGTGAATTTGAAGGTGGAAAAGATTTGGTTGAAAACGCTAACACAATTCTCTTGCTGGCTTGCAGAACTTTGTAAACTTATCCGATAATCATCTGGGTCTTTAGTAAAGTAAATAACATCTATTGGCCTCTTATTTTCTGCGGCTAATTTAGTGAATCTGACAGATGGAATACCTGCGACATTATATTCTGTTTCTTTATAGCCATTTTGTCTATACCAATTCATCTCGGCGTTATTATCAGATTTTGGAGTAACTACTATATCAAATTGACAATAACTTCCATCATTGCTTCGGTAAGAAAAAACGGGGTTGGGTGGACTTCCAACATTATCTTGTAATGTCCAATTCTTCGGATATTTCAATTCAAATCCATACTTCTCATTTTGGTAAGTTTTCAAATTAACGATTCCACTAAGCCCAAAAGTAGAAAGCATCTTCTTGAAAGTGTCCAGGTCTTTACTAAATTGTCCAGCGCTTCCTGAAAAATAGGTCAATTCGTAAACCCTGTTTGCGTCAACAAATTGGATTACCTGTTGCCAATCAACATCAACAACACCAGTGGATACTTCTCTATTAGCTCCAGCTATCTCTATTGTCTTTATGCGGCTAATTCTTGCCTCTTTTTGCTGCGCAGGCAAATCAGCATTTTCTATCCAGCTTCTTATAGTCAAATTTGCAGGAGAAGATATTTCGAAAATCCTGATTCCAAAAACACTGCCGTTCTCTGGTCCATTGCCCGGAAATGAAACGAACGGCATGTTCTGGATAAGTAAATCTTCCAAATACTTACAATTCTCACCGCAATTTGAAAATTGTCTTCTCATCACAATCCACTTTGCCAGATAATCTATTTCATATCCAACTTCCTCGTTTTTGTAAGTTTCCCAACCTTCTACATTTTTCCCTACTTCAATTATTTCAGGTGCTGTTTCTTCAGTAATACCACCTTGACCAGCACCCGGCCATTTCTTTGTCTCGGCGATCATTTCTTTCTTAATCTGTTCCTTTCTGGCCACTTCTGTTCTTTCTAATTTATTCCCAAGAACATAATAAACCATAGCTCCAATTACAACTACTAAAAAAACACCTAAAATAATGCTTAAAGTTTTGCGATTCATAAATTTATGAAAATATTATTAATTAATTATTTATCTTTTTTCTCGACCGAGAAAAAAGTTGTTAAAAATTTTCTTTTCCCAAAATACAGAATCGCCAACTGATTTTTTCGCCCCAAAAACCTTACGATTTGGTCGCCGAGCGAAGCGAGGCGAGCCCTGTGGATTTGACTTTTCCTGTCTGGTGGTGTTTATTAGACAAAGTTAGAACTTATTATGAGCAAAATCCCGATGCTGACTGACCCCCGACTATATACATTTTCGCACCAAATTTTTGTATACATTTTGGTGGCTCGGGGGCAGGCTTCTGCCTGCCCCCTCGCCTTAATTTATTCGGGAAAACAGGCGATTTTAAGGTAAAAATAGTCGAAAATCCATCATAAAAAGTTTGCGTCCACTTTGCATTCCGTAATGCAAACTTTTTCAAAAGTCGTCATTTACTCGTCATTCCGAAATGACGAGTTTTGAAAATGAATTCCGCTAATTCCTAAACCGTCTTATTCATCAAGTTCGACCGCAGTTCTTTTAGGCTCACCAAAAGGTATACTAGTACCGGGCCTTTCCGAAGGTTCCACTGGTTTTATAGAGGGTTTATCTGGTGCTTTTCTGATAGGTGTTCCTGGCTGAGAGCTTGGGGTAGCAGGTTTTACTGGTTCATCTTTTGGCTTTTCTTTATTATCCGACATAATTATTCTAAAATTCCTAAAAATAGGAGTAACATACTAATTGCAAAGCAATAAATTGCGACATTGTAAAGCTTAGACTTTATATCTTGGTTCCGCATGTTTAATTCATAAGAGCGTTTCATATCGGCTATAACCTGGTTTTTGAAATCGACCGTTTCTCTTCTTAAAGCCTCTTCAGAGTAAAAAGCCGGGAAATCAGGTGGGTCAAGATAAGTTCTAGTTTGCGAAGCAGTTATTAGTAATAAAAAGGTTAAATAAATTCCGAATAAACCAATTGTAAAAATATTTAGTCCAACTAAATCAATTTTTTGTTGGATAAGAACAATTGTACTCCCGACGATAATACCAACAAAACCTAATAAAATCCCTGTCTTATTCTCCAGTGAATTATGAGCATCCATTTGCATCTCTAATTTTCTACTCATAATCTTATATGCAAAATCTATGTTAGATCCATTATTTTGTTGGACATCTTGTTTCATTCTAATTTTTTAATGTTGATTAAAAAAATTTAAGCTTTTATCTTTTTTATTTTTTTAATTTTGACTCCGTCTTTACCAGTCATAATGGATGATTGATAATTCACTCCATTTATATCAGTGTATTCTATCTCAACATTAAAATTTGTTGTCGCAAACTGAGGATTTAATGCAGGTTCGACGGGTAAATCCTTTTCTATCCCACAAATATAAGTCTTGCATTTTAATATTTCTTTTTCTCCTGGCACAAGTGAAGGAATTTCTCTACATTTTATTTGAATAATTTTCTCTTCGCCTTTGATAGTAATCTTCTCCTCTGCAGAGGTTATATCTTTAATCAAAACATTTAGCGCAGCCCCTTTCCCAATATTTTTGATATAAAAAACATCTCCATCATTATACATTATAATTGCAGGCATCAACGATAATTCATTTTGTTTCATCATTTCTTTTTTCATTCGGCGAGTTTCAGAGGCATACCAAAAAGTAGCACAAGTATAAACAAATATTATGATAGCTGTAGCAACTAATATCCAATCGGAGATTGTCATGTTTTCATAATTAACAAATTTTTGTTTATTCTACTTATTAAAAGCTTATTTAACTCCTGCATCTGAAATTTCTGAAGCTGCGATAGGTTTATACAAAGCTTTTCCTGAACGAATATCATCGTAATAATCATAAATTTTTTCATCTATTTTTAGAATATCAGTGGTTCCCCAATAATTGTTTTGCGCTAACGCATCATTCCCCTCCCAAACATAAAGGTCATAATATTTAATTTCATTACCTTGTGTATCTTCGTAGGAATAAGAATTATTATAAATGTTATTATATTGAATGATTACATCAGAGAAGCCCACATTAACAAATAAACCTTGAAGATTATTATAAATATCATTATAAGTTATTATCGGTTCTCCTCTTAAAACACATATTCCGCCTTCGTAAACTCCCGCTTTATGCTTATTATTGTTTCGAATAATGTTATGGAATATTTTAGGCGAACTTTCGTAATTATCAATTCCGAGCTCATTATTTTCTATCATGTTATAAGCTATAAAAGGCGAACTACTTCTAAGATGAATTCCTTTTTTTGCATATTCAATTTTTGAGTATTTTATAATGTTTCCTCTTATATAATTTCCGCTATCATCAAAAAAAGCATCAGCTGAGGCATCTAAAAACTCAATGCCCAACCAAAAATTTCTCACAGTAGTCGTTCTGCCAAAAGAATCAGTTATTGTTTCTTCATGACGACCATTCAAAGTAAAAGTGATTGTACTATTTTTTTCTCCCATAACTAGAAGTTCACCTCCCACTTTAATGCCCGTGTTTTTATTAAATTTAATAATAACGCCAGGTTCAATTTTTAAGATTACCCCTTTTAATATTTGAATGGTCTCATTCACAATATAAGGACTACTCGACAAAGTTAGTTTAGAGTTCTGGGTAATGTTACCACCTAAAGGACTACTCAAGACTATATATTCTTGCTCAAAAGTTGTTGACGGCGGCAAAACATCAAACTGAAATGTTTTTGCATCATCAGCTCCGTCGTTATCGCCATACTTTCCTTTTCTAAAATATTGATTTTTATCTTTTATTACTGCCGTTATATGCTTTCCTTCTCCTACATTGTCTTCTGTAATAGTGCGGCAAAATTTATTGGAATAGCTCCATTTACCCATAAAGCCTGTTGTTTCTGTAATCCATGTATACAGTATTTCATCGTCGTCGGGATCAGAAGCATTAGCAGTAACGCAAATTTTGTCGCCAGACTTTAATTGTGGACGCATCTCTTGGTCGGAACATCCATATTCATCAGAACATAATTTATCTATTGTAGGATAACCACTACCAGCAGGCGGCTCTCCATAGATTTCCTTTTGTATTTCCAATGAAGGCTCCCTCTCTGCGATGGTCTCTTTTTCTGGCCCTGTTTCTTCCAGCTCTCCCTCAGCGACTTCTTCACCTATTTTCTCAGGCTTTACCTCGATTTCTCCAATTTCGACTTCTCTTTCACTTTTTTTAAATATTTGTGAAATACCGGCGGTGAGTGAGTCTAATTTCCCCTGCTTATACAAAACCACACCAGTGCCTATTGATGCTACAACAATTGAAGCAATTATAATCACCAATAATGGAATTTGGATAAAGCCTTTTTGAATTTTATTTTTTTCTTTCATATTTTTTTAACTATTTCGTAATAATTAAAATTTTAGAAATTGTTGTATAGGTCTTTTTCTTGAAACTAAAAACAATCTCGTCTTTTGTTGATACGGAAGCACTATTGAAAAATTTATCAATTTCGCCAAAAACAAAATCAAAAT